>Ga0307379_10002478_pt1 | contig 27374 bp, 20 predicted proteins | sample UN2MG_FD_202237 | JGI IMG/M metagenome (GOLD analysis project Ga0307379, IMG submission 202237) | Soil microbial communities from Risofladan, Vaasa, Finland - UN-2 | ecosystem: Environmental > Terrestrial > Soil > Coastal area > Acid sulfate soil | place: Finland: Risofladan, Vaasa | collected...
CGGGATGACAATCCCGGCGCCACCTACCGCCCTCATCCCCGGCCGCGCCCCACGGCCACACCCCCCAGCCTCTGTCAAGACGACTGCGGGTGCCGCCGGCACCCGCGGGGGGCGTGGGGGGCGGCGGTTGAGCCCCCCGCAAACGAAACCACCCGGCAGGCAGTCCCATGTCCCGCCAGGCCGCCGCTACTCCTCCCGCGGCTGCATCGGAAGGGGCACGTACTCGTACGCGCTGACCCAGATCGGGCTCGACCACGTCGTCTTCCCTTCGGCCTGCGTCACCCGGACGAAGCAGTAGTGGTTTCCCGGCGTGAAAGTCAGCGGGCCCGTGAGCGAGAACTTCTTGACCATCGACTCGCTCATGTCAACGCGGCCCATCGAGGCCGCGATCTTACCGTCGAGGAATACGTCCACGCTCTCGACGACGTCGGCCTCATCCGGGTCGTCGACCGAGATCGAGAACTCATACCGCCCTGCCGGCCGCGAGATCCGCGCGCCCATATCCTCGCCGTCCAGCGTGAACTCCAGCTTCATATTCCGGTCGGCCGTGCTGTACGTCCGCCGCGCCCGCATCGCCTCCAGGATTCCCTCCCGGGTCAGCTCCTTCGCCAGCACCACCGTCCACGTGGGACCCTGGCCCCATTCCGCCGCGTGCGCGTCCTTGTCGCCCGCCGCGCCCACGTGCCAGCCATTGTCCAGCATGGCGATGTAGCACTCCTCCTCGCTCGGACTCCGCACCTCCACCATCGCCATCGACCGGTCCCCCTCCGGCGAGTACCGGAAATCCTGGAAGTCGTTGCGCCATTCCTCCGGCGCGCCGTTCTTCCACGGATGGTTGAAGTGCCCCAGAATCCCCTGCACCTCCATCGCCCGGTAGAAGGCCGTCAGATCGGTCGGCAGCAACCGCGCGGGCGACATGTAGTAGCAGATATGCCCCGTCTCGTCGTTCGACCGCTCGACCCCATACAGCGCAACGAACCGCCCCGGCTGATCGAAGCCCTCGGCCTGCGCCATCACATCCGCGTATTCGTCCTCGGTGAGAATCTCTTCGTGATCCGTCACCGCGAAAAAGTCCAGCTTCGCCGTGTCGCGCGCGTACTGATAGGCCTCGTTCGGATACCAGCCGCCGTCGGAATAGCTCGTGTGCGCGTGGATATCCCCCCAGTAGTAGCCGTACGGATTCGTGACCGTCAGCGGCATCTCCGCCCGGCAGACGGATCGATCATCGCCCCACGATTCATCGGCGTATTCCTCCCGCCGCGCATCCCGCCCCTTCGGCGTGAGGAAGACCACCAGAGCCTGGCGCCCGTTCGGCAGCGTCGTCGTGTCCACCCGCGCGACGTAGACTCCTCCGCCCTCGGCCGCGGGCGACATCCGCGCCTGCGTCCCGGCGATCGTCTGCACCACCGGGGTCGTCATCGCCTCTCCCGGCTCGAGTGTCACCGTTGCCCTCACCTCCACCACCCCACTCACTGTGGCCCCCGCATCCGGGGTCACGATCGTAACCTCCGACGCGTATCCCGAAGCGGCCACCGCCAGCAGCATCGCGATCACAACCGGCCTCGTCACCAATCTCATCGCAGTCCTCTCCTCATCCCTCTCTCGTCAGCTAGGCTCTTTCGAGAATCTCACCCCTCCCGAATCGCGCCGATGTTCCGCGCCGCGTTCCCGTCGAGGTCGCCCACGGTGACGTCTATCTGAGCAAGTGCGATCCGTACTCGTCGCATCACTTGCCTCCGCCTCGCACTCATCCCGATCGAGTTACGCCGGATTTCCGTCCATGCCTGCGTCAGCCATCCGTCCCCTTTGCCGCCAGGCCGCCGCTACTCTTCCCGCTTCTTCATCGGAAGGGGCACGTACTCGTACGCGCTGACCCAGATCGGGCTCGACCACGTCGTCTTCCCTTCGGCCTGCGTCACCCGGACGAAGCAGTAGTGGTTTCCCGGCGTGAAAGTCAGCGGGCCCGTGAGCGAGAACTTCTTGACCATCGACTCGCTCATGTCAACGCGGCCCATCGAGGCCGCGATCTTGCCGTCGAGGAACACGTCTACGCTCTCGACGACGTCGGCCTCATCCGGATCATCGACCGAGATCGAGAACTCATACCGCCCCGCCGGCCGCGAGATGCGCGCCCCCATATCCTCGCCGTCCAGCGTGAACTCCAGCTTCATATTCCGGTCGGCCGTGCTGTACGTCCGCCGCGCCCGCATCGCCTCCAGGATTCCCTCCCGGGTCAGCTCCTTCGCCAGCACCACCGTCCACGTCGGGCCCTGGCCCCAGCCCGGTGCGTGTGCGTCTACATCGCCCGCCGCGCCGACGTGCCAGCCGTTGTCCAGCATGGCGATATAGCACTCCTCCTCACTCCGACTCCGCACCTCCACCATCGCCATCGACCGGTCCCCCTCCGGCGAGTACCGGAAATCCTGGAAGTCGTTGTGCCATTCCTCCGGCGCTCCGTTCTTCCACGGATGGTTGAAGTGCCCCAGAATCCCCTGCACCTCCATCGCCCGGTAGAAGGCCGTCAGATCGGTCGGCAGCAGTCGCGCCGGCGACATGTAGTAGCAGAGATGCCCAATGTCATCGTTCGACCGCTCGACTCCGTACAGCGCCACGAACCGTCCCCGCTCATCGAAGCTCTCCGCCTGCGCCACGATATCCGCGTACGCGTCCTGTGTCATGATCTCTTCGTGATCCGTCACCGCGAAGAAGTCCAGCTTCGCCGTATCCCGCGCGTACCGGTAGACCTCGTTCGGATACCAGCCGCCGTCCGAGTAGCTCGTGTGCGCATGGATATCCCCCCAGTAGAACGCGTATGGATTCCGCACCACTATCGGCAGCTCCGCGCGGCGCACCTCCCGGTCCGCGTTCCACGACTCGTCCGTATACACTTCTTGCCGGGCGCCGCGTCCCTTCGGCGTGGCGAAGACCACCAATACCTGCCGCCCGTTCGGCAGCTTCCCCGTGTCCACCAGCGCGACGTAGACCCCTCCCCCCTCGGCCGCCGGGAACATCGGCGCTTGCGCCCCGTCGATCGTTTGGACCACCGGCGAGGTCACCTGCTCGCCCGGCTTGAGCGCCACCGTCGCCCTCACCTCCACCACCCCGCTGACACGCGCTCCCGCCGCCGGCGAGGTGATGGCGATATCCGCCGCATATGCCCCGCCGGCCGTCGTCGGCGTCGTCGCAATCACCGGCGATCCGTTCGGCAACTCCATCTTCGTTCCCTCCTCATCCATCTCTCGTCAGCTAGGCTCTTTCGAGAATCTCACCCCTCCCGAATCGCGCCGATGATCCGGGCCGCGTTTCCCTCCAGATCGCCGACCGTCACGTTTATCTGCGCAAGCGCTATTCGAAGCTGCCGCATGACATCCCCTCCGCCAGCGTGGTCACCTCCCGCTCATTCACCAAGTACGGCCCCTCCACTCGTATTGCCTGCCACCTGACAGTTCTGTTCGGCATGAACCTTGCGTCCTGCCCCCGCCGTGGATGTCCGATCTGGCCGCAAGGACAGACCCCCGGCGCGACGAAGGGCGCTCCTAACACGGGCTCAGGCGGCCCTGCCGGAGCACCATCGGCAGATGATCAACGGCCAACTGACAACGGAGTCAGGAAGGGCCGGAGTCTAGCCCAGCAACGGTTCTGTGTTGTCTCTGTCTTGCCGACAGTCTACATGAAGGCGAGGGAGCAGATGCACGGGCTCTGGGCCTGATGCCGCTCCCATTGAGAGGAGACGTGCCATGAGGAGGCACCTCACGCTGCTGGTTTGCCTGTGCCTTCTTCTCGTATCAGCTCTCGCGCAGGCAGACGCGCCTGCGACCCCGTCCGAGTCGAGCCCGCTCTTCCCGGTGCAGCAGCACGGCAAGTGGGGCTACATCGATAGCGCCGGGCAGCTCGTCATCCAGCCGCGGTTCGCCTGGGTGGGCGGTTTCTCCGAAGGGCTGGCGGCGGTGTGTGATGCCGCCTCCGGGTACAAATGGGGCTATGTAGACAAGACAGGCAAGATGGTGATCCAGCCCCGGTTCAACGAGGCAGGGAACTTTGCCGACGGATTGGCGTTGGCCCGTGTCAGCGAGGAATCGAAGTGCGGGTACATAGACCAGAGCGGCAACATGGTTATCCAGCCCAAGTTCGATGGTGCTGGAAAGTTCTCCGAGGGGCTAGCAGCGGTAGAAGTTGGCGAGAAGATAGGCTACATAGACAAGACGGGAGAAGTAGTTATCAAGCCTCAGTTTGGCACAGGCTTTCCTGAAGAAGGGAGTTTCTCCGACGGGCTTGCCGCCGTATCGGCGGGCGAAAAAGGTGAGTACGGCTACGTCAACAGGGCCGGGCAGATGGTGATCAAGCCACAATTCGGCTACGCACATCGCTTCTCCGAGGGGCTCGCAGCCGTACGGCTCGGAACCGTTGAGGAGGGATTCAGGTGGGGCTTCATCGACACCTCGGGCAAGATGGCGATTGCGCCTCGGTTCCGCTATGCCCATCGCTTTGCCGAAGGTCTCGCCCCGGTCCAGGTCGGCGAAGAGTGGGGCTACATAGACAATACCGGCGAGATCACCGTCAAGCCCCAGTTCTCCGCCGCCTTTCCCTTCTCAGGCGGACTCGCGCTGGTGCGAGCCCAGACGCGCCTGTGGGGCTACATCGACACAACGGGCAGGTTCGCCATCGAGCCGCAGTTCGAGGAAGCGGGCGGGATCATGTGGACGCGGGCGGAGGACTTCTCCGAGGGCCTGGCGCGGGTGCCGCTCTACGGCGTGAGGCGCGGCTTCGTGGACAGGACGGGAAAGGCGGTCATCGCGCCGCGCTTCTCCGACGCCTATCCCTTCACCGATGGCCTGGCGGCCGTGCAAGTCGACGACGACACCTGGGGCTACCTCAACGAGGCCGGCGACATGGTCATCGCGCCTCGGTACCAACGCGCCTATCCCTTCGCGGAGGGTCTGGCCGCGGTGGCGATCGGCGAGAAGATGGGCTACGTGGACAAGACGGGACAGGTGGTCATCGAGCCGCAGTTCGAGCAAGCAGGGCCTTTCTCGGAGGGGCTCGCGGTCGTGCAGCGCGCGGAGAAGTACGGCTATGTGGACACGACCGGCGCGCTCGTGATCGCGCCTCAGTTCCGCCAGGCGGCGACCTTCTCGGAGGGCCTCGCGGCGGTGCGCCCCGCGTCGGCCGACGAGGAGGAGTGGGCCTCCATGGGCTACATAGACAGATCGGGGCGGTTCGCCCTTGCGCCCCAGTTCGAGTGGGCGCGTGATTTCGTGGAGGGCCTGGCCGGCGTGGTGGTCGACGACAGCTTCGGGTTCGTGGACAAGACGGGGAAGAAGGTCATCTCGTTGGAGGGGGCCGCGGACAACTTCTCCGAAGGGCTGGCGGCCGTGATGGTGGGCGGCGACATGATGGGAGGCGGCAAGCTGGGCTTCATGGACAAGTCCGGCAAGATGGTGATCGAGCCCAAGTTCCTGCCGCCGTTCGTCGTCGGGCCCGGCTCGCTCGAGCCCTATCCCGTCGCCTGCGGAGGGCGCTTCCGCGAGGGGCTCGCGGCCGTGATGGCCGCGGACATGAGCGAGTGGGGCTACATAGACGCCTCCGGCGAGATGGTCATCAAGCTGAAGAGCAAGCACCTCTATCCCGCCGGACCGTTTTCCGGGGGGCTGGCCCCGGTGGTGGAGACCGGTCTCGAAGACGTGATGCCCATACCCGTGATCGCGAGCGGAGTGCGGGTGGGCTACATAGACAGGTCGGGCGCGCTCGTCATCGAGCCCCAGTTCGGATGGATAGAGGCAGACTTCCTCGGCTACGCGGATCCCTGGACTGACTGGACCCAGGACACGACGGGGCCGCTCGCCTTCACCGGAGACCTGGCCCTGGTTGCGACCCTCCCCGAGTGGGGCTACATAGACCGGACCGGCACGCTCGTCTGGCCGCCCCGCGACTAAGGGCCATCTCCCATCCCAAGGGCTCCCAGGGCAATCATGACACAGGCAAGCAGAACGAAGGCGCGGTAGGTATTCAACATACTGCTGGAAGCGAAGGTGCTCATCGCGCGCTGGCGAAGACACTGAAACGCCGTCAGGCCGCACGCACCTTGGGCTATCGTCCACCGGCGCCGGAGACTATCTTGTCTTGGGGCCCGAGGCTCGAGTCCAGCGCGCCGGCCGCGAACCTCCGACTCCAACGGCAAACGCGGGTGAAGCGCGTCTGGAGGAGCGAGTCGTCGGTCGCCCCTTTCGCCAGGGGGTGCGGGGGACAGCGTCCCCCGCGAACCGAGTCGCCCGGCACGGCAGTGTCGGGTGGCGCTGCTCACACAGACTTGCTGGAGAACCTCAGACGCCCGAACCGCGCCGGCACGTGGAAGTTCGGCGGCAGCACCAGCGTCGGCGACCAGCAGCTGAACTCACCCTCCCCGGCCTGATCGATCCGGAAGAGATTCCCTCTCCACTCCTCCCCCTCGGTGGGCGCTTTCCCCCCGCGCCCAATCGAAGCGAACGGAAGCGCCACCTCCACCGTCCATCGTTCGTCCACATCAGACGAATCATCCAGCGATCCCACGACCTGAACGGCCGACTTCAGACCCTTGCAGTCCCAGCCGACGTCCGCCTTCATGAAGCGCCGGTCACCCGACTCCGGGCACTCGATCTTTGCATCGAACACCACGTTGTGCGGGCTGAACTCGAACTCGAAGTACCGCGTGACATCCCCGCCCGAGCAGAGGAAGGCCTCCACCACCTCCTCGTTGTAGATGGGATCGTCCCGCTCCCGCATCTTCCCCCAGATGTCGGTATCCACGGCGACGAATGCGAGGTACAGATTGCTCTCATCCCAGCACATCTTCACCTCGGTCGGAAGCTGCGGCTCTCCCGTTCCATCGGCCAGCGCGAAATCTCCCACCGATTCCAAGCGCGACCAAACGCCCTCCGTCAGATGCCCGTCAATCACAATCGGCTCCACCGTCTTCCGGCAGATGTAAGTCGGCAGCTCGCTCATCTCCTTGCTCCCTTTCGTCTCCACCTCGGCCTTCGGCTGCTTAGTCACACTTGGCGCAGCGGGCGTCGCCGCAATGTCGTCCAGGAAGATCGCTCCCGACGGCCCCCGATCCTCATGATACTCCGCCAGATAGATCGACTCCAGCGTCACCGGAGACTCCGCCTCCTCCGGCAGTGCGGCCGTCAACCTCCGCCACGAGTCCGACCAGCTCACTTTGCTCGCCAAGTCCACAATGAGGCTGCGCCCGGCCGCGTCCTTCAGCCGCGCTCGCAGCCACCCGCCCTGGCCGTCGCCCAGCACCTGGACCGAGAAGGCCCGCGTCTCCGGGAGCTGGACCCTCATCTCCGCCTCCGCCGTCCGCGTCCCGACCCCCTTCGAGAGGTCATACTGGAGGCGCAAACAGGAGTTCCCCGAACGGCGCGGGTCAGCGACGCGCTCCACCATGCCGGGCGCGTCCGCGGGCTGTGCCCGGAACGACCATTCCCCAGGGACTTCGAAGGCCTCCAGGACCCTTATTTCCGCTCCCATCACGACCGCAGCCGTGCCGCACGTGCCGCCGACGTCCGCCACCACCGTCATCTCACCCTCGACCTCTTGCACCCGAAGCAGGCCCGTCCGGTCGATGGCGCACCCCGCTCCCCCCGGCTCCACCCGCCACACCAATCGTCCTGTCGGCAGCGTCATAAGGTGGTTGTCTTGATCGTAGGCCCGGGCAAGGAACTGCTGGGTGCCGCCTCGATCCAACCGCACTTGCCCCGGCGTCACCACGACCCGCGCCGGCGCCGGCGTGACCGTCATCACGGTGGAGGCATTCATTTCCCCCAGCCGCGCCATCACCAACCCCACTGTCGGCCGCGCGGTCTCCGCGGCCGTGAAAACCCCTCCCTCGCTCACCGTCCCCAGCATCGGCACCGTCTTCCACACCACGTCTTCCGGGTCCAGCGGCACTGGATTGTAGTACTGATCGACTCCACTCGGCTTCAGCCCCACCCGCTCGCCGCACAAGATCGTCATCTCAGTGGGCTCGATGGCGAGCTGGACCGGCGGGCCGAGCGGCGCCGAGCAGAATAGCCCAAGCCCGTTGACCACCGCCCGCTGCACCCCACCCGAGGGCGAGTTTATCACCCGATTTCTCACCACCATCGTAGTAGATCCGCCGCCATCCAGGTTCATTGCCTCCGTGCACCCCAGCTCGACGAAAAGCTGCGCCAGCTCGTACAGCGTCATGCCCTCGCTGTAGCCGGGCTGCCGCCCATCGACCGCCACCATCACCACCGTGCCACCGCGAATCCCTAGGCCGCTGCGCGGATGACGCTTCGTTGCAAAGCCGTTGGAGAACCGCTCTCGCAAGTGCTCGACCGAAACCGCCGCGTTCCGCACCAGCCGCGGTCCCCCGCCCACCGCCTCTCGGATCTCTCCTTCCTCTCCCTCCAGTTTCAGAATCAGCTCGACCTCGTCCCCGGCCTTCAGGCCTCGCAGCGCGTAGGCCGCTACGCCCCGGGCGGCGAGCACCGCCCCCTCCGGCGGAATCGTTTGCGACGGTCCCACCGTGACGCTGGCGATCCTCGCACTCACCCGCGCGTTCGGCCTCACTGGCGCCGTCAGCCCGACCAGAGCGATCTGCGTGGCCCCCGCATCCGCCCGCGTCTGCTCCCCGAAGCGCGGCGTGAAAAGCACCACGTCCCCGAAGCCCGGCGGTCGGTTCATCCCCGCCACCGGGTACAGCAGATCGCCGGGCCCCTGCAGCCAGGCGTTGGCGCGCAGCCTGTCGATATGGATCGTCCCGTCATCAAGCACGTAGAACACAGAGCGCGCCGGATCGGGAAAGGTCAACAGCTCCCCGCCGGTCACATGGAGGCCCAGCGGGATGCCCTCATAGCTCCCCCCGGACAGCGAGAAGAAATCCGCGTTCACGGCCGCAACGGGCCGGATGATCTCGGACTCCGCCGCCCCCAACATCCCCGAAAGCTGCCTGCGCGCCATCCTCTCCCCGCCGCCAAGGAGTGCCCGCACCTCTATGTAGTCCTCCGACAGGTCCGCCTCCACGACATGAATAGTCCACGGCACCTCCGCCCGATACATCCTCTGATAGATCGCGCTGGGGCCAATGGGAACCGGTGGCTCGGCCGCGCCGACCACCGGCAAGAGAGATGTGAGGAGAACACTGAGGATGCTGAGTGAAACAGCCGCGGCGAGCCTTGCTGACCTCATTCGCAGTCTCCGTCCGGTGCTTCGATCTGTTCTGTGACCCATATCGCCCTGAGCGCCGGAGTCACGCCATCCCGAGCGTTGACGAATAACTTCGACGCGGCGGAACGACCCGGCCCGCGGCGCAACCCGCCCCGGCCCGCACACTTCCCCAAGACTCTCTCCCCCTCCTGCCGTTGCACCCGGTAGAGAACGCCGGCCCCCACGCCCTCATCCCCAGGGAGCGGAGGGGTCCGAAGCCTTTGGCGAAGGAGGGTTCTGGTAGCCGAGGCCGCGAACCAGGTGCTGTCCGCTATCTGCAAATGCGTCCGCCACACCCCCCCCGCCCGCTCCCTGGCGGAGGAGGTGGGGGAGGTGGGGTGAGGGACTACGTATAGGGCGGGACGGGACGGACCAAAAAACATTGTGAGGCTGTTGACAATACATGGTAACTGTTGTAGTATTACTACAACGGTAGCAATACCATCACAGCAACATCCAACAACCGCACCACGGTGGCCGTAACCAGTCACACCAGCACCTTGCACAGGAGGGAGCTATGGCGAGGCACGGGTTCGGTGCGTTTTTCCGAGAGTGTCGAGTCCGGCAGGGCCTTACTCTCAGGGCCTTCTGTCGGAAACATGGATTCGACGCAGCGAACATCAGCCGACTGGAGCGTGGGCAGATGCAGGCCCCGACGAATCGTGACAAGCTAGAGGACTACGCCAGGGCTCTAGGGATTGAGCTCAATAGCGATGAGTCGGTTGAGTTCTTCGATCTTGCGGCATTGAGTTCGGGTAGGGTCCCGGAGGACCTTCTGAGCGACGAGGAGCTTCTGCCCAAACTCCCGTTGGTATTCAGAACACTAAGAGGGGATAAGGTAACGCGTAAGCAGCTCGACGCACTAATCGAGCGCGTACGCAAAGCCTAGGTGAATGAGAGTACGTCTGGACCTTGAGTATCTCAGCTATGATGACCTGCGCCTAAGAGCCGATGAGTTCCTTCGGACCTATGCGCACCGCGCCGGGCCGCCCCTGCAGATCGAGGAGATCGTGGACCTCGACATGGGGATTGACATCGTTCCAGTCTGGGGGCTCAAAGAGGAACACGATATTGATGGGTTCACGGCAAGCGACCTGACTCAGATTTATGTCGACCAGGTACAGCAAGAGCGTGTAGAGCACCGCTATCGATTCACGCTTGCCCACGAAGCGGGGCATGTCGTGCTCCACCGAGGGATCTTCGAGAAGTTCCACTTCGCGGACCTGGAGGAGTACAGGCAGTTCGTTGAAGGCATTGACGAGGACGACCGCGACTGGCTTGAGTGGCAGGCCTATTGTTTCGCTGGTCTAGTGCTCGTGCCCGGGCAGCGACTTGAAGCCGCCTTCCGAGAAGAACTGGAAAAGCCACGCGTCAGGGCCCAGATCGATGCCGCGAAACAGCGGGGCATGAGCCGCAAGAGCTACCTTGGTCACTTGTGTGCTCTTATTTCGCAGCGCGTCGCACGGAAGTTTGCCGTCTCGGCAAGGGTGGTTGAGAAGCGTGTGGACTACGACGGTCTCCACGAGACAATACCTTGAGCCATAGCCTACATTGCCGCGACAGGCAGGCCCAGCAAGTAGCCCGGAGTAGCAGAGGCCACCCTCGTTCGTCTCCTCACTAACTTACTGCCAAATGGTTCCTGTCCGTTGCGCAGGAGCCTTGGGCGCCTCAGGCGGCTTGCCTCCTGCCCCCCACCAGACGATGCCCTCGCACTTTACCGTGCCGCTCCCCGTCTCCCAGAATCGTGCGCTTGACCAGGCGTACTCGGTCGTACTTGTCGCTAAGCCAGCACGCATGGGGTTCTCGTGGGTGTAGGCGAGCTTCGTGCGCCAATCCTCCTCATCTCGGATCACGTGATCGTAGAATCACCGCTCCCCGCCGCGCCCCCGCCTCCCCGGCCGTAAACCCATCCCGCACTAACGCCCCCACCCACCCACATCCATAGCCGGCCCTCCCCCTCCCCGCGCCGCAGACGCTCCGAAACCGTCCCCACGCCATACCTCCGTCTGGGACTCGTGCCAAAGACAGGCAAAACGGGTTGTTTTTCCGCCTCCGGACAGGGTATACTCCGCTTGACGGTGGTCGGCAGTCGGCTACCGACTGCCGACACGCTTTTCGGGCCTGCGGCAATCTCCCAGGGCCGAGGTCGGAGGCGCTCATGCCAGGATATGCCTACTTCTGGGGCTGCTACATCCCTGGACGTCTTCCCCATATGGAGAAGTCCACCCGCGCTGTCTTCGCCCACCTTGGGATCGACGCGGTCGATCTCGACGGCCTCACCTGCTGCCCCGAGAAGACCATGATCCGGAACATGAGCTACCGGGATTGGCTTCTCACCGCCGCCCGCAACCTGTCTGTCGCGGAGGAGGCCGGACGAACGTTCGTGACGCCCTGCACCGGATGCTTCTCCACCCTCAAGGAGGCCCAGGTCAAACTCCATTCCGAGCCCGTGCTCCGGGACGAGGTCAACCGCGAGCTGGCTCGCATCGGCCGCCACTATCGCGGCACGGCAGACGTGATGCACGTGCTCGATGTCCTCCATCACGACATTGGGCCGGGCGGGCTGCAGCAGCAGATCATCTACCCGATGTCCGGCCTGGGTATCGCCGTACACTACGGGTGTCACCTGCTGCGCCCCAGCGGGGACCTCCTCTTCGACGATCCCTTCTGGCCGACGAAGTTCGATGAGCTCGTCGAGGCGCTGGGAGCCAAGAGCATCCCCTATTCATCGAAGATGGAGTGCTGCGGGAACCTCCTGCTGCGGGCGGGCGAGGAGGACACCGCGCAGGCGATGTGCCGCGGCAAGCTGCGAGACATCATCGCCGAGGGGGCCGATGCGCTCACCCTCGTCTGCCCCTCCTGCATGATGCAATATGACACCGTGCAGTTCCTCCTCCAGCGCGCCGGCGAGGACCTACACCTGCCCGTGTTCTACTACCCCGAGTTGCTCGGGCTGGCGCTCGGCCTCAAGCCGAAGGAGTTGGGTCTGGAGCGCCACCGCGTGGATGCAGGACCGTTCCTGGATCGGTGGCATGGGCGACGCGAAGCCTTCGACATCATCCGACATCACTGGGACCTGAATCTGCTTCAGGCCTGCGCCGAGTGCGGCGCCTGTGTGGACGATTGCCCGGTCGCTCGCGCCGATCCGACGTTCGACCCCAATGCGCTCGTCCGGATGCTGGCCGCCGGGCAGGTCGAGGAGGTGCTCCACTCGCCGGACCTATGGAAGTGCGTCGAGTGCTATACCTGCGCCGAACTCTGCCCGAACAAGTACGATCAGATGTCGATCTTGCGCCAGGCAAAGCACCTGGCCATAGAGGCGGGGCTGGCCCCGCCGGCGGCCGCCGAAGGAATCCGCACCTTCCGCGAAACGGGGCAGTTGACGCAGGCGTCGGCCGGACAGCGACGCCGCCTGGGTCTCCCTGCACCCCCCACAGTGGCGGCCGGGGAACTGCGAGCATTGTTGGGCACGAATGAGGACGGCTCAGATGAGGACACCCGGACCGAGAGTGAGGTGAGCGGTGATGAGTGATGCGGGCTTCGATCGAGGCCGGCGCAACATATCCGGCTGCGGCCTGAGCGGCATGATGAGCCTCACCGGGGAACGGGTGGATGGCCGGGCGATCCGAGAGTCCATCGCTATCCTCCACGAGCGGTCGAACGGACTCGGCGGGGGGTTCGCCTGCTATGGGATCTATCCGGAGCGCACGGAGCAGTTCGCGCTGCACGTCATGTTCGATGCGCCTTCTGCTCAGAGGGCCGCCGAAGAGATCATCGACCAGGATTTCGACGTCGATCTCGATGAGCGGATTCCTACGCGTCCGAACAAGCATATCGGAGATCCGCCCCTCCTGATGCGCTACTTCGTGCTGCCGCGCGCGCTTCAGCTTCATGAGTCGGGGATATCCTCGGAAGACTTCGTCCTGGAACGCGTCATGCGCATCAACGCTGAGATCCCGGGAGCGTTCGTCTTCTCCAGCGGCAGGAACATGGGCGCCTTCAAGGCGGTGGGCTACGCCGAGGACGTCGCCGATTTCTACCGGCTCGAAGCGTACCAGGCCTATACCTGGATCGCCCACGGACGTTTCCCGACCAACACACCCGGATGGTGGGCCGGGGCTCACCCGTTTACGCTGCTCGACTGGGCGGTCGTGCACAACGGAGAGATCTCCTCCTACGGCATCAACAAGCGCTATCTGGAGATGTTCGGCTATAAGTGCACCATGCGTACGGATACGGAGGTAATGGCCTATCTGCTCGATCTCCTTATCCGGCGCCACGGGCTCCCCGTGGAGCTCGCCTGTGATGTCATGGCCGCTCCGTTCTGGGATCAGATCGCGCGCCTGCCCGACAACAAGCAGCAGCTCTACACCGCGCTCCGTCAGGTCTACGCCGGCGCGCTCGTGAACGGTCCTTTCGCCATCATCTTCGGGCGGCAGAACGAGATGGTGGGTGTCAATGATCGGATCAAGCTGCGGCCGCTCGTGGCGGCCCGCAAGGACAGCTGGCTCTACCTATCGAGCGAGGAGGCGGGGGTCAGAGCGATGTGCCCCAACCCCGATCTCGTGTGGACGCCGAGGGCCGGGCACCCCGTCATCGGGCGGCTCGGCAGCGACGTCGTGGTCGGCCAGCCGGAGGGCGAGGGCAAGGGAGCGGCGGTGCACGCTCTCAGCCAGGAGGTGAGCAGTGAGTAACACAATCGCGAGAAGAGGCGAGAACACGGCTTCCGAGGCGCCGGCACCAAAGCCGACGCGCGCGGTCCGCGCCCCCATCTACCGACCGTCCGACTTCCTGTGGAGCCGAGACGTCGAGCGCTGCGCCCTATGCAAGCGGTGCGTGCAGCAATGTGGATTCGACGCGATCAGGTGGGAGAACGGCCCCGTGGCGGATCCAGCCAAATGCGTCGGGTGCCACCGCTGTGAGGCCTTCTGCCCCCAGAAAGCAATCACCATCGCCCCGAATCCGCAGTTCCTGCGGCCGCATCCCCTGTGGACCGAGGCGCATCGGAAGAACCTCTGGATTCAGGCGGAAACCGGAGGCGTGCTGCTTACCAGCATGGGCAATGATCTCCCCTACCCTATCCTCTGGGATCACCTTCTGCTCGATGCCTGCCAGGTCACCAACCCCTCTATCGATCCTCTGCGAGAGCCGATGGAGCTTCGCACCTACCTCGGGCGCAAGCCAGACCGGATTCAGATCGAGATGACCGATGATGGGCCGGAGCTGGCGGAAGACATCGCTCCGAGCCTGATGCTTGAGGTGCCGATCGTGTTCGCCGCGATGTCGTATGGCTCCATCAGCCTCAACGCCCAGAAGGCGATCGCCATGGCGGCGCAGGAACTGGGGACGTTCTGGAACACCGGCGAAGGCGGCCTCCACGAGGACCTGAAGCCGTACGCTCACCGCGCCATCGTGCAATGCGCCTCGGGCCGGTTCGGTGTGACGGCAGACTACCTCAATGCCGGCGCGGCAATCGAAATCAAGATCGGGCAGGGCGCGAAGCCGGGCATCGGCGGCCACCTCCCGGGAGAGAAAGTCTCGGCCCAGGTGTCCGAGACCCGGATGATCCCGACGGGCAGCGACGCGCTGTCCCCGGCCCCCCAGCACGACATCTACTCGATCGAGGACCTGCGGCAGCTCATCTTCGCGCTCAAGGAGGCATCCAACTACGAGAAGCCCGTCTCCGTGAAGATCGCCGCCGTCCACAACGTCGCGGCCATCGCCAGTGGCATCGTGCGGGCGGGCGCCGACATCGTCTACCTCGACGGCTTTCGCGGGGGCACCGGCGCCGCTCCGACGATCATTCGAGATCACCTCGGCATCCCCGTGGAGATTGCCATCGCCGTGGTAGACGAGCAGCTCCGGCAGGAGGGCATTCGCAACCGGGCCTCGCTTATCGCCGCGGGCGGCATCCGGTCCAGCGCCGACGCAGCCAAGGCCATTGCTCTTGGAGCTGATGCGGTCGCCCTAGGCACCGGAGCGCTCCTGGCCCTGGGCTGCACCCTCTGCCAGCGCTGCTACACCGGCCGCTGCTCCTGGGGCATCACCACCCAGGATCCCGCTCTCACCCGGCGGCTGGACCCGTACCTCGGCTCGCGCCGCGTCGCCAATCTCGTCCGCGCGTGGGCCGCCGAGCTCGAGGAGATCCTGGGCGCCATGGGCGTCAACGCCATCGAGAGCCTGCGCGGCAGCCGCGAGAGGCTGCGCGCGGTCGGCCTCGACAGCACGACAATGGAGATCCTCGGCGTCAAGCCGGCCGGCGCCGGAGCCTGAGCCTCGAACCGATCCAGAGAGGAAGCCATGCGCATAGATGCCCGGAACCTCGACTACCGCGAGCTGAACGACCGAATCCGCCAGGCCGTCGCCGCCGGTGAGAAATCCTTCGCCCTCCTGAATGTCAACGGCCAGCGCTACATCGGCGACGGCATCAGCGGTGATATCCAGATCGCCATCCACGGCGTGCCCGGCAACGATCTCGGCGCGTTCATGGACGGCCCTACGATCCGCGTCCGGGGCAACGCGCAGGATGCGGTGGCCAACACGATGAACGCCGGCCGCATCGTAGTTGCCGGTCACGCCGGCGACGTTCTCGCCTACGGCATGCGCGGGGGGGAGCTGTTCGTCCGCGGCCGGGTCGGGTATCGCGTCGGCATCCACATGAAGGCCTATCGGGGGAAACGCCCGGTGGTCGTGGCGGGCGGCACCGCAGGCGACTTTCTGGCCGAGTACATGGCGGGCGGCTTGCTGATCGTCCTCGGCTTGGACCGTCGACCGGGAGAGCCCTTGGTGGGAGATTGGTGTGCCACCGGCATGCACGGCGGCGCGCTCTACGTGAGGGGCGAGATAGAGCCCTGGCGCGTGGCGTCGGAGTTCGCCAGCGTGCGACGGGCTGTCGATGCCGACAAGCAGGAGATTCTCCCGCACATCGAAGCCTTCTGCGAGCCTTTCTCCCTGGACGCCGATCAGCTCATCAGGGACGACTACCTGCGCATCGCTCCGATCTCGCCGCGACCATACGGGGCCAAGTACGCCGCTTGAGACTTCGCCCCGCCCAGCCCGGTTCGCAATCCGAGCGCACACCTGTCTCTCGCTCGCGGACCCGCGCGCGTTTGTTGATTCCTTAGCGAAGATATGGTATTCTCCGCTTGGTACATTGGCTGAGGGGTAGGACTGACCCCAATCAAGGGATTGAGCAGCCCTGTGTGCACTCGTCCCAGGGATGGGAGTAGCTTGATGTCGCCGGGCCACCACACTTTCGACTGCTTCGGTCGAAATACCAACCTCGCCGCGCTCGTAGTCGTCGGGGCATCTTTGTGCCTCTTACTCAGCGGCTGCTCCGGCAAGGAGAGGTACCACTCCGCCCTGGTCGCGACAGACGAGGATATCTCCCGCGGCACCTCTCGCGGAAAGAGCCTCATCGCCAGCGGTGCCGATCCTGCCGACGCCTACAAGTCGCGCATGGTCGACGTGAATGTCCGCGTCTCCTCCGACGTGATCCTCCGCTCGGCCGGAGTCTGCATGCCCGCCGACGAGATCGCCTACCAGATCGCATTGGGCGGGGATAGCAGCGACAACGGCGTCCGGCACGCCGTAACCAGCGCGCTGAAGACCATCGAACGCCAGGTGAGGACCGCTGCAATCGTCCAGGTGGCGAAATCACGCGATCCCGCCAGTGTCGACTTCGCGCTCCGGACCAGCCCAGGGACCGACTATCCGCCTATCGCCGTCGAGAAGCCCACCTTCTTGCGCGAGGTAAAACTCACCTACGACTCGACCGCGCCGGCGGCCGCGCTTTACTCCTACGTTATCCTTTTCCCTTCGCGCGGCGGTCCCGGCGTCCCGCCCATCGGCCCAACCGTGAGCTCCCTCAGTCTGGTGGTCCAGGACGGCCCATACGAGGGCAAGGCGACCTTTCCACTCCAGGTCCGTTCCCCGAGATAGCGTCTCCGCCCCGGACCACGCCGCACCTTCTCTCACGGGCAGACCGCCCCGCTACACAAACATCACGTCCAGCTCATTCCTGGACAAGAGCTCCCCGTTTCGGGTAATCTAATTGAGCGTCCATGTCCCCCACATCGGAGGAATACCACTATGATTGCGTTCAACAAGCGGCGTAACACGCTCGAACAGGAAACATATCACTACGAGCTTCAGGACGTCCAGGAGCCGCACCTGTTCCGCGACCTCTTCCCCTATCACCAGCCGCCAATGATATCGTTCAACCACCGGCTCGTTCCCATGGACCCGCCCGACGAGATCTGGATCACCGACACAACCTTCCGCGACGGCCAGCAGGCTCGGCCGCCGTTCACCGTGAAGCAGATCGTGGATCTGTACACGATGCTGCACCGTCTCGGCGGCCCCAACGGCATGATCCGGATGAGCGAGTTCTTCCTCTATTCGGACAGCCACAAGAAGGCCGTCACCGCGTGCCTCGAACAGGGGTTCCGCTATCCGGAGATCACGGGCTGGATTCGGGCGCGCAAGGAAGACTTCAAGCTCGTGAAGCAGATGGGGCTGCGCGAGACGGGGATCCTGACGTCCGTGTCCGACTACCATATCTTCATGAAGTTGAAGAAGACCCGGCGAGAGGCGATGGATATGTACCTCGACATCGTCCGCTCCGCGCTGGAGGCGGGCGTCGTGCCGCGGTGCCACCTGGAGGACATCACGCGGGCGGATTTCTACGGCTTCGTGGTGCCGTTCGTGCAGGAGCTTATGCGGCTGTCGAAAGAGGCGAAGACCCCCATCAAGGTGCGCGCCTGCGACACGCTTGGGTATGGGACGGCCTATCCGGGGACGTCGATGCCCCGCAGCGTCAAGGGGATCATCTACGGGCTCGTCCACCACGCGGGCGTGGCGCCCGAATGGCTGGAGTGGCACGGCCACAACGACTTCTATCGCGCCCTAAGCAACGCGGGCATCGCGTGGATGTACGGGTGCGCGGGGGCGAATGGGACACTGCTTGGCATCGGAGAACGGACCGGCAACGCGCCCGTGGAAGCGCTGGTGTTTGAGTACATGCAGCTCCGCGGCACTGCCAACGGAATGCAGACACAGGTTATCACGGAGATTGCGGACTACTTCGAGAACGAGGTCGGCTACGAGATTCCGCACAACCAGCCGTTCGTGGGCCGGGACTTCAATGTCACGCGCGCCGGCATCCACGCCGACGGCCTGCTCAAGGACGAGGAGATCTACAACATCTTCGACACGGACGCGCTGCTGAACCGGCCGGTGGGAGTGGCAATCAGCAACACCTCCGGCAGCGCGGGGATCGCTCACTGGATCAACGCGTACTACGGGCTGTTGGCGAACGACATCATCGAAAAGTCGCACCCCGGCATCGCCAATATCGCGGCGGCGATCGAGAAAGAGTACGACGAGGGCCGGACGACCTCGATGTCGGACGAGGAGATGGCGGCGCTGGTCAAAGAGTACATCCCGGAGGTAGGAGCGCTGCCGCCGAAGAAGACGTTGGGGACGCCTGCGTCGTAAGGAAAACCGAGTGTTGATCTGAAGGGGCTCGGCGCGTGCCGGGCCCTTTCTCTATGGGCGAGGCGGGAGGCATGGAGCTCAGGCCTTCACGATCCCGGCTATGAGCGCCAGCGCGCCCATGATGGTGAGCGTCCAGCCAAGCAGCCCGGCCTGGCGGGCGCGCTTGGCGACGTAGGCGCAGTAGTCGGCGGGGGCGCGCCAGGTGACGATGCCCGGGACGTCGTCCCCGAGAGGATCGACGCGGGGCTGGGAGGTCACTCCGGCGATGCGGCCGCAGAGGGCGACGGGAAGGCCGACCGGGATCGCCCACAGCTTGACCTGCATGGTGGCGCCCACGTCAACGTACGATTCGACGTAGACCGGCGCGTCGAAGTGGACGCAGCCCGAGGGGACGTAGACGGACTCGCCGCCATTCACGAGCCGGAAATCCACCGCCTTGGTCTCCCTCTGGGTGACACGCCAGCCGCTGTCATCCTGCTCCTTCTCTCGCAGCACGTAGTGGTAATAGGCGCATTCCTGCGGGAAGTAGGCAGGGATGACAGGCGTGTCGCACTCGACCTTGCCGAAGGTCCACACTGCGTCGCCGGTGTGGGCCTGTGCGAGAGGAAGCTCGGGCGCGCGGCGATAGCGCCAGCCGCGGGCGTCACGGTGACGGGCCTCGCGGAAGGCCATCTGTCCGGCGAGGACGAGCGCCAGGCCGCCGACCGGGAAGTACCAAGCGGGGAACGGGGCGCGCTCGCGGTAGACGACGAGCCAGGCGATGGCGTAGTAGCTGATGAGGCCCGCTGCAACCAGTATGAGGAGAAGGCCGATCCACATGGGCCATGGCGCCTCGGCGGGCGGCGCGCTGCCGAAGCGCTTCGGGAGCGCCTTCAGCCGCGCCCCACAGGCGAAGCAGCAGACCTCGCTCCCGAGGTTCGGCGCATGGCAGCGGGGGCATTCCGTGTGGCGGAGGATCTGTGAACCCATGTCAGATCGTCCTTCCGAATCTCCCCTATGTATTCCACAGGAGAGAGGGGCCTTGCATAGGGGTGCGGACGTAGCGACCTATAGAGTTTCCTGCACTATGGTTAGGAGCACCCACAATGCAAGAAACTCTACCGCGCACGGCGTGAGGCTCACACAGCAGATTCTCTTGCATTACGGTCGTAACTCGAATGCAAGAGAATCCCTCGTGGTATTGGTAGGGGGAGACGGATAGCCAAGAGAAGACGAGAGAGTGGAGGGAAGCTCGGTGAGACGGACACCCATCTGGCATCATTACGAGCGGCTGGCGGCGCGGAGCGATTTCGACGGAGTAAGTGGGCCGCTTTCGAGCGAGGAGGGGGACCTCGAGGGCGACTTTTTCCGGTCGGCGCTCGGGGGGAGGGAGCGGGTTCTCGACGTGGGGTGCGGGCCTGGGGTTCCCCTTATTGGGCTTGCGGGCTGTGTGGAGAGCTTGTGCGGGATCGACGTCGCGCCGGCGATGCTGAGCGTTGCAAGGCAGAGTATTGCCGTGCGCAACATCGCCAATGCTTGGCTCATCCGGGGTTCGGTGGAAGCGCTTCCCTTTGCGGATGGATCCTTCGACGGCTTTGCGGTTTCGGGGACATTGGAGAGCGTTGACGATCCGGATGCCGTCCTCTCAGAGATAGCTCGTGTCGCCGTGCCGGGGGCAACGGCGGCAAGCCTGGAGTGGGATATTCGGCACAAGTTTCCCGACGGCACGCCTCGTATAGAGCGCTGGCTGCGGCGGGAGTCGGAGGGGCTGTTCTTGCAGGTCACCCACTGGCTGCCTGACCCATACCGGGCTCGCCATGAGCGATATCTGCTCGACCCCGCGAGCGAGTTCGCGCGGCAGACCGCGAATCGTCATCCGCTCGAAGAAGGGGAGCGAGTGGCGACCGAGTTGAAACCGGAGGATCTGCCGGCCGAGGCCGTGCTTGACTCCTACTACAATGTCGAAACGCACTTTGACCCGGCAACTTTGGCCGAGGCATTTGACCGGGCTGGCTTCGAGCCGGTGGAGGAACGCGTTCAAGACAGCTTCGGAGTGCCACATATCTTCTCGGTGCTGCGGCGGCGGTGAGGCGGGACCGCTGTTGGCGTCCGCGTTGACCGTGGAAGCCGGGGCGTGATAGGATCGGCACCCGGCGGGCGTGGGTACGCCCGCCTTACAACAGGGGCAGGAGACACGCTCCTGCCCTACGGGTGATGATGGCGGAAGCAACACGAATCGTCGCAACTGACTGTGGCTCCACGACCACGAAGGCGATCCTGATCGAGCGGCGGGATGGCCGGTATCGGCTCGCGGGTCGGGGGGAGGCGCCCACGACGGTGGAGGCGCCGTTCGACGATGTGACGGTGGGGGTGCTGAACGCGGTCGGGGAGCTGGAGGAGCTGACCGAGCACCAGTTCATCGCCGACCAAAGGGTGAAGACTCCATTGGCGGGGGACACGGGGGCGGACCTGTACCTCTCCACATCGAGCGCGGGCGGCGGGTTGCAGATGCTCGTGACCGGTGTCGTCAAGACGATGACGGCGGAGTCCGCGCAGCGGGCGGCGTTGGGGGCGGGGGCGATCGTGATCGACGTCATCTCGGTGGACGACGGGCGGGAGGATCACGAGCGAGTGGCGCGGATCCGGTCCATCCGGCCGGATATGATCCTGATGTCGGGGGGCACCGAGGGGGGCACTGTCCAGCATCTGCTCGACACCGCGGAGCTGCTGGTTGCGGCGGCGCCGCGGCCGCGGCTGGGGCGGGATTTCAGGCTGCCGGTGATCTACGCGGGGAACAGCGAAGCGCGGGAGGGCGTGCGGGAGGTGCTGGGGGCCGAGGTGGAGCTGATCGCGGAGGAGAACCTGCGGCCCCAGCTCGATTTGGAGAACCTGGGTCCGGCGCGGGAGGCGATTCACCGGCTGTTTCTGGAGCACGTGATGGCCCAGGCGCCGGGATACGACAAGCTCCTCACGTGGACGAGCGCGCCGGTCATGTCCACACCCCGCGCAGTGGGAGAGATGGTCCAGCTCGCGGCGCGGGACGAGGGCGTGGATGTGCTGGCGGTGGACATCGGGGGGGCCACGACCGACGTGTTCTCCGTGTTCGGGGAGCAGTTCAACCGGACCGTCTCCGCGAATCTCGGCTTGAGCTACAGTGTTGGGAACGTGCTGGCCGAGGCCGGCACAGCAGGCATCCAGCGGTGGCTTCCAATGGAGATCGATGAGGACGATCTGCGCAATCGGCTGCGCAACAAGATGATCCGGCCCACGACGATCCCCCAGACCGTGGATGACCTCTTGATCGAGCAGGCGGTGGCGCGGGAGGCGCTGCGGCTGGCGCTGCTGCATCACGGGGCGCTCGCGTCGGGTTTGAAGGGGGTGCAGCAGGCCCGGACGATGGCGGACTTGTTCACGCAGACGTCGGGCGGCGAAACGCTGGTGGACATGATGTCTCTGGGGCTGATCATCGGGAGCGGGGGAATCCTCTCGCACGCACCCAGAAGGCAGCAGGCCGCCCTGATGCTGATTGATGCCTTCCAGCCCCAGGGCGTGACCAGGTTGGCGGTGGATTCGATTTTCATGATGCCGCAGTTGGGCGTGCTGGCGGAGGAGCTGCCTGAGGCGGCGATGGAGGTGTTTCGGCGGGATTGCCTCGTGCCTCTGGGGACCGTGGTGGCGCCTGTGGGGCGAATGCGGGCGGGCGAGGTGGTGCTGGAGTGGCGGATGGGGGCGGAATCGGGTGAGCTGAGGGCGGGCGAGCTCAAGAGGATGCCACTGGCGACGGGCGAGAAGGTGTACATAGAGATCACGCCGAGCCGCGGGATGGACGTGGGCGCGGGGAAGGGGCGGCGGTGGACGGGCACGGTGGAGGGCGGCGCGGCGGGTGTTATCTTCGACGGGCGGGGGCGGCCGCTGGAGCTGCCCGGCGAGGCGGCGGAGCGGCGGCAACGGCTGAGCGAGTGGATCGAGGCGGTGGGCGCGATGCCGGGAGGGCCGCAGTAATGGGAGTAGCGTACACGCCAGGGCTTCGGGTGACGAGCAACGCGCTGATCCGGCAGGAGCGGCGGCTGCCCACAAAGGGCGAGGTGCTGGTCACAGAGGGCCAGATGGTCGCGGCCGATGAGGTGGTGGCGCGGGCGGAAATGCCGGGGAATTTGCACACGGTGCGGGCGGCGCAGATGTTGCACGTGGAGCCACAGGAGGTGGAGGGGTACCTGCTGAAGCGGCCGGGGGAGAAGGTGGAGGCGGGGGAGCTTATCGCGGAGACGAAGGGGCTGTGGGGGCTTTTCAAGGCGGCGCTGAAATCGCCGATAGCGGGCGTTCTAGAGGATGTGAGCACGGTTTCGGGGCATGTCCGGATTCGGGAGGCGCCGCGGCGGGTGGAGGTGCTGGCCCATATCGCCGGACGCGTGGAAAGCGTCATAGAAGGAGAAGGGGCGGCACTTTCGGCACGAGCGGCACAGGTTCAGGGCATCTTCGGCATAGGCGGCGAACGCCGCGGGCATATCAAAGTGCTGTGCTCGGAACGGACGGCACGCCTCCGCGCGGAGGACATCGGCGAGTGCGCGGGAGGCGTGATCGTGGCCGGGGCGGGGGCCGAGGCCGCGGCGATTCGCGCGGCGGCCGAGGCGGGCGCGGTCGGCCTGGTGGTCGGCGCGGTGCGGGACGAAGTCGTCCGCGAGTATCTCGGATATGACATCGGGGTCGCGATCACCGGCCAGGAAGATGTGCCGCTCACGCTGATCCTGACGGAGGGGTTCGGCGAGCTGCCGATGGCGCGGCGGACGTGGGACTTACTCACCTCTCTCGAAGGTCAGCTCGCTTCGATCGACGGCGCCACTCAGATTCGCGCGGGCGTGATCCGGCCGGAGGTGATCGTCACCCGCGAGGGCGCAACTCCGGACGCCACCGACGACGCGCCGGAGCAGATCCTCGATGTCGGTTCCCGAGTCCGCGTGATTCGCGAGCCGCACTTCGGGGCGCTCGGCCGTATCTCCCAGCTCCCCCCGGAGCTGACCGAGGTCGAGACGGAGTCGAAGGTCCGTATCGCTATGGTCCAGCTCGACTCCGGACACGAGGTGCGCGTGCCCCGCGCGAATCTGGAGATCATTCAGGAGTGAGGGGGCGGCGGACGGCCGGGGGGAAGGCGGATGGACGCCCGGCACTATCGTGCCGGGCGGGAAAGGATGTTGGGGAGATGGAATCCGTCCATCTCCCCAAGCCCCTCTTACGGCTGCCTGCGGCACTCGCCCCCGTCTTGTCAGAGGCTGGGGGGTGTGGCTGTCGGGCGGGGCCGGGGATGAGGGCGGAGGGTGACGCCCAAGAGTATCTCTCGGGCGGAAGCCAAAAAGGCGGCTGCGCCGCCTACGCAGGTTGGAAACCCGCGCTACCAAGAAGGGCCAACAACCCGCGGGGGGCGGTTGGTAGGGGCGCACAGCTGTGCGCCCCTACGAACGGCACGGCCAGGGCGCGCGGTTCGGGAGTCCTTCGGTTGTAATCAGGGATAGCTCGCTAACGAAGCAACACAGGGAGAAGTAGGAAGAGAAGGTCCTTCCTTGACTTGGTGCAAACCTTCTGCCTGTTTGCGGCGTCTAAGTGATGGAGGATCAGAGGAGCCGTCGCGACAATGCGGGGGAGCGGAGGCAGCGGGGGTCAAGGAATAGGTGACTGTCCCTGTTTTCCAGAAGTAGCGGTGAGCAGGTGGCAGGAGGCAAGCTCCTGCCGAACTGGTAGGATGCTCCGGCAGTACGCTGCTGGAGTAACCGAGGGGAGGGCTCTGTGAATTGGAAGGGTGCGCTAGCAGTCATAGGTGCGGCACCGCGGGCAGTTGGCGGCTGCATTGCGCGGTACCAGGCACTTCTGGCGGTACTGGTGGTCATGGTTGGATGGCTGGTCGTTCACGGGCAGAACCTGGAACGAGACCTCCAAGCTAAGCGACTGGACACCCAGGTCCAATACCTGATTGAGGCGTATCGCCGTCTCGAGAAAGCGGCCGGGCGTGAGCATGGCTTTGAGACGGACGAGGAGCACCTCCAGTATTCTCAAGAAGTGGAGGGTGCGATAGGTGACATCCAGTTGTTTGGCACTCCAGAGCAGGTGGACCTCGCCAAAGACGTAGTCGCATCCCTGGCTGGGGACGGCCGCCACAAGGTCGACCTGACTCCTCTGCTGCAATGCCTAAGGCGCGACCTGAGGCAGAAGCTGCTCTTGCGCCCGGTGGAGGATGAACCACCTGTGCAGCTTAGGTTTCTGCGCGACAACCCCAGGGAAGAGGCTACACCTCCCGCCCAGGAATAGACCGGCCATGCGCCGCCACTGGCTTCCTTCTCCCTAAGTCGCCTTGTCCTCACCTTTCTTCCTGGGCCAGAACACGCACTCTGGGGGTGGGACGAGCCTCAGGACCACCTTTCGGTCTTCCCCGGCTTCGAGGTTTCCTTCTTCCATGCTGCAGGCCTCAATCACCCACCCGGTCTCCAACCGCTTCCTCAGCTCATCGCGCTCAGACAACTGTAACTCCTCTGGCAGGCTCGTCTTACCGGCCAAAGCATCCACGACCAAGCTCGCTGGGACCTTAATCTCCATGTATTCCGCTCCCATCTGCCAACTTACCTTACCTGTTGCGCGGCGACGTCCTTCGTTATGCGGCTGCTTCCACTGCGGCAGAGCGAAGGTGTAGCTCCAACGGTTGAGGTTCATCGTGCAAAGGAGCGCGACTTCCTCTTCTGTTAATGGCTCTCGCGCTCTGGGGTTGCAGAAGACCAGTCCTCTTCCTGGTCTCTCGATGTTGTCGAGACAGAAGATCATTGCTGCAGACAGTGAAGTGTGCTTCGCGAAAACCGCCTCCACAGCATCCGAAAGGGCAGGCCCTCCTGGGCTTTGACGCGAGAGCAAGGCTGGGATCTGATCGCTCCCCACGCATATAACTCGCGGCCCCGCGACTTTGTGTTGCTCGGCTTTCGCCTTCAGCACTTTGTAGACGTGGTGCTCCTTAATAGTCTTTGCCGCGTCCAAGACGGGACGCCGACTTGACACGAATGGACCTTCCGCGTCGGGAGAGTAGTGAACGGTCATGCTGTACCCAGACACCGCACACGTGCGCAACTGATCTGGATTCGCGCGGATCGCTTGGAAGAACTCCACGATCTCTGGCCTGCGTAGGAACTCGTTCTTCTCATGTTGGCGTGGAAGCATCGGGGCGGCGCTGACCTTGCTGTCCCGGCCTAAGTCCAGGTGAGGCTCTATTCTCCAGGGGGCTATCTCTCGATGCCTAGCCTCCGCCCACAGCCACGAGCACACGTCGTCCCACTGCCGCTCTTCCTTCCAAGATGCGCGGTACAGATACGCCACCTCGATCCACAAAGGCCGCCCCCCCGAGGGCGACAGGTGGATGTCGGGGCTCCCACCCGGCCCGGGTTCGAACTGAACAGTACCAAGGTGAGAGGCGGCCTCGATCACAAGCAGTTCCCACACAGTCGCTGCTCGTCCGGCTTTTCTCAGCCTTCCACGCGCGTCACGTAGCCGGTGCCCAACGGCCTTCTCGCACCGGAGCAGCAGTTCAGCAGCTTGTTCTTCCAGCAGCATAAGCATACCTCACGAGTCAGGACTGGACAGTCCGTAACGGTCAGGCTCACGGATCACCTGGTAATCGCATCCTCAAGGCCGAGGACCCTCTTGGCATCTTAGCAGGGCGATGGCTACTGTCAACGGGCCTGAAGCGCGTAGGGCATGAGCGGGTCTCCTGCCCCGTTGTTGCCCGCGTCTCGCTTACTCATTTAACGCCGCGTCTCGCGCACCTGCCATCTCCCACCGTACACGTCCCCCGAAACGTAGGGGCGGACAGCTGTCCGCCCCTACAAACCCCGTGCCCTTCCCATTGCCGTTCATGGGCGGAGCCTGTGGTTGCTGCCGTTTCGCGTCGTTGTTGCTTGGGTGGGTGGGGAGGCCCCCTGCGGCGGCTCGACAGGCTGGGAGCCTGCGCTACCAGAACGGCCGGCGGAGCACTCGCGGCAGGAATGCCGCTCCCACGAAACGACAGCGGCCGGCGCGCATGCGGAGACATGCGCGCCCTACAGAACGGCGACGGCCCGGCGCGTGACAGGCTGGGAGCCTGTCCTACCGGAGGCGGCTGCGCCGCCTCCGCAGGCTGCAAGCCTGCGCTACCGGGAAAGGCGAACGGCCGGCGGGCAGGCGGAGTCCTGCGCGCACTACAGAACGGCGACGGCCCGGCGGGGAGGCGGCTGCGCCGCGCGGCGAAAGGCAAGGCAACGGTCGCGGCAGGAATCCACCCGCGGCGGACAAGTGCCGCTGCTACTGGAGGATGCGCGAGATCGCCCCGAGGACGGGGCTCCCACAGGGCCGGTGCAGCGGGGGGATTGCCCGCCACACGGCAGGCGGACAAGCAGAGCTTTCCCCGCCGTACAGCAGCGGACAGCCTTCGCGAGGCGAAGGCGTTTGTTTCCGAATGGATCCCTCCGCTTCGGTCGGGATGACAGGATAAACGGCGACGGCGGGGCGCACAGCGGTGCGCCCCGCCACACGGCCGGCGGGCAAGCCCTACGAACGGCCGACAGGTTGGGAACCTGTCCCACCAGAGGCGGCTGCGCCGCCTCCGCAGGCTGCAAGCCTGCGCTACCAGAACGGCCGGCGGAGCACTCGCGGCAGGAATGCCGCTCCCACGAAACGACAGC
>Ga0307379_10002479_pt1 | contig 27362 bp, 21 predicted proteins | sample UN2MG_FD_202237 | JGI IMG/M metagenome (GOLD analysis project Ga0307379, IMG submission 202237) | Soil microbial communities from Risofladan, Vaasa, Finland - UN-2 | ecosystem: Environmental > Terrestrial > Soil > Coastal area > Acid sulfate soil | place: Finland: Risofladan, Vaasa | collected...
GCCACCCGCTGACGATGTCGTATCCTTCGGCGATCTTGTCGAGCAGCGTTCTTATGTCCGCAGGGTCGAACTGCAGGTCAGCATCCATGCTGACCACGGTCTCTCCAACCGCTCGATCGAACCCGGCCGCAAAGGCCGCAGCTTGCCCGAAATTGCGTCGGAGCCGAATCACCTTCAGTGCTTGGTCGCCCCGGTGTAGCTCTCTGAGTACCTCGAAACTTCCATCGGTGCTCCCGTCGTCCACCACGACGATCTCGTAGCTCAGGCCAAGGCCCTCCAGGACCTCCTTGAGGCCCCTGTAGAGCGGCTCGATATTAGTCTCCTCGTTGTACACGGGAATGACGACGGAAAGTTCCCTCTGATCCTCAGTCACTACCTCTCCTTCTCCCTGTCAACCGTCCCCGACCTTGCTGAATCGCATTATACCATACACACCTGGCTCAGCAACAGTAAACGTGCCTTGCGCCCAGATGTGTGGAAACCCGCTGCTGTGAGGAAACGGACGCGGAGGTGGCCGGTGGCTACCATACCAGAGCGCCCAGAAGGAGTGGGGTGCGACAGCCTCGCGCCGACGCGAGACCTCGCCATCTGGAGCCATCCCTTGCGTCTTCGATAGAAGAAGACCGCCATGGCCCCTGGGGCCAAAGGAGAAATGCTCCCCGGAGACAGAACAACGCGGCCATCCAGCATAGGAGAGTGCTCACTGTCGTCCCCAGCAGGCAAGCCAGCGGCCCCATCCGCAGCAGCGACAGGCCGATTCCGCAGCGCGGTGTAGCTTCCTAAGAGGCCCGGTGCCGACGTCCCTTCCTGGCTAAACAAAGGAGCGACACCCCGAACGGCAGCTGCCCCCTGGCGATTAAGCCACTCTCAAGAGAAAAAACCCACGTTAGGAGACCGTTGAGGACCCTCCCTGGCAAGTCCAGATCGGCACCCGCCGACGCCCGTCTGCCCATGAGGTTCTTCAACGTCCGCACGCCCCAGATGACGGGGAATAGGAGGGTGTTGAAGTAGGACAGCCTGGCAACCTCGAAGCCGGCCTCCTCCACCCTCTGCTTGAGCTCGCTCCCCGAGTATCGACGGTAGTGCCCCGAGAACCTGTCGAATTCGCTCCACAGGAACATGAAAGCTGGCACGATCACCACCAGTCGTCCATCACTCTTGAGTACCCTCCACATCTCCCGCAAGCCCGCAGCCTCGTGCTCTAGATGCTCGAGCAGATCCAGGGCGGTGACCAGTTCGAAGCTGCCTTCAACGAAAGGCAGACTCTCTCCACTCGCCAAACACAACCGCTTCCTCCCTTGTTCACGGCAGTACTCCACAGCCTTGGGCGAGATGTCAACGCCGGTCACCTCACCATAGCGCTCGAGTAAGCGCATGGTAGCCCCAGTGCCGCAGCCTACGTCGAGGGTCTTCGCATCGTCCGAGCCGGTCATTACCTCATCCAGGAGTCTGGAGAGTATCCTTCTCCTGGCAACGAAGAACCAGTGAGACTCCTCCACCTTGTGGACGACCTCATATGCGATCGGGTCCATGGCTAGCAGGCCTCCAGCATACTCGCTCGCCCACGCAGGAGCCCGTTCCCGCATGGTGAAGAGCATCCCCGCAGAGGGTGCTCTTGAAACCTACTGCTCACGTCGCCTCTCTGTCTGCCATCTGGGCTGGTGATTATCTTCAACATCAGCGCGCGCGCACCCGGTGTTAGATCTCAGTCTAGTGTGTTGGAGATGGGACCCACGCCCCATTGTGCAAACCCACGCGTCGGCCACAACGTCGGCGTGCCCAGCAGCCACTCCTCAACACCATAGGCCAAGTTGCGGGAGCAACAGAAGAGCTGGCGACCCCACGCGTGCAGAACCAGCACGGTAGCCGACCCACGCCTGTCGAGAGGGTCGTAGGGCATGTCGACAGAACAATTCAGCGCGTCATCGCCCCGACTTTCCATCCCCCTCCATGCCCGTTCGCTCCGCGCGTGCTTTCCGCGGGCCTTGCCTCGGGCCGGGCAGGGACAAACAAAGATGTTGAGCCACAGGACAAGGTGCCAGTCAGCCCATTCCCTCAAGAGGTACCGGCAGAAAGCACATTATCCCACGCTCAAGGCGAAGGAACCCATCTAGGAACCTCCAATATCAAGCCTGTAGCCCAGGCTACGAGAGGCGGTCCCGTAGATCGCGAGCTTGAGCAAGGGCTTTGCTCGCTCCACGAATACGGGCACCTGATTGCATCCGGCGGGCCAGCCTGCCTGTTGCTCTGGCCGCGCCAACTGTCTCGATGCTGGTCACGCACGCAAGCACCCCCGTCAGCACCGAAACCCCTCGCCGGCCTCTCTCCAGATTCGAGCCGTTCCGCAGAGACCCGCTAATCCTGCAAACTGAACCGTGTCTCATCTAATCGGTCGTCAGAGAGAACTGGTCAAACCGCGAGCCGTCGGGCCTGATGGCGGTGCTGGTGACGGTGCTCCGGCTGACCACGACCTCCACCACATGCCTGGTCTCTTCCCAGTATGCAGGCCAGGGATCATTATAGCAGCCGCTCTTCACTCCCCAGGTCTCCATGCCCCCTCCCCCCGTCACAATATAGGTGACACTGCCTATCACGTGACGCTGATAATTGTGATCGTGTCCGCTGAACACGATGTCCACCCCATACCCCTCAAAGAGAGGATGCAGGTACGCCCTGGCCTCTTTGTCCGGGCCCCCTACTAGCCCGCAACTGTAAAGCGGAATGTGAAAGAAGACGAACTTCCAGGTCTTGGCCGTGCTGGATAGGTCGTTTCGTAGCCAGTTGTATTGCTGGCTGCCAGGGGCGACACTTGCATAGCCATCAAGCTCCAGAACGATGAAGTGCGCATCCTTGTAGTCCCACGAGTACCATCGCTCATTATTCGGCAGCTGAAAGAAGTTGAAGTAGTTCGCGTGGTTCTTCTCGTGATTCCCCAGAGCGGGATATATGGTGCTTTCAGCCATGAGAGCACGCTCTGTATTGGAGAAACTATACCAGTCATTCACATCGGCTCCATCGTGCACCAGGTCGCCGACAACCACGAAGAAGGGAGGGTGTATGGCTCTAATCCTGGCAACGGCATTCCGCTGGTATGACTCAACCTCCTGGTTGTACCCACTATGTGTATCCGCCATCACGGCGAAGGTGAGCGGCGGCTCGCTTCGGAATGCCAGAGGGAGGAAAGCCTGGGGAGTCAATTCGAGGTCGCTGCTGGCCTGTCCACCCGAAACACCGTGGAGGCGTGTGACCAATAAACACAATGCCAGAACGAGTGGCAGGACTACCGCCTTGCACCAGCGCAGGAGTGATCTCATCCGCCTACGTGACACTATGATGACTAGTCTGTTAGCTCGTCAAGCCCTGTCGGCCCGCCCCTCGACCCGCGCAACCCATGACCCACTCAGAAACCGCTGAGCCCGGCATCCGTCTGTGTGCAACCCCGGAGCGGATGCGTTGGCCCGCAGCAATGCGAGTTCGGACTCGTTGGGGGAACGCCGCTACCCGCGAGCCGAATCGAGCGAGAAGTACCATCGCCGATAGCCCAGCCCCCTTGCCCACGGACGGTATCAAGCTTGGTCCGCGAGTGGCCTCTCTGACCGGCCTCGCAGCCCACTGCTTTGATGTATGCCACGTGCATATCTGTTGGCAGCGCACAAGCCGAGGCGCAGGGAGTCCCCTGCAGACTCGAGTTCCCTCCTACTCCGGACAATGACCGAGAACCTTCTTCTGTTCCGCGGCCAGCCATCAGGAGAGAAATCGGCGAATGGAGTACTCTTCTTCAGGATCATAGGCGAAATTCCTGATCATCTCACCGAGCAGGCCGATGGAGGCCATCTGCACACCCACGACCATGGCCAGAATCCCGAGGAAGAGGAGGGGGCGCCACCCAATCCCCTCGCCGAGAAACCACAACCCGGTGAGGTACAGCCCGATGGCGAAACCGAAGAAGAAGAGAAGTGCGCCGAGAGTGCCGAAGAGGTGCATGGGACGCTTGAGGTAGTAGGTGAGGAACAGAACCATTCCGAAGTCAAGGAAGCTTCGCCCCAGGCGCTCGAAACCGTACTTGGACTCCCCGTACTGCCTGGGCCGGTGCATCACCTTCTGTTCCGTCACCCTGTATCCGCGCCAGTGCACTAGCACAGGAATGAAACGATGCAGTTCACCATACAGCTTCAGGTCCTGGACTACTTCACGCCGATAGGCTTTGAACCCACAGTTGAGGTCGTGCAACCGGACCCCGGTCAACAGGGACACGGCCGTATTGGCGATCTTGGAGGTTAGCTTCTTGGAAAGGGAGTCCTGGCGCTGATGCCTCCAGGCCACGACGAGATCATAGTCATCCTCCAGCTTATCCAAGAGACCCGGGATCTCTGCGGGATCGTCCTGGAGGTCGGCATCCATGGTGATCACCACGTCGCCCCTGGCATGCCTGAACCCGGCCGTGAGGGCAGCCGTCTTACCGAAGTTGCGGCGGAACTGGATCACGCGAACGTGGTCACCATCCATCTCATGGAGCGACTTCAGGATCTCGAAGGAGCCATCTTCACTCCCATCGTCGATGTAGATGATCTCGTACTCCTCCCCAAGCGCAGCAAGGGCCTGCTCGAGGCTCGCGTGCAGGGGCCGCATGCTGTCTTCTTCGTCCAGCACGGGGACTACTACCGACAAAACCACGTGTCGTTCCAAGTCTAGGACGTCCTCTTGCCCCAACCCCTTGCCCTCTGCCATACCCGCGACCTCATCATTCCACGGCAACCGTGCCCAGCACCGCCTTGTCGTCCGCAGTCTGCGTGCGTTCATCGACTACGAGCAGCCGCTGACCGGTCTCTAGCACGTACATCCCGATCTCGATCCGATACTCTCCCGGGGGCGTACTCTGGTCGATAGCCAACTCATACTGGTCGGTCAGGGACTCTCCCACGTCCCAGAACGACGTATGGTAGAACCCGCCCTCAGGCTCGTTATCTTGCTGGCCCCAGATCGTTCCTTCCTCGTCCACCAGGTGCACGAAGACGGTGTAGTCCTCCTCCATCTGCCGCTCGGCTCTCCAGCAAAGCGCGATCTTCACGGTGTCGCCAGGCTCTGCCATTTGCGGCGTCAGATCATATCCCCACAGGCTCACGGTGCCATCAAAGCTGAAAGAAGCAGCCTGCTCCGGCACAGGAAGGCCAGGAGACCCTCTCTCCACCCTCACATAATCCAAGATGGCCGCATCTCCCACGAGCTGGCCCTCAGCTCCTAGCACAGGCAGATGCTCCATCGTCTCAGGCAGATACATGCCCGCCTGCAACCGATACCTGCCCTCAGGCATGTCTTGCGGAAGCACCAGCTCCCGCGGATCCGAGATGATCTCCCCCTCCACCCAATGCGTAGTTGGGTGCAGCCCGTTCAAGGGCCCTCCATCGTGCTGCGCCCACATCCTTCCCTGTGCATCCACCAAGTGAACGAAGACGCTGTAGCTCTGAAGAATGTGCGTTTGCGCTTGCCACCGCAAGGACAGGTTCATTACCTCCCCTGGCTCAAGCTCTGTCCTACTCAGACCATATCCCTGGAGGGCGACCTTGTCACCAAGATTATAGTGTAGAGACCGCTGGACAGCCAACGGCGGAGGAGGAGGGTTCCCGGCCAGAAAGACGAATACACCACCCTCCTTGGCCACCAGCTCCATGCGATCCCAGACATACTGGATGAAGCCCTGGGTATAGCGGGTCCGCAATCGGGATTCATCCACCACGAACCAGGTACGCGAGTTGAACTCCACAACCTCCATAAGCGCTTCATCCGTGAACAGAATGGGCACTCCTCCCCAGGCCTCTATCCACCGCCCATCCTCTTGCGTGGCGTAGCTGTGGAAGTCCTTTTCGATGGCAACATAGTCGCACCCATCCTCGCCCAGGTAGATAGCGCACGGCGAAATGGCGAAGGTCATCACCGCGTCCCCCGGCTGGCGGTTCTCCAGGACGTAGCGAAAGGCACGATCGTACCCATACTCGCCCTTGGCCACAACGGCGGCCGCTGACGGCCACGAGACCACGCCAACGACAAGGACCGCCAGCACAGTGGTCAGGAGCTTCGCCTGCCCCCGGCGTCGGTCCCAGCTGAGCAACTTCAACCACCCACGTCCTCGCAGCGTTCGCTCTCCAAACCCGATGATGCGAGACAGCACGTTGGTGGCAATGAGGTAGAACAGCGGAGCCTCAAGGAAGAAGTAGCGGGGGCTCCACCGTCTCTCATTCACCACAAAGAACATCTCCAGGACGATGAGAGAAAAGAATAGAGAGAGGTAAGCAAGCGAGGAATCTCCATCGGACGGGGACAAGACTGGCCCGAAGGCTCGGTGCCGTGCCACCCTCCACAAGAAGTAGGCCACTCCCGCCATGCAGAGCACCGTCAACACGGCGGAGAACGGGAGATCGTCCATCCCCAGGAAGAACGGTTTGTACCGCTGGATGGCTCCCAGCAGATTGAAGGACACACCTACTTCCAGTCTCCCCTGCCCCACCTCGCCCCAGCCAGGAGGCCGCATGCGACGATACAGATAGAGGCTGCTGGCCATGCCCATGAAGATCAGGACGTTGGCCGTGATCACCTTCCTCTGGAAGAACCAGCGCCACCCTCGACACAAGAGGGCGCACAACAGAAAAGCAGGATAGAGAAGCATAGCCACGTTGTGGGTATACACGGCAGCGACGAATGTGATGACGAACAGCCAGCCATACCTATCCCCGTCACCAGCGATAGTCCACTTGTAGAAAAGGAACGCCGCGCAGAGGACGACGAACTGTATCAGAGCGTAGTTCCTCGCGCGGCCTCCCCAGATTACCGCCTGAGGCGCGAAGGTCACCATGGCGGCAGCTATGAGACCCTCGTGCGCTGAAAACATCTTCTTGCCCACCACATACAGGAATGGAATCGTGCACACGCTGATGATCAGACTCGGAGATCTGGCTACCTGCTCGCTGAACCCAACAAGCAAGATGAAGAGCGCATCGAGGTATGTGAACAACATGCCCTGGGCATAGATTGATCCCGTGGAGAAGACGGGATATCCGTGCTCAATGGTCCTCAAGGCCACCCACATCGTCGTGTACTCGTCTATATAAGGGCTGGTCGACAGCGCGTAGGTAAGTCGGAGATAGAGACCCCCAGCCATCAATAGCAGCAGCATCACGAGCAAGGCCAATCGCTCGTAAGTCGGCGTGCTGCGGGCCGGCGACGCCTTTTCCGCGCCTCCTGTTGACCCCGCACGGGAGGAAGCTGCCACGCTATTCCTCACAATCGTCTACTCCCCGGCCTCGACGGGAAGTACATCCGCCGCCTGGAACAACATGCTCAGGCACCTCTGGTCTTCCGCTCCTTCCATCACCTCGCTCGGCACCTCGCAGCCCTCCGGGACGTGAAACCTAACAAGGGTCCATTCTCCAGCCTGGAGCGTGAAAGAGGGAGTGACGTAGCTCTGCATACCCCCTACGTGATACTCCGCGATCACATTCTCCTGCACGTGAATCTGAAGGTGTCTGGGCTCCCTGAAAGGGTGCGCGACGAAGGCAAGCTGATATGCCCCGTCTCGCTGCACCCTCACGAAGAGTGTGGCGTCGTTGACCATCCAACGCGCGGGGACGCCATCGACAGATTCAATGGAATGCCACTGCGCGCCGAGCACCAGAAACGGCACCTCGGGCGCTCCCTCCGCCGATCCAGTCAATGGCACACCGAAAGCCGCAATCTGATGATCTTCATAGACTGGTGGGCCCAAGTTCTCAGCAAGAAAGGGCTCCATCCCTTCACTGGTCGTATCCCTCAACTTGTGCAGCACAACGTATCGTATGTCCAAGAGCTGAAGAGCAGGGGCAAGTCGGCCAGAGTTCACGATATCGCCCTTCGGCTCCATGAGCTGCTCCAGAAACCGCCGATAATGCCGAGCCTCGTATGGAACGCGGCTGAAGAACCCTGTGGCGATGGGATGCTGATGGACAGTCTGGTAATACATGCTGGGGAAATCGGCGAGACCTGCGCCGACGTCCAAAACGCCATAGACGTCACCATCGGCTGTCAGTGAGTCATAGAATCTCGGAATCGGTATCCGTTGTGTGGGAAACGGGGGGAATGAGCTGTAGTCGACGAGGATGCAGGCCACCACGCCTGCGAATAGCGCGTACCGTGCTGCCCCACGACCGGCAACACGTGAAGAGAGAACCAAGACACCGTAACTAGCCAACACCGCAAGGGAGAAGGTTATCAGCTCGCCAAACCTAGCAGGATCGCGAACCCATTCGTAGAACGGCAGTACCGTCAGCAGCGCCCCGGGCAGCAGCACGAAGCCGGTCCTCCCGGAGACGGAATACTCCACCCACTCCGTTCCGACGCGCAGCAAAGGTCCTAGCGCCAGAACAGCCCCAAGTGCCGCCAGGATCACCCAGATTCTCGTCCTCTTGCTCCACCCAGCGCACACCGCGAGCGCCAACGCGACGACCCCTACGTACACGACATCGTAGTATTTCGGCAGCAGCTCCTGAGCAAACAGCCGAAGAGGCTCTATCCGCGCGACAAGAAGTTGGGTTGGCGGCGGGACCACAAGACCCAGGAGCGACGCCGAATGGCCAAGAGAGCCAAACCTGCTGAAGTAGCCCAAGCCACCCGCCGCCCATGACTGAAGAAGGGGCGCGTAGATAGGAACAACGATGGCGGCAGCCAGTCCCGCAGCGGCGCCGAAGCTCTTCCAGAAGCGCACACTGTACAGGAGCGCACGATCCGCAAAGAAGTGATAGACAAAGAACACGGCAGTCACTGGAATGACGAAATGGGCAACGTGCAAGAAGCCGGAAAGCACAGATAGTGCAAGGAACAACCCGCAGAACAACGCATTTCTGGCGTTTGGCTTCTTGAAGACCCTGATGAGAAACATAACGTACAGCGGCAGCCAATAGGTGAGAACCAGGCCCAGACCTCCGTGTGCAGCGCGACCAGATCTCCACGCTGAAAAGGCAAATACCACCCCTCCAACAAACGACGGCCCGTGCTTCCTGGTCAACGAGTAGCAGAGCAAGTAGGTGGTGAATGCGGTGAGCACATAGGTCGACAGCAGCTGCACGTTGTATGCGACCAAAGGTCCAAGTAGCGTCACCAGGGGAAGGCTGGTCCACATCAAGTTTGCATCAGCCACAAGAGACGGAAGTTGTACACCGTACGGATGATAGAAAGCGATGACATTGGCGGGGCCGGTGTGCAAATCAACAAGAGACCTCTTGGCCCACCACAGCAGCCACATGAACGGATATACGTCGCCCCCCCCGGCAACCTCCCTCAAGGCGTTTGGCGCGGCTGGGTAAGTCATGACCACGGTCAGCAAGCCATAAGCCACCAGCACAAAGGTCAGCGGTGAAGCGATCGGATGGCCCGCAGCACAGGCCTTCATCCGCACATACAGAGCTACTGCTCTACTGTTTGTGCCCATGGGCGATCACCTATCGTTCCTGCCCCACCGAAATGACGAACCTACTGGGGCACCGCCATCGGGCATCAGCTACCCACCATGTACATCGCGAGGCGGTAGCCATAGCCGTGACATCACCATTGCAGGAGCTCAAACGTGTCCAAGGCCGGGGTGCAGCTCAAACAGCAAACGACACCGGACGCATAGCGCCTCGTCTCATCACATTCGCACCCGCGTTCAATGGACGACCCGCGAGGTGTTGGGCGGCGCCAAAATGGCACCATTCGTCTTTCCAGGTCTGGGAGCGGCCAGCCGCAGGGCCCAGACATCGCGGCATGCCGCAGCCTGCGCACCGGTCAATCGAGCCCCTCGGCACCAACGCCGCTCCCCAGCTCCTCAGTCACGTTTGCGAAGGCGTAGGGACGCTCGGATGTTGAGAAGTAGCTCTCGTCCTCAAGCAGTTCGAGCTCAGTGCCAAAATAGTGGTTGAATAGCACTCGGAAAGTGTTGACGGGAGTTATTGAGTCATACAACTGAACACCCTCCCCGTTCGGCAGGTAATAGGCGTTCAGTATGGAGAACCTCTCCCTCAAGCTGGAAGTCTCAGCACCTTCCCAGTCTGGCATCAAGCGCGGACCATGATCCGCCTGAAGGATAATGATGGCGGGTCTCGATGACTCAGATAGTATGGCCTCCACGGCCTCGCTTACCTTGGAATTGATGAACAGGAGCTGATCCCTGTATCTGGCCACGTACTCTTCGCGAGTAAGCGCTCCCTCACCTATGATGTGCGCCCCGTCCCGCAGCGTGAATCTGGACCCCGATCCAATCTCCTCGCCCTGTCTTCCGAAGACAAAGGGCGGGTGCGGCGCGATAATGTGGGCGAAAACGAAGACGGGACGGTCAAGCCTCGACGAGCCAGGCAGACGATCGAACGTATAGAGTATCCTCTCCCTGTGTGCCCCGTGTTGGTCCTGCACGCCGAACTGGCGTGCCAAGAAGGGAAGGGGCGTCATTCCTATCAACCCTCTTTGAAAGAAGTCTGGCTGCCACCGGGCAGAAAGGTAGACGTCGGCATGCGTTATCTCCGTGTACCAAAACCCCGTCTCAAACGCCACGGTGGTATAGCCCAGACCCTTGAGAAACCGTGCCACCTCGCTATGCCAGATCATGTTCACCGCTGGCCTTCGATTCTGGGATTCGAGCCCCACCTGAGAGGCTAGATCATCCAGATAGGTCATGTTCAACGACGATGCTAAGGACAAGACAGTCCGACAGTAGTTCGATCTGCTCTCGGTGGCTACGTAGAACCCTCTGCCAGACAAATACTCGACGAAGTCCCTGTTGTCATGCTGATACAGTTCCTCGAGAATGTCAGCCCTCGCGTATCCATCCAGGATGATGTAGTAGATGTCGGGCAGCGTCTCAGATGCTGCTGGCTCCACCGGGGTCACGTCAGCAGGTCTCACCACTCCCGTGCGCCGCCAATCGGATCCTACTCTGACGTCATGAGCCGCGATGTCAATCAGCGTCATCAGCACGAGGGCGGAAGCCACGATGTTGGCCACAAGTGTCAGATTGTTTAGCCCTCGCCTCGTTCTTATCAAGAAACAGGCGCCAACGCAGAAGGTGACAACAGATAACGCCAACAGGCCTCCTTGGAGCCCAGCCCGGGTTATCCCCAGGCGTATGAACACGCCCACCAACCAGTCCACACGTGCAATCGAGTCGCGCACGACTTCAGAGAAGTTCGCGTACGAGAACACCAACACCAGGAATAGCGAGATGAGCAGCCCTGCCTTTTCAATACTCTTGAGTACGAAAGCGAGTGCTATCCACAGGAGCAAGGCAAGAAAGAGAAGAATGACGAAAGGAGCAAGAATCGCACTTACGTGGAACAGGTGCAGGTTGTGCGCGAACAAAAACAGCACCGGGAATGCCGCAAAAAGGAAAGGGTGAATGACAACCGATCTCTTCACGCGTTCGTCCTCCTCTGTCGGCTGAGACATGTCATTTTATGCATTCAATCGATACCGACAGAATCCTCAACGGCGAACCACTGATCCAAAGCGTCCCAGAATGACTGCTCCGTACAGTCCTGGAGAATACCCTCTCGCGTCTCCAGGGATCCTGGTACCTGCGAGTAAATCTTGGCCCCGGGCGCGTTAGCACCCGTCCCAACCCATGCCGCTGCAACACAGCCTACGCCGGTCGCATCTCCAAAGCCTCCAACCGATCGCCGTCGAGACCAGATCGATGACGGTCCTGGCCACTCTGGTCCACGAGGCGATGACGGTGGCCACGTGGACTGGGCAGTAGAAGCTGGGCGGCAAGGCCAGAGCCCTTCCCATCTCTCGCGGGCCCGCAGTCGTCGGCTGGCAAAGGAAACCAACAACCCAAGCTGTGTCGTATTTGCCCGGCGGAACCACGCCCCAGGGAAGCTACGATTCGCGTATGCACAGGACAACGGCGTGCCGCGCGATGCCGCTCACGAACCGGAGCACCACCCGCTGAGACCGAGCCTGCCCGCAGGTCATGCACTCCGATATTGACCACCGAAATCCCCACCGCGCAGGCGGAAATCACGTTTGATATGTAGGTCAGGTTGCCCAGGCCTCTGCGCGTCCGCACCAACCAGTATGCGCCCTCAGCAAAAAGGCTGACCCAGGCGGCAACTAGCGCTTGCCGCGTGCCGATCCTGGAAAGGCCTGCCGACACCGCATAATCGCGTATCTCATAGTAGACAGCCTCGTATGAAAAGAACAGCAATACGAAGAGAGAGATGATCAAACCCGCCGTCGACCAGCTGCGCAGGACGAAACCCAGGAGCAGCCACCACAATAGCACAACACCGGATACGGCCAATAGCGGCCCAAAGCTCACACTCACCAAGAACTGGTCCATGTTGTTGGCTAGCGAGAAGGCGATGGGAAAGATGGCGAACAGAAAAGGATGAACGACGATTGATCTCTTCATATCGGCGCTCCCCTTCTGCGAAGACCTACACGCTTTCCTCCCTCGCTCCTGACACGGCTATCAGCCTTCTTCCACTCCACCCTACACGTGAGCCCGGCCCCTAAGGTTCCAACACGCCCTCGCGAGATAAGCTGCTCGGTCGATGCCCGGCTCTGCGCGCCACCACCGCCTGGCCGCGTCCCAAAATTGGTGGGCCTGTTCGAGACTGCCCCGCATTGCCGCGCGAAGCGGGACTTCGTTCCACAAGTATACCTACTCCCCACATACGGTAAGGCCCGGGCGTTCTCCAACTAGCAGCCACAGGAGGTCAGCCTTTGTCAAGTACCATAGACCTCTCGGGCCTCGCACGACCCGGCGGATGAACAAAGCGGCGCCACAAAGGCACCCTGAGGTGGGTCGGGCCCGTTGCAGCGCGCAGGTCTGCCTGGTCTTCACTCCTGATCGCCAATGCCTCCGCTGCTCTCTATCTCCTCAGTCACATGTGTGAAGGCCCATGGACGGTCGGACGTTGAGAAGTAGCTCTCGTCCTCAAGCAGTTCGAGCTCAGCGCCAAAATAGTGGTTGAAGATCACTCGGAAGGTATTGACGGGAGTGATGGAATCGTACAACGGAGCTCCGTCGCCATTCGGCAGGTAGTAGGCGTTCAGTATGGAGAACCACTCCGTCAGGCTGCTATTCTCAGCACCGTCCCACTCTGGCATCGAGCGTGGACCGTGGTCCGCCTGAAGGATGATGATAGCGGGCCTCGCTGAATCCGAAAGTATGGCATCCACGGCCTCTCGTACCTTATGATTGATGAATAGGAGTTGATCCCTGTACCTGAGCCTATATTCCTCGCGAGTCATCGTTCCATCCGCGACGATGTAGTCCCCATCCCACAACGTGAATCTGGAGTCCGAGGCAATCTCCTCACCTTGACTTCCGAAGACAAACGGCGGGTGCGGCGCGATAATGTGGGCGAAAACGAAGACGGGACCGTCGAGCCCGGACAAGGCCGGTAGACCATCGAACGCATAGAGTATCCGCTCCCTGTGCGCCGCGTGTTGGTCCTGCACCACGAACTTGCCCTCCAGGAAGGAAAGCGGAGTCATACCTATCAACTCGCGTTGAAAGAAGTCCGGCTCCCAGTCCGGAGTAAGATAGACGTCGGCTTCTGTGATCTCCGTACCCCACCAGCCCGTCGAAAAGCCCACGGTAGTGTAGCCGAGCTGCTTCAGAAACCGTGCCACATCGCTATACCAGATCATGTTAACGGCTGATCGTGCGTTCTTGGATTGGGGTCCCAGCGCGGAAGCCAGCTCATCCAGATAGGTCATGTTCAGCGATGATGCCAAGGACAAGAAGGTCTTCGAGTAGTTCGACGTGCTCTCGCTAGCTACGTAGAAACCCTTTCCAGACAGGTACTCGATGAAGTCCGTATTGTCATGCTGATATAAGTCCTGAAGAACGTCCGCCCTCGCATACCCGTCCAGGATTACGTAGTAGATGTTGGGCAGAGTCTCAGAGGCTGCGGGCTGCGCAGCGGCGACGTCAGTACGTTGCACCGCCTCTGTGCCCCGCCAGAAAGACTCTACCCTGACCTGGTACACCGCGATGTCAATCAGCGTCATCAACACCAAGCTAGCACCTACTATGTTGGCCACCAGCGTCAGGCTGTGAAGCTCTCGCCTCGTTCTGATCAGATACCAGGTGCAAAGGCAGAAGATGGCGATGAATAGGGCCAGCAAGGCTCCATGGAGCCTCGCCGAGGTTATGTCCAGGCGTATGAAGAGCCCCACCAAGGTATCCACACTTGTCACAAAATCCTTGATAGCTTCAAACAGATTCTCGTAGGACATCAGTAGCAGGAGAAAAAGAGACGTGACCAGTCCTGCCTTCTGCCCGCTCTTCAGTGCGAAAGCCAGTATGACCCACATTACCAAGGCCAGCAAAAGGAGAATGACCAAGGGAGCAACGATTACGCTCACGTGGAAGAGGTGCAGGTTGCGCGCAAAAAGAAACAGCACTGGGAATGCCGCAAACAGGAAGGGGTGAATGATTATCGATCTCTTCACGCGTTCGTCCTCCTCTGTCGGCTGAGACATATCATTCTGTCCATTCCATCGATACCGACAGAATCCTCGACGGCGAACCACTGATCCAAAGCGTCCAAGAATGACTCCTCCGCATAGTCCTGGAGAATGCCCTCTCGCGTCTCCAGCGATCCCTGTACCTGAGACTCAGTCTTGGCAACAGTTTCTACGACAAGTAGATGATAGATCTTGCTGAAAAAGGCTGCCACCCTCGGAAGAGGCAGGTTGTTACGGATCGCCAGATGCCGGACGAGCCCCAGTGCAAGCACTGTGTCCGCCCGACCGCGCTCAAGAATTGACATCCTATCCTGATTCTCCCAGCCGAGATTGGGACTTAAACTGGCCAACTCCAGTATGAGGCGTAAGTATTGGTTTCACCTTTCTCAACGCACTCCAGGTAGTTCGTCTCAACAGCGGTAAGGTCAATGTCGCAAGAGAAAGAGATGATTCTCACTCCCTTGCGACTTGCAATGCGCCTGAAGAGGTCGATACTTGCACCAAGATCCCAAACCGTGTCCGGCCTGGTCTCGTCCGAGAGCTCGGCGACTATTCACTTCTCCTGCTCAATAGCCGGTTCGGGGTAGCTGGCAGTCTAATAGTTCTCGCCCCTTGCGGTACCTTCTGGCCGCCACTTGAGTGTCCTGAGACTGGATTCCGACCTGGCGACTGGGCGACGAAACCCAGATGGCTCATGTCACAACTCTCTGTGTCCATGGCCTTGCCTGCGAAGTGGCCTTGGCTCCTGGCATGAAGATGAATATGAGTGAGCAAGGAGAAGCTCAACCATGTACGGAGCGGGAGCAGGGAGCTCGCGAGATCCAGCGGGATTCCGTCCACGTAGACTCTAAGCAACTGACTTTGCCGAACGTCCCTGCGGCTCATCAGAGCTAGAGGCGCAAGGAAATGCTGGCAGAACTGCCTGTAGGCGGGCCAAATCTGGCCCTCTTGATACCTCTCAAGAGAGTGTGTGTCGATCAATATCGGTTTGCCCTTCGTGAACTGCACGTTCTAGGCGCTAGCGTCCTTCAGGCTCATCCCGAAATCGAGCGCTCTTTTCTGGATCTCCAAGGTGGCAAGGGCCGCGTCCTTCAATTGACTGAAAGACCACTCATACGGGTAGGATATGAACGGTATCACGTCCGGCCTCAACACCTTATAGATCGAGGTGGCGGGAACATCCTCTCCTGATGCCTCCTCATGCGCCACCAGGAGTCCTGCATCCACAAGGCTGTCGAAAAGGCCCGACTGCATCAGATGGTCGTAGTTGTCCCGGTAGATAGCGCTGACCCGGCGATAGAGCGTGTCGTCTTTCCAGAAGAGGAACCCGCTCGGATCCCTGAAGGAACTCGGGACAACATCACTACTCGTGGTCATCTACCTCGTCCCGCTTCCCGGACGGGGTGCGAAGAATGGCTCCCTTGATCCTTTTCCAGTAAATCCTCACCGCCACGCCAGCCCCGAGCAAGCCTGCGAGCAGCAGCTGCACGATATAGCTCCCGCTTCCCGGGTCGATGTAGGCGTGCGCGTGTCGGGCGGAGACCAGGAGTAGTATCGCCGCCCATACGAAGGCGTTCTTGACAATTGTCCGATGCTTCACAACCACCCTACCTTTCATTGCCCAACCCCGCCCTCCGGGACACCCCGAAGGATGAACAGACCGTATCTGTCATCCCAGAGCGATAGGGGTAGCATTCACCCATCATATGATAACAGCGCTGACATCGCCTGCTCACTAAATCACCGCGGCTATGCCCGCGCACGCGAAGTCCACCGCCGTTCTGGCCAGCCTGGTCCACAGAGCGATGATGGTCGCCACAGGAAGAGGGAGGTAGAAGGCGAGGAGGAAAGCGAGGGTGCCCTCCATAACCCCCAGGCCTGAAGGCGTCACCAGGCTCAGGAAGCCGGCCACCCACGATATGGCGAAAACACCCGCCAGCACGGGAAGAGGAGGCAGCGACGACGGGTATATTGACCCGATCAGGAAGTAGTGAGCAACGCCGTTCACCAACCAGAACAGCGCCCAGAGACCCAGCTGGCCCAGCACAAAACTGTACCCCCAGTTAGGCTGCATCCCCGGCTGATCGGTAATCCGCAAGGCCAGATTCAGGCCCCTTCGTAGGAGCGCAGGGTGTACGAGGAGGAGCCCCATCGGCAGCAACACGATCAGACCGTACAAACCAGTCCCGGCCCCAGCGTTGGGCCAGAAGGGCAAGGTTATGGCGAATACCATCACCCCTGACAGGATCTGCAGGATGAGCTGCAATATCACGCTCGTGGCCGCCAGCGGCTTGGACACACCTTCCTTGTGGCTCAGGTAGACCAAACCTAGAACACTCCAGATCTTTCCAGGGATGTACCGCCCCAATTGCGACAGATAGTATATGCGGTAGCTCTTGCGGTACTTCAAGCTGGCGCCCAGGCGCTCCAGGATCAACTTCCACAGCAACGCGTACAGCGCCGTGCTGGCTAGCATCAGAGCAAAGGCGATTAGCAGGGCGGGGTAGTCCAAGTCCCACTCGTATGCAATGACGTCCTGCCAGCCCACAGACACCGTGCGGAGCATCAAACCAAAGATGAGCAGTACGATGACCGTACCTGCAAGCCTGGAAATAAAGAGACGATGGTCTCGGATGATAGATATCGCTTTCCACTTCCGCAGGTCGTAGCGGGCGCTCATTATATACGCCCGGGGCTCAGCCAGCATGTCTCTGAAAGAACGATATACGATCCAGCACAGACCTTCCCCCTCTGAACAGACGCTTAACGTCCTTCGGACTGCGCACCCTGAGCAAGGATCTGGTCACGAACTTGGGGCTGAAGTAGTAGCTCCTGTAAGCGTGGATCCTTGCCCTTTCCACGTCCTCTCGAGTCAGCTCCTCGGTCTCGATCAGCGAGTTCTCTGCAGCGAAGTCCTCCCAACTATCAAAGACGAGCCACCCGTTATCCATGCAGGTCTGGTAGAGTTGAGTGCCTGGGTGCGGGATGGCGATAGCGAACTGCGTGCTGTCCGCATCTATCTCCCTGGCGAACTCGATGGTTTCCTCGATGGTCTCGTTGGTCTCGCCAGGAACGCCGAAAAGGAAGTAGGCCTGGGTCTTGATCCCCAACTCACGGCAGTCCTTGAAGGCCTCCCGCACCCGGTCCAGAGTGATGCGCTTCTTCATGATCTCCAGCATCTTGGGCGAGCCGGATTCCACTCCGAACAGAATATAGTGGCAGCCGGCCTCCTTCATCGCAGCGAGGACTTCTCTGTCCACCGTGTCTACCCGGGCCTGCACGATCCACTTAACGTCCACCCCTCGCTCCACGAGGAGCCTGCACATCTCCAGCACCCGCTTCTTGTTCTGTGTCAGGCAGTCGTCGTCGAAGTAGATCTCATCTACACCGTATTCCCGGACGACGTGCTCCATCTCGTCCACCACATTGGCAGCGCCTCTGGCTCTGAACTTGTGCCCATACAGCGTGTCAGGCCACAGGCAGTAGACGCAGTGATGGGGACACCCTCGCGAACTCACCATGGCCGTAGGCCGGTCACCCGAGTAGATGGCAGCCCGATACCCTTCCTGGCGAACGATGTGCCGGGCAGGAAAGGGCAGGGAATCCAGATCCTCGATAAGTTGTCTGGGGGGATTGACGCGCACCTCATCTCCTCGGCGATAGGTAAGACCCTGCACCTGGCTCAGGTCACCCTCCTCTGCAAGGCTGAGGGCGAGGTCCCTCACCGTGATCTCCGCCTCGCCGCGAACGATGGCATCAACCGCTGGGTTCTCCGTCAGTATCTGCTCGTGGAAGAAGGTGGGGTGTGAGCCGATCAACGCCACGAATGTGCCCACACAGCTTTCCTTCGCTGCCCTGGCCGACTCCAGGTCAAAGTAGATGGAGGGAGTCGAGCATTCGATGACGACCAGATCAGGCCGCAGTTCGGCCACTGCCTCCGAGAAGTCCGCGATGGACATCTCCTCCATCACCGCATCCAGGAAGGCAACCTCCACTCCAGCCTCTTCGAGCACGGCCACGATGTAGGCAAGATAGACGGGATACTCCAGGTACTTGTCCTTTCTCTTGTGTGGCCAGCGCACGTCCGAGCGTGCCCCGTAACCCTCTCCGGGCCAGGGTGGATTGGCGACCAGAACCTTCATGACACCTCCGCTACACTCCGACCTTCATATACATAACCCTCGCACAATTGCACGAACTGATCGGCCAGCCCGCTCCATTCGTACTTCTCCTTGACCATGGCCAGTCCGTTCTCGCCCAGTCTTGCCCTGAGCCCACGATCCATCAGGAGACGGTCGATCTGGTCAGCGAGGTCCTTCGCATCCCCAGGTCGGTAGAAGAGCGCCGTGACTCCCTCCTGAGCAACTTCCTGCAAGGCCGGCAGCCGCGGCAAGATGGCCGGTACCCCACATGCCCAGTACTCGAACTCTTTGAGGGTAACACGCCCCCGAGCCGATATCACGTCAGGGAGGATTACCAGGCCGATGTCGCTAGCGCTGATGTAGGAAGGTATCTCGTGCTGCTCCACCCAGCCAGAGAAGTAGAAGTTGTCGTCGAGCGCGTACTCCCTCACCTTCTTCTTGAGGTCCGGGACGGCGCTGCCGTCTCCCACAAGCCAAAAGCAGGTATCCTCACGGCGGCCCACCACCAGGCGAGCGGCATCAATCAGCAGTCCGGGATCGTCCTGCGGGTCGATGGCGCCGTGAAAGATGAGTACGTTGTTGGCGCCGCTGGCGTGAGCGTCCCGCATGGGTCGTCCATCGACGGGGTGGAAAACGCTGGTGTCCACTCCATCGGGCACCACGTCTATATGCTCAGCCTGAGCGCCATACTGCACGCCTATCTCCTTCATCGCGTCGCTGATGGTGATGATCTTATCCGACTCGCGGACGACCTTGTTCTCGAGGCGGCGCCCGCCGCTCGTCACGGGCCCCAGCCATCCCCCCTGCGAATAGTCCTCCAGGTATTCGAAGAGAAGATCGGTCAGGTCCAAGACGGTATGTGATCCGGGGCTCCCCTTCTTGCCCAGCAGAGCTCCATATCCGGCAATGGAGTTGTGGGCGATAGCCAGATCTGGTTTCAGCCTGCGGACAGCCGCCGCGACTCTCAGGATATTGTAGGGATAAGCCAGCATGTACTTGGGCATTTTCCACCTACCCAGGCGGTTGACGCCCTGGAGGGGCACCCAGTCGTCACATCCCAATCGTTCGATGGCCTCCTGTCTCTTCACAGCGATGGACGCTGCCACATGGACCTCGTGTCCTCTCGCCACGAAGGCCTTCACCAGACTTGATGTGCGCGGCGTTCCCCCTCCACTGATGGGCACCAGCTTCTCGAATATCGTGACCAAGACTCGCACAACAATACCTCAACCAATCCCCTCAAGCGCGCTCACCTGGAGCCACCTCTACGTGATCGGATCGCTGCCCTCGGATTCCAACCCCCGGTACACCTCTTCGAACTTGTGCACTTCTCTTTCCCAGCTGTATCTTTCCAGGAGTCTCTTCCTTGCTTTCGTGCCAAGCTTCTGCCGCCAGGACTCATCGCCCATCAGCCCCAGCACGAACCGGATGAACTCCTCATCTACATCTTTGGTCAGCAAGATCTCCTCGCCGCTGGTGAACTCCAGCCCTTCTGCCCCTATCTCCGTGGAGACGATCGGCCGCGCGCAGGCAGCGGCTTCCAGGATCTTCAACCGTGTCCCCGAACCGCGGTCCATGGGTACGATGATGATGTCCGAGGCCGACAGGTAATCTGCGAGATTCGGTGACACGTCCCTGTTGCTGGGCACGAAACCAGTGAAGAACAGATGATCCCTCTTGTACCCCAGCAAATGCTCGTAGTTCTGACCGATGATCATGAACCACGAGTCGGGGTACTGGGCGGAAGCCACAGGATAGATACGCTCCGCTATGTACTGTGCGGCCACTGCATTGTGATGGGCATCCATCTTGCCCACATAGGTCAGAATGATGTCCTCCTCAGCAATATTCAAGACCTCCCTTACCTTCACCGCTCCTTCCCGGCTATAGTTGAAGACCTCCGCGTCGGCACAGTGGTTGATGACGTGGATCTTCTCCGCGGGAACGTCGTACAGGTCTACCATGTGCTGCTTGTCCACCTCGGACACGGCCACGATGCGGTCCGCCACGCGGCAAGCGAAACGTTCCAGCCACTTGAGCACCACGGTGACGTACCAGGGCGCATGGAACATGACCTGCTTGACATACTCAGCATTCTCCTGCACCAAGACCAGAGGCTTCCCATAGCGCCGCTTCAGGAAGTAGCCCACGAGGATGGTGTAGAGCACGTGACACTCGATGATGTCAGCGTCGATGTCACGCATCAACCTGTCAGCGGCCCTGAAGTAGTAGGGGTTCACCAGGAATGATTTGTATTGCAGCCGATCGAACCTGCTGGCAGGGCAATAGCGGATGGTGAGGTTGGGGTGAGAAATGTCTACCGGTCCGCCCTGGGAGAAAACGCGACTGAGAAGGACTCCCAGTTTGTTTTGAGGGGCCAGATACTTGATGATGTGATACGTATTCTCACTATTCCCATCAACCGGGGGAAAGATGTCACTCGGTGAGAGTAAGAGGATTGTCCTCACTTGCTACGACCACCCCTCATCACGAAGCATCAAAGACCAAATAGTTGGCATGGCGTCGCAGCGGCGTCTTCACCAGGAGCGTCTCCACGGCCCTAACGGCCGGCAGCGTGAATCCCAGCCGATGATCCCCCAGAATGGGAATGCGAAACGGATACGGATGAATGCCAAACTCCTCGATCCTAGTCTCCTTGAACCCGGCTGCCAGGGCCAGGTTCTCGAGCGAATGCCTGTTGCTCTCTAGAAGACCTCGCTCGTGCCTGGCAATCCTGCCGAACAGGTTCATGATAGGCGAGCGTCCATTCACCTCCGCCCCCAAGACGCGTCCCAGGCGGCTGATGTCCCTCATGTTCTTCAGCGCCTGCACCGGCTCGGCCGTGTGGTGCAGAAACTCCTTGAAATGAACAACGTCAACGGAACCGCTGGCCAGGCCCAGATCGTCAACGTCCCCCACGATCGTCGTTGCGTTGGTGACATCCATCTCCTTCAAGAACGCCCTCGCAGTCCTGATAGCCCCACGAGAGAAGTCAACCCCCACAACGCTCTTGAAGTGCTTGCTCAGCACGTAGGTTGTTACGCCCTGGCCACATCCGATGTCGAGGCAGCTCAGCTGCTTCGCATTCTCCAGTCCACTCAATGCCAGAGACACGATATGGTGTTCAAAATACCGCCGGTACGGGTGCCGGACCTTGTGCAGCGCAAAATCGAGATCGCTGTATAGCTGATCGTAAGTCTCCCGCTGTAGCTGTTTGAACGCCTCACCCCTATGCCCAGTCATCGAGACCATCCACTCTAGATACCACCGCTAGACGATCAACCTCTTGCCCTTGAGTTCACTGTCCACCTGATGGAACCGGTCTGCCGCCTCCTGCTCCTTCACCCAGCTGATGAGATCGGAAACACCATCCTCGAAACTCACTTGCGGTGTGAAACCAAGCCTGTCTTTGATCTTGCCGATGTCCGCGAAGCAGTGGCGGATGTCTCCGCGCCGGTACTTGCCAACGATCTGTGGCTCCACCTCTCCCTCTGCCAGGTGGTCAATCAACATCCGCGCTATGTCGAGGATGGTCAGCGACCTGCCACTGCCCACGTTGAAGACCTCATAGTCGGCTTCGTCTAGCTCCATAGCCAGCAGGCTTGCCCGGGCCACGTCCGTGACGTGAACGAAATCCCGGCTCTGCAATCCATCCTCGTAGATCACCGGGGGCTGCCCATTCAGGAGTCGGGCTGAGAAGATAGCCGCCACTCCGGTGTAAGGATTGGAGAGAGCCTGGCGAGGACCATAGACGTTGAAGAAACGAAGCGCCACCGTGGGTATCGAATACGCCCGCCCGAAGCAGAGGAACATCTCTTCATGGTCCCTCTTGGTCACTGCATAGATCGAGGTGGGGAAGAGGGGCTTGTCCTCGTTGGTCGGAAGCGGCCGCATCTCCCCGCCGCACGCGGGACAAAGCATCTCCCAGGTGCGCTGCCGCAGCTGCTCGTCCTGCCTCAACTGCGGGTAGGCCACACCACACGTGCCGCACTCATATTTGCCCTCGCCATAGATGGACATGGAGGAAGCCACGATCAGCTTCCTGACGCCCAGGCGGTCGTTGGCCAGGATGTCCAGTAAAGTAGCACCGCCCAGGGTGTTCGCCTCCACGTAGCGGCGGATCTCATACATGGATTGGCCAACGCCCACGGCCGCGGCATAGTGAAAGACCACGTCGACTCCATCTAGTGCACCCTTCAGGGCCGAGCGGTCACGGACATCCCCGACCACAAGCTCAGCCGCAGGGTTCAGATACTCCGGCGACTGCCGTCCCTGTCCATGAACCTGAGGCTCCAGACTATCGAACACTCGCACGTCATAGCCCTTCTCCACCAGGGCGTCCACCAAGTATGAACCTATGAAACCGGCGCCGCCGGTAATCAGGACCTTGGCCTTATCACTCATCACGACTCCCTTTTTCCAACGATCCTAACGCGTTGGCGCGGCAAACCCCGAGGAACCCGCCGACCATCCGGCAATCTTATCATAGCGAATCCATCCTCGCAACCTATCGTATTCAAAGGGTGTGGAAAAAGAAGGCATGAAGGTTCAAGGTTTCATCGGGGGGCACTTGCTGTGCGTAGCAGCGATAGAAGTGGCCTTCGTGTCTGTGGGCGAGTTACCCAATCGAACTCCGACAACCGGTGTGATTCTCCTCCCTGTCATGAAGCGTGCCCTCTAGCCGCACGCAATTGCAGGTAACGCCCCTGCCAGGGCTTCTGCAAGCGACAACTGGATTCTAACACCTTTGCTGATGTTTAGAAAACGAACACCCTTGTTGTGCACCCAAGATGAGACCTCCTGGGTCTCTGCAGAGATCCAGGAGGTCGTTTGCGCAAGCTAAGGGCGGTTCCTGGGGATGCTCGGAAGGTCGATGGGAGCGGTGACTTCCCCGCCCGGGCCGGTGACCCTAATCTGTCGCGCGGCCAGGTTGTTGGTTTCGTCACTCTCAAGGACCGCGCCGGCGGAGACCGTGGGGTTCCAGCTATCCGCGTACAGGTACAGGTCGCTGGTGCCATTGGCAAAGGAGCCGGGCCAGATGCTGTAGTCGACGGCGTAGCTGTCCGGAGTCGAGGTCAGGGTGACGCTCTCGCCGGGAGCCAGGCCGCCCGACACGTGCCAGGCAAGGCCGTAGCAAGGTGTCATGCCACAGATGTCGTACCAGGCCAAGTTCACCGACGGCACCTGAGACGGGTTGATGTAGAAGTCAACCCAAAAGGCATCGGCGGCGGCTGTGCCCACATTGGTGATGACGGCCGTGATCAGCACCGGCTCACCGGCGTCAGGGTTATTGGGCGTGAGACTGAAGCTGCCCACCAGGTCAGGCAGGCGTCCTTTCAGGACGAGGGGCAGGTAGAGGTTGTAGAGGGACTTCGTGCTGGGCCAAAAACCGCTGAGGAGCGTGTACCCTCCGCCACTGGAGGCAGCCGGATCGGCGTCCAGCTGGCCAGCGGTGCTGAGCAAGGTGTATTCCCCGCCGATCGCCACCGTTTCGCCGCCGCCGTCCACCGTCCACCAGGTCAGATCGTACCCGCCGCCGGTTTGGGCGTGTGCCAGCACCCCTCCACCCACCAACAGCAGGGTTACCAGCCCGAGAAGCAACCCTGTGGCGCGGAGGCGTGTATGGGGCGGGAGGCGGCGTGCATCGCGCAGTGCCTTTCTCATTTTCTGAATCCTTCTTGTCCGGGTCCGGGTCTGCCGCGCGTCGGGAGGCTGCGGCAGACTTCGCTTTCACATCGGCAGCGTCAGTAGATGATCAAGGTGAAGGCTCTATCAGCAGGGTCAGGATCCTGAAAAGCCCCTCCCATATCTACGGTAAATACATGGACCGAACTGTCATCAGTTGGATGATTGGATAGGGAGATAAATCCCATCACAGGTGTAGTACCGTCCGTGTCGAGGGTTGCCAACCTGGGTCGCCCCCCAATGTCGCCCAACAAGAAATCAACTTCATATCGGCCCACGCCGATCCATCGCGTCTCCGCGGAATTGGTGTTACAGTTGTAGCAGGCTGCAATCGTCCCATTTGCGTTGATCCTGGCCCAGGCCTTCACAAACCCCTCGTCGGTAAGGCGCTGGCTGGCCGTGCCCTCCACATCTACGCCGCCGGAGGCCCGGATGCGGAACTGATTAACCCCTTCCGAGGCGAAGTCGGCGTCGGTGGAGTCGGCCCAGACGAAGGACCCGGCGTGGTTGGCCTTGGCCCGCCGGCCGGCGGCAAAGGCGTAGTCGGCGTAGTCAGCCACGCTGTTGTTCTGGCCCCCGCCGATGGTGGCGTAGTCGGCGCCGTAACCAATGTTGTTTTCCCCGCCCCCGCCGATGGTGGCGTGTTGGGACTCTACTCCGATTTCGTTGTTCCGGCCCCCGCCGATGGTGACGTGCTGACTGGCGGCGGTGATGTTCTGCCCCCCGCCTATGGTGGCGTACTGGGCAGCGGCGGCGTTGTTCTGGCCCCCGCCGACGGTGCCGTAGTGGTTGGTGACGCGGTTGACGGCGTCACTGGACCCGCCGCCGATGGTAGCCCCGTGTACGCCGGCGGTGACGCTGTTGTCGCGGTAACCGCCGATGACGTTGGGGCTGGTCGCGTCGGGCCCCAGGCGCAGGGCAGGGTTGCCGTTCACCCCCAACACCAGGGCCTGGTCATCCGTCGTGCCCAGGAAATTGGTGGCAGGGTTGGTGCCGCCGTTGCCCGTCAGCGACCACCCGTCGTCGATCCCGTCGGCGAAGCCAGCCGGCATGCCGCTGATGCCGCTCCAGGGAACACTCTGGGAGTACTGAGCATACGGTGCAGGGCGGAGGGTCACCCGTGGCGTCAGGGGCGTGAAGCCTGTATCCCCCGGGCACTGCACGGAAGTCTCCAGATAGCGGAGGCTTCCTGCGCTGAAGACGTCGCCTAAGTCCAGATCCACGGTGAAGTAACCATCGCTGACGGGCACGCCGTTGGCGGTCTGATAGCCAAGCTGATTGCCCTCCGTGAGGCTGTCGTACAGGCGAAACTCGAAGTCACAACTGACGTCGTTCACATAGTGGCCGCTTTGCAGCAGACGGCCCTGGTAGGTAAAGGCGGTGCCTGGGCCTTGGGCGCCAGCCAGCTTAACCAGGCCAAAGAGTAACGCCGCCAGCGCCAGGGCCACCATGAAACTCAATGCTGCCACTTTTGGCGAATGCTTATCAGACGTCATTCGTTTCCTCCCCCTTGAATAGACTTACACTGCTTCTCTCGCGTCCCTTGACCCCTGGTCCTGCTCCCTTCACATATTCTCACCTCCCTGCGCGGAGCGAAATCCCGCCCAAAACAGAAAGGCCAATCCTCTCCCGATCGATGAAGAAGATTGGCCTTCAATGTCTCTGTTGCCTTCCACGCCGCCCACGGCTAGGACGCTAACAACGATGGCGAGCACAGCACTCGGTGCTTAGGCTAGTTCATAATAGCACAACCGGATCCAGGTGTCAATTCGTCGTGTTCACTTCGGTACCATTCTCATTCGGCCGGATACGCCTATTCCCTTGCCCTCAGGGTTCGCTCGTAGACTTTGAGCGTCTCCTCAGCAATAGCTTCCCAGGAGAAGAGCCTGGACAGCTCGGATGCCCCACGAGCCAGCCGCTGTCGCAGCTCGTCCGAGGCTGCCAATTCGCGAACCTTGTCAGCCAGGGCCTCGGGCTCGTCCGGCGATGCCAGAGCCATGTTTTCCCCCTCGACGATCTGGACGATTTCCACCTGTGGAAAGGTACTGACGATGGGCATGCCGTGGGCCAGGGCCGCCATCAGGGTCCCCCGCCGGAATGAGACTCCATCCCGGTACGGCAAGACACAGATGTCAGAGGCCCAGAAGCTGGCCGAGACCTCCGGCCCGTCAACGTAGCCCGTCCAGGCCACCCTGTCGGCCAGGCTCAGATCTCCGATCAAGAATTCCATCTGTTCCAGATAAGCCACGTTCGTGGGATCACTTGAGCCCACCTTGCCCCCGATCATCAGCAGCTTGACTTTCTCCCCCGCCGCCACGAGTCGAGCCAGGGCTTTGAACAACGTCTCGCCACCCTTGCTCTCGTTCAAAAAGCCGAAGTAGCAAAGCAGAATCTCGTCGGGTTCCACACCCCATCGCTCACGCCACTTCCGTCGATCGTAGTCTGGCGGCGCCTGGGGGTCGATGTTACTCCCAATGGGGAACAGATGGAGGCTGTCCGCACCGTACTCCTCCGCCTCAATCCGGTCCTCCTCATTGGTGGCAATCGTGGCATCACACCCCAGGATGAGCGCCCTGGTCACCCATCTCCGCACAGGACCCGCCTTCGGGAAGAGATAGGGAAGCTTGAGGTCGTGAAAGGTGGCCACAACCCTCGGCCGATCCTTCATCAAGCGCAGCCTCCAGGGGAGGAGGTTTGTCGCCGGGTGCATCTGGTAGGCGGCGGTTTGGTACTGTATGCCCAAGACCTCAGATCCTGTACGCTCCAGCACTTGGGCAATCCGCGACCACGAGGAGAAATCCCAGCGCTCGATCACCGGGTAGAGCGTCAGCCGAAGGCCGTCGCGCTCAACAACGGAACCCCCGCCGGGAGACACATCTCTCTCCGCCCGTTGTGCCGCCTTCACTGAGGAGATAACGTTGACCTCGGCCCCCAGCCCGTTCATGGCCAGGCCTATCTCTCTCGTGAAATCCCCAACCCCACCCTGCATGGGAGGGAACTCGCCGGTGGCCAGACAGATCCTCATCCTACTTCAGACCTGAGCGCAAGACTTGCCAG
>Ga0307379_10002482_pt1 | contig 27343 bp, 23 predicted proteins | sample UN2MG_FD_202237 | JGI IMG/M metagenome (GOLD analysis project Ga0307379, IMG submission 202237) | Soil microbial communities from Risofladan, Vaasa, Finland - UN-2 | ecosystem: Environmental > Terrestrial > Soil > Coastal area > Acid sulfate soil | place: Finland: Risofladan, Vaasa | collected...
TGAACCCCGCCGGCAACAAGTTCGTCGCCGGCCTGATGCTCCAGGCTCTCGGCATCAAGGCCGAGCCGGTCGAGACCAAGCAGGCGCCCCCGAAGAAGTGAGCTGGTGCCGTAGAATCCAGGGTTCACTACGGGGCGGGCAGCCGCAGGTCGTTCGTCTGCACCAGCTTCCATGAGTCGCCGCCGTCGGGCGACATTATGACCGCTCGGCGGCGCCCGAAGTGGTCGTTGCGGTAGAACCAGTAGGTTGACCAGTAGTCGTACGAGAGGAACAGGCGGCCGGCACGATCCACAGTGAGCCGGTGGTAGTAGACGCTGTACTCGGAGAACGCGGCGACGACGAGCACCTTCGGCGGCTCCCAGGGCTGGCCGGGGCGCTTGCGCTGGTACGCAAGCGTCGCGTGGTGGCTGGCCGGGAAGGGCTCGACGCCCGAACGCCACAGCCGGTAGGCCAGGTGAAGCGTGTCGTCGCGCCCGCACACCATGCCGATGTAGGTCTGCGGCGAGTTCCCGCCCACAGGCTCGGCCTTCGTCCAACCCGAATGGGCGTCGTTCGGCTTCAGCGACCGCGCGTACTGGAACGGGCGGCCGTGGGTGCCGGCCAGCGCGTGGAGGTATCCCTGGCTGTCCATCGTGATGCTCGGGGAGTTGTGCACGTCGTTGGGCGGCGCGCCATAGCCCACCAGCGCCGGCTCGCCCAGCTTGCCCGTCTCGCGGTCACAGGTCGCCACGAACGTCGGCACCCCAGGCACCTTCTCGTTCGGGTCCGTCGCCTCGCCCCAGATGACGTGGACCTTGCTGCCGCGCGAGACGATGGAGGCGGGGATGCCCGAGTGGGCGGCCAGCCCGATGCACTGCTTCGACACCAGCACCGGCTCGCCGATCACCAGGCGGCCATTCTCCCTCCTCGGCAGGAACAGCTCCAGGTCGTTCACTCTCCGCCAGAAGACCCTGGGGTCTTTGGCGGTGAGCGTGTAGCGCAGGATGGGCGGCGGGCCGTCGGGCACGTTGTGGCCAGAGGACTGCTCGATCTCGAACGAGCGCGGCTGGCCCTCGCGCCCCGGAATCCCGTAGGCCGAGAACGTCTGGGCGCCATCCGTCGAGTGCAGGAGCACGGCCTGCCCGCCGGCCGTCGCCACGAGGTACAGCCCGTTGTCGCGGTCGAAGGCCAGCTTGGTGGAGGGCGTGCCGAACGACGCGCCCTCGAACGGCGGCACGCGGGTGCGCACGGCGGCCGCGAGGTCGCTCGTCGCCCATCGCCCGTCGCGGCAGGTCGCCACGCCATTGCCGACCCGCACGAAGGGCTGGTTCTTCAGGTCGAAGTACGGCTGGCTCTCGACGGGGTAGTCGGGCAGATGGCCGAACTGCTCGTTCTCGTGCTGGTAGGGCTTGAGCACGAGGGGCATGGCCAGCGGCCGCGTCGCGGGCGCGACGCCACCCTTGACGATCAGCGTCGAGTACGTCGAGAAGTCGGGGCTGTCCGCTGGCGTCGCCCGCACGTGGCAGACCCGCGTCTCGCCCTCAGCGGGCACGGTGTAGCCGACCGTCACGTCCGCCCCCGTGTCGGGCCTGAGCACAAGCCGCTCGGGCGACAGCTTCGCGGGCCACTCGCCGCTGGGGAACTCCATGCTCAGTTGCACCGTCTTCGCCCCGCGCGCGTTGCTGTGGACTCGCAGCACGACCTGCCCGCTGCGGCCCGGCTCCCCGTAGGCCGTTCGGCTGTAGGGCGTCAGGAGCCACCGATGCTCGAGGAAGGGGAACCACGAGGCCGGGTCAGGCGTCCAGCAGCACACGTTCTCGCAGAGGTCCCCCCTGTCCCAGCGCGTCACGCCATCAATGTGGATTGTCGCCTGTGCCTTCGGCAGGTGCAGCCGCCAGGGAACGGCATCCCGGTGAGCGTCCGCTGGGAACCTGTGCGCGGCCCTGCCCTTCGCGTCCACGTTCAGAGTGGCGATGGTCGCGCCCTTGGCGTCGGACACCGACAGTTCCTCGACCCCGCCCGGCAGCCCTGTGACCTCCATGGCGAACTCGGCCGGCCGCGGCAGGAAGCAGACGTCGCTCGGCCTGTCCGGGCTGAGGAGCACAATGGGCTCCTGGTGCCGCTCGTCCTTGTGGCCGCGCGCGGTCTCGATCAGGTACTTCGGGCAGTTCGTGCGGAAGCCCCAGACCATCTCGACGCCATACCGGTCGTTCGACACCGTGACGTTGAGCGCGTAAACGCCTTTGCGTTCGACCCGTGCCGAGAGGCGCACCCGCTGGGGCGGCCCGAGGCCGCTGCCCCGCGGCTGGCCGTCGTCGGGGATTGTCGCCTCCTGCACGACCCGCCGGTCTGGGCCGACGAGGATGGCCCTCAGCTCGCTCCGCGCGCCGCGGAGGTTCCGGTCGCGCTTCTCCACCTCGACGGCCAGTTCCCCCGGCTCCGCCAGGAAGTAGACGCCCCCGCACCCGCCGATGGCGGGGTGGATGGCGTGGTCGCTGCCCATGGCAGGGGTCTCCTTCGCCGGTGGTTGGGCCTGTGGCGCCGCCCCGTTCGCGCGCGGGCACGACAACACGGAGAGGGTCAGAGCAAGAGCCAAGGAAAGCAGCTCTCTCATACGTATCCTTCCCCCGTATGCGGCGGCTGTCCGCCGCGGAACGCCGCCTTGTCGCCCATGGCGACCACGACCAGCAGGGCCACGTCAATGACAATGGCCGGGAGCGCCCAGGCGGGAGTAGCCATCGAGACGAGCGAGGATGTGCCCGAGATCACGGCGAGCTTGGCCAGCGACCAGGCGATGTCGAGCCCGGCCGTGCAGTAGAAGAGCACGATGGCCCAGCGTTTCATCTGGAGCAGCGCGCTGGCGGCCACCAGGAGCGCCCCCGCCACGAACATCCCCACCACGCCGCCGGCGATGCACCACGTGGGAAACCACGCGGGCGTGGTCATCCGCCCCATCGCCAGGCTGAAGTCGCGCAGCGTCTCGTTCACGAGAGCGAACTCGTCGTCGGGGCGGCCCGTGGGCTTCGTGAAGGACCCCACGGCCTGGTCCAGCACGCCGTATGCGCGACGCTGCTGCGCGGCGGGGCCGGCCATCATCACCATCTGGGCGCTGCCCAGGGTGCCCGCGCCCGCCGAGATGATCCCCAGCACCCCCGCCACCGTCGCCCACGTCGGCCGCTTCATCCGCTCGTGCTCCTCGATCAACCTCACGGTCCCTGGATTGTAGTGGGTCTCACGTGGGCGATCAAGCGTCTTGGGCGTGGTCCGTTTCGGACACCCGTTCGCCACAGAGACCTGCGCGATGCCTGATGGGCGTAGTGGGGTCGGCAGCGAGGGCCGGAGCCAGCAGCGCAGAGTACTGCCATTGGCCGCAGAGAGTGGGGCGAAGCTGCTGATGGCGCACTTGAACAAGTGCGCCATCAGCGCCCCCCCCCGCACGCCGACCTCTGGGCGACCACTGTCCTGTGAGAGACGCACCACGCCCGGGTGTGTGTAATCTCCTACGGTGAAGGCATCCGCGCCTTCAGCCCCCGAAGGAGGCGAGGGAATAAAGCCCACGGCGATGCTTAGGGAGCCGTGGGTTGACGATCCCCCCACGGCCCAGCCCCCGAAGGGGGCGGGGGAACCTCTTGGTGCTCCGAACGCTCCGTCGCCCCCTTCGGGGGCTACGCCTGTTTCTCGCACGCAAACCCACGGTTCCGCTTCGCTGCACCGTGGGCTGTACTCCGCCACGCCCTTCGGGCGTTCGCCTGCCACCCCTTGACCGTAGGAGACTACACGCACCCACCACGCCCAAACATCTTGACGGGGGGCCGGCGGCGACGTAAGATGAGGCGCCGAGGGAGGCAATGCAGGCGACCTCGGAGGTGCGGTGTGCGCGGACTGCCCGCTTTGCTCGCGTTCTCGGTGCTCGGCTGCATGGCGGGGACGCCCGTCGAGATGCGGCCTTACGTGGACCCCTCGCAGCTCGACGTGCCGTGGCCGAAGCACAGCCACGTGAAGCAGCCGTGGCGCGGGTTCCTGGAGACGCGGCCCGCGGCGGAATTGCTCGACGGCATCGGCATGGTCTACCAGTACCACGGCGGGAGCATGGAGGCCCAGCTCGGGCTGCTCGCCAAGGCGGGCATCCGCTGTCTCCGCTGGGAGCAGCCGTTCGGCACCTACGACCCCGACATCAAGGGCATCGCGAAGCACTCCGAGCAGCGCTACCGCGAGATGCTGGGGGTCTGCAAGAAGCTGGGCATTGTGCCCATCATCCTCCTCAACGCCCACCACGGCTATCCGTGCAAGATGAAGCACTTCGAGCGGCGGCTCGCCGCCGACGCGCCGAAGGGCTCGGCCGAGCTGCTCCTCGATTCGGTCGAGGGCTTCCGCGTCCTCTACTCCGGCACGAATGGCCTGACGGACTACTGGGCAGGCCAGGTGCTGTTCACGGAGATTGAGAAAGACCGCAAAGCGGTGAAGCTCTCGAAGCCGCTGCCGAAGGACCTCAAGAAGGGCGAGAAGCTGAACTGCATGGACTTCTATTACCTGCCCTTCCACCCCGTCGGCACGCCCGAGTTCGAGCACACAGCGGGCGGCTGGGTGGACTACGCCCGCGCCGTGTGCCAGGTGGCGAAGGAGGAGGGCATCGCGATCGAGCTGGAGCTCTGGAACGAACTGTCGTTCGGCTCGCACTTCGCCGGCGGGGGCGGCATCAACGACTACTGGCCGGGCCGCGCGAAGTTCACGAAGGACTTCCTCCGCCCCGGCGGCCACGCCTGGGAGGTTTCGCGCCGCACCATCGAGATGGCGAAGAAGGAGTTCCCCGGCACCCGCTGCATCTGGGGCTGGTCGAACACCACGTTCTTCCATTGCCCGATCAAGGAGCTGCCGCCGGGCACCGACGGCCAGAGCTATCACCCCTACGGCACCGGCTGGCGCGACCTGCCCGAGCGCGAGCAGGACCCGAAGAACCCGGCCCGCTGCCTCGAAGCGTTCTGTCCCACCTATCGCCTCTGCTTCGCCGAGGGCTGGGCGCACACGGCCATCCAGTGCGAATCGCTGATGCACCACCTGCGGCCCGACAAGCGGCTCACCGTCAAGCCCCAGGGCGTCGAGCGCTTCCACCACTACATCACCGAGCACGGCGTCGTGCCCGCCGAGGCGGGGGTGAAGGGCGAAGCCGAGTCGCTGCGGCTCAAGGAGAAGTTCCTGCTGCGCGCGCTCCTCTTCTGGCTCAACAAGGGGCTGAGCCGCATGACCCTCTTCGTCTCCGGCCCCGACAAGAACGAGCAGGGCATGGGCTTCCACCTGGCCAAGGTGAAGGAGCTGAAGGCCATGCCGCCCGACGGCGAGGTGGACGAATGGCTCTCCCCTGCCCTGCGGTCGCTGCGGCGCGCGGTGAAGGCATTCGAGGGCGCTGTGCCGATCCCGACGCCGCGGCAGTTCGACGTCCAATTCGCCAAGCTCGGCCCCGACCGCAAGGTCTTCGAGATGCCCGAGGGCAAGCCGACCCTGTGGTTCAGCGACCTGTTCGCCGTCCTGCCCTTCCAGGTCACCGAGAAGAAGTTCGTCATCGCCCTCTACGAGATGACGCCGAACTACAACGTCGAGGAGATGAAGGACACGCCGTATCGCCTCACCCTTCGCCCCGTGAAGGGCAAGGACTGCAAGCTGGCCTACTACGATCCCCTGGCGGACAAGATGCTGCCCGCCAAGGTGGTGCAGCGCGGCGAGGACGCCCTGACCCTCGAGCTGCCGATCATTGACACCCCGAGGCTGCTGACCCTTGAAGAACGCGACTGATGGGACGCATGGGACCCATGGGACGAAGAGCCGACGGCACGGCCTTTGTCTGGCCCTATGCCTCCCATTCGTCCCATTGGTCCCCTTGCTCGCCGCGCCCGACCTGGCGAAGGGCCTCGTCGCACACTACACCTTCGACAAGGACGCCTCGGACTCCAGCGGCAACGGCCACGACGCGACGGCGAAGGGCGCGGAGCCGGTCGCGGAGGGGAAGCTCGGCGGCGCCTTCGCCTTCGACGGCACAAGCGGCCACGTCGTCGTCCCGCCCGCGGTGACGAAGGGCCTCACCTGGTTCAGCGTCGCGCTCTGGTTCAAGACGGCGCAGTGCGCGGCGAGCGCGCGCACCCGCTTCTGGTCGAATCCCTCGCTGATCGGCGTCTCGACGGGCGGCTGGGGCTCGCACGACTTCGGGCTGATGGTCGAGAACGGCAAGATCGCCTACTTCCACGGGCTGCAGGCCGAGGGCACGGACATGTCCTGGTTCTCCGCCGCGGCGGTGGCCGACGACAAGTGGCACCACGTGGCCCTCGTGTGCGAGGGGCCGCGGATGGTGCTCTACCTCGATGGCAAGCTCACGCGCGGCGAGGCGATTCGGAATGCGGGCGGCGGACAGGACTCCCTCGGCGACCAGGCTCAGACGGCCTCGGGCAGGGCGCTGGGCGCCGCGGGCGTCTTCATCGGCGCGTGCAACGAGGGGGGCAGGCCCGCCTGGCACTTCCGCGGCCTGATAGACGACGTGCGCCTCTGGGGCCGCGCGCTCTCCGCCGACGAGGTCGCCGCGCTCTGCGGGAGCAAGTAGCCGCTTACCCGAGAAGGGCACGCAGGACGTCGCGGCTGCGCAGATAGTCCTTCTCGATCGTCGGCGTGGGGGCCAGCTCCAGGCACAGCGCGCCCTCGTAGCCGATCGCCTTGAGGGCGGCGGTTATCTCGCCAAAGTCCAGCTTGCCCGAGCCGAGGGGAAGGTGGTCGCGGCGGCCGTCGTAGTCGTGGACGTGCACGTGGACCACACGCTGGCCGAGGTGGCGGATGAGCCCGCCGAGGCTCCCCCACGGCTTCCACGCCGCGCCGTCCTTGAAGCTCAAGTGCCCCACGTCCACCGTCACCCCCACGTTGGCGAAGCTCACCCGCTCGAGGAGGTCGAAGTCCTCCGTGGCTTCGAGCCCGACGCGCACGCCGAGCGCGCTCCCCAGGCCATCGAGCTGCACCAGCGAGGCGACGAGCAGGTCGCGCACGGCCTTGCCATCGAGGCCGGCCGGGGCGGAGCCGCGGTGGACGGTGACCGTCTTCGCCCCGAGCGTCGCGGCGACGCGGAGCGTGGTCTCGAGTCGCTGAAGCCACGCCCGACGCGCTCGGTGGCCGGGGTTCACCAGGCTCTCGGCGCCATTGCCGAACGGGGCGTGGATGTCGGCGTCCGCGAAGCGCGCGGCGGCGGCCTTGAGGCGCGCCCACGTCTCCTCGGTCATTGCTTCGGGGTCCAGGCCGCGGCGGGGGGCGAGGGCGCGGTTGACGTGGAAGGCGACCGCGTCGAAGCCGTTCGCCGCGGCCCACTCAAACTGCTCGAAGAACCCGCGCCGACCGATCTCCCACACCATCAGGCCAATGCGCATCCTCGTCCCCTCAGTCCCTCATCCCCGCCTCTTGCATCATCTTGCGCATTTCGCGCATGGCGCGCACCATTTCGGCGCGCTGCGTGGGCGTGGTGGCGGCGAGCCACTGGGCCACCCGCTCCTTGCTCATCTGGCCATGCCCCTCCTTGCCCTTGCCCTTGAACCCCGCGCGGCGGTCGCGCATTTGCTGAAGCATGGCCTTTCGCGCCGTCGGGGGCATCGCCTTCAGCATCGCCACCATGCCCGTGGCCATCGTGGCCATCATCCGGGCACGCTGCTCCTCGGAGACGAGGCCCATCAGCTTCTGCCGGTCCTCGGGGCGGAGCGATTGGAAGCGCTGCTTGAGCTTCTCGTCGCTGAGCGCCCGCTCGACCAGCTTCTGCGTCTCGTGCGGCGGCAGGCGCTCGGTGAGCGTCGCCACCTGCTTGAGCCAGACCTCGCTCTCCTTCTCGCTCATCGCGGCCGGGTCCGACTCGGTCACTGCGTCCACCACCTGTTCCGCCGTGCTCGGCTTGGCCGCCGGCTTCAGGTAGCCGGCGAGGAGCCAGCCCGCCACCCCCAGGCACGCGACGGACGCGACGACCAAGAGCACTTTGAGGCGCATCACAGGGCCTCCACGTGGTTGTCGTGGAACAGGCCGTTGATGCCGACGCGCGAGCCGCCGGACTTGTGGAACGGCTCGTAGTCGCGGAGGATCGGCACGTCCTCGATGCGGATGAAGTGGTGCCCAATGGGGCGGCCCACCTTCTGGTGATTGAGCAGCTCGGCCCATTCGTAGCTCGTCCCCTCGCCCTCGAAGTAGCTGGGGAACGTGTAGGCGGGGTCGGTGGGCCGGTCGTCGGGGCACTCGAAGACCTCGGGGGGCACGTAGCGCGGCGAGAGCAGGTCGCACAGCGGCGGCGGCCCGCCCTCCGGCTCGGTGGACGGCATCATCGTGGCGCAGGGATACCAGTGGTCGTTGTCGTCCACGTAGAGCGTGATGGCCTTGCCGAGCTGGTCGAGGTCGTTCAGGCAGCGGGCCCGCCGGGCCTGCGCGCGTATCTTGTGCGCCGCCGGCAGCAGGAGGGCCGACAGAAGCGCAATCACCGAGATCACGACCAGCAATTCGACCAGCGTGAAGGCGCGGCGGGACATAGGAAGAATGGGACCTATGGGACGCATCGGACCTATGGGACGACCGCTCCGCATGCCCGCGGCTACACGCACGTCAGTCCCCCTTGTCCCGGTCGAGCTTCACCGTGCCGTGGGGGGTCTTGATGGTGCCCGTGGGCACCAGGGTCGGCTTGTCCAGGCGGCCGCCCGCAAGGAGCTGGAGCACCGTCCGCGCCGCCGAGGCCTCGCCGACCACGGTCATCTGCCCGCTCTGGCCCGGGCCGATGGCGCCCGAGGTGGAAGCCTTCAGGCCCGCGAGGTGCACCTCGCCTGCCCTGAACTCGTAGCCCAGGCCCTGGATGTCTATCTCGAAGGTGTTGGGGTTGGTCACCGTCGCCTCGATGGTCAGCGTCGCCCGCATCAGGCTGGCCTCGCCGACGCGGAACCGGACGTTGCTGAACCGCGGCGGCCGCAACACGGGGAACTTCCCGGTGTAGACCACCGGAAGCTTCAACGGCATGCCGAGCACCGAGGTCGCCAGCGACCCGCGGAGGCAATACGGCACCTCGCTGGCCTCACGCAAATCCTTGTACGCGCTCCACATCGCCGGGTAGGAGATCTCCACGGGAACGTGAACGGTGCCGACGCCGCGCGCCGGCAGCGCGACATCCATCCGCGCCTCGGACCGGCAGAACTCGCGGCCCTGGATCTCGATCCGCCAGCGCGCCAGCGGCGCACGCACGGGGAACCACCAGCGGTTCCGCAGGGTCACCTCCAGCCTCAGCGCCACGCTCTCCCAGCCGATACGCTCGACGTGGGGGCTGACGGCTTCCACTTTCGGCTTGCCCAGGAGGTTGAGAAGCATGGCGCACCCGGAACAGGGGAAGAGGAGAGCCAGGGGCACTGCGCACCGTAGAAGCGTTCTCATTCGCGCCTCGCACGCGGAGGAGCAAAGTCGCCACCCGTGCATTCTACTGCGGCGGCAGTTGGCCCGCAACTGGGGGGCGAGTATGGCCCCCAGCCCTGGCGCCTGGCCGCAGCCTCTTCAGCACCGAAGGAGCGTACTATGACAGCCCAGGGCAACGCCCTGATCTTTGCCCACATCTCGGGCTCCGTAGCCCGCCGACGGCGGGCGGCAGGTGGTAGCCCACGGCGTAAGCCGTGGGTTCGGGCGGGTACAAGGCCCAGCCCCCGCAGGGGGCGGCAGAAGCGTTGGCCGCCGGCGTTCTGCCGCCCCCTGCGGGGGCTGGACCGTGGGCCGCCCAGTCCACGGGCTTACGCCCGTGGCTACCTTCTGACGCCCCTGACGGGGCTGGGAGCGCCCATCCGCAGAGATGTGGGCAAAGATCAGGGCTCACGCCGTGGGCTACCATCCAGCGCCCCGCTGGGGCGAAGAGCAACGTTTCAGCCCACCTGAGAGCCGCCAGCCGCAATGCACGCGCCGGCATGGCGCCTCACTTGCCGCTCAGCTTCGCGATGAAGCCGATGTAGGAGCCGACGGCGTTGACGATGAGGACCGCGACGCCGATGAGGACGAATGCCTTGGCGACCAGGCCCAGCGGCCGCGCGCCCGAGCGCCCCGGGTGGAAAAGGACAACGAGCGTGGCCAGAATCGCGAGCGGAATCGCCAACAGCGTGCCCGCCTGACCCGCCACGAGCGCGTCCGCCGGGGTCAGGATGCCTGCCCCTTGGATCAGCACGGCGACTGCCCCCCCGATGATCAGGCTCGCCGCCGAGCAGAGCCTCGCAGGCCGCGAGTTGATGTCGTCGCTCCAGCCCAACCCATCGCTCAAGAGCGTGCCGCCGATCATCGCGTTGACCAGGAAGCTCGAGAACGCCGCGGCGCCGAAGCCGATGCAGAAGACGAGCTTCGCACCCGCCCCCAGCAGGGCCTCGAGCTGCCCCGCCATATCCGCGGCGTCCCTGATCTGCACGTTTCGCGGGCGCAGCACGGCCGCCGAGGTCATCATGATGACCATGCTGATGAGCGTGAGCATGCCGATGCCGCTGAACGAGTCGGTCACGCCCTCGGCGCAATTGGCCTGCGTCCAGCCCCGCGCCCGCACCATGTACGACTGGAAGATGGCGCCCACAATCGAGAACGTCGTGGCCACGAGTCCCGCCGCGACCAGCACGTCGAGCCCCTCGGGCACCGACGGCACCAGCCCGCGCGCGATGCCGCCCAGGCTCGGGCGCGCGAAGAACAGGTTGGTGAGGAATGCGATGAGCATCACCGCCACGAGCACGGTCATGGACTTCTCGAGGATCGTGTAGATGCGGCGGAAGGCGAAGAGAAATGCGAGGGCGAGGGCGTTGAAGACCAGGGGCCACACCCACTCGGGCACGGCGGCCCTTGCCTCGCCGCTCGGGGTCAGCAGCGAGCTGAGGGCAGTCGAAACCCCGATGTTGTTGCCGAACTGGAACGCCGTGGCGATATAGAACATCGCGATGCCGGCGAGCGCGGCGAACCCGCGGCCCCACGTGTCGGCGCAATGTTGAAGGAAGCTCTTGTTCGTCGAGATGCCGAACCGCATGAACAGCATCACGAAGCCTGCCATCAGCACGCCCGCGAGCAGGGGCAGCCAGAGCATCGCGTAGCCGTGCTGCGCGCCCATCTTCGACATCGTCGTCACGCTGCCCGGCCCGAGCACCACGGCCGCGATGACGAACGCCGGGCCGATCCGCGTGAGCCACCGAAGAGCCTTCATGCCATTGCCTCGCCAGGGGACCGATTGATCCGTCCATGCTGCCGAGCGCCTATGCTAGCGTCCTGCCCCCGCGCCGTCAACCAGCCCCTCACTTTGCCGCCGACTGAATATCCGCTCCGGCCATCCGTCTATTGTGATAGAATGGTAGAGGGGAGAGAGTACGCGTTGAGCCGAGCGCGAAGGAGAAAGGCCATGTATCCCAACAAGCCATTTGGCATCGGGTTTCTTGTCTTTGCTGTTGCCCTTGCCTCGAGCGTGGCGCTGGCCGCGCCCGCCTTGCTGTCGACCGACTACCGGTATGCCGCCCAGGCGGACAAGACGTTCGTCCGCGGCGGAGGCACGGTGTCGGAGAGCAAGCTGCTCCCGCGCGGGCAGCGATTCGCCGCGCCCGCTGCTGCCCAGGAGGGGAAGGGGCAGGCCGTGGCCACAGCCGTCTACCTCTTCAAGGTCCCCCTCGCTGCCAAGGGGTTCACCATCGAGGTCGGCTACCGTGTGGATGCCGCCGCGAAGGACAAGGAGGTCGCCGGCCTCCTCTTCGTCCGAAACCAGGTCATCGAGGAGCAGGCCGCTGCGGCGCTCAAGGAGACCAAGCGCTCCCTCGAGGAGGACCCTGCCTTCTTCGGCAACCTCTACTTCCTGAAGGGCGGCGAGACGACCGCGTCGGTCACCCTTCCTGCCGAGAACCACATCATCAACGGCGTCCTCGAAGTCCACCTGACGGCCGGCGCGGGGCAGGCATTCGACGCCCAATACGTCCAGGTCGCCGCCCATCGCAGCGCGGCCCCCTATCCCGTGATGATGAGCGGCCCAGGCGGCTACTCAACCGACCCGCTCCGCCAGCCGCAGTCGCCGCGGTACTTCTACGACGTGCCCAACCTCTATCCGAACCTCTATGGAGCCGGCCAGGCCTCCTCGCAGGACCCCATCTTCTGGCACCAGCTCTGGCTCCAGCAGCGCCCCAATGCCTACTACCCCTACCCCTACCCGTCCTCGCACGACCGCGGCCACAGGCGCAAGTAGCGCGGCGGGGCCGCCTGCCGAGCGGGTCGAGGCGTCTCTCCTCCCGAGCCCAACGGGATGAGGGCCCCCTCGGCCCGGGCGCACCAGCACCGCTCGGCAGCGGCGTTCCACGAGAAACGACAGTTGCATACTTGAATAGGTATGCAATTGTCGTGCCAGCCCACGCCTGCGCACCCGGACAGGCCTGTCCTCTGCTCGGCACTCGCGGGGGGCGATAACAGACTTGCGCAGGCCCGAAACATGCTGCGCGGACGCCGCCACGGGGCTTGCCCCCGTGGGGCGACGATTGGCGACTACCAGTGGAAGGCACGTCTCCCACGTCCCGCTCCGCAGGGGGAGGGGTCTTGGCGTACTTGTTCAAGTACGCCATCGCCCCCCTGCCCACGTGCTCATCTTTGCCCACATGTCGGGGGCTGGCCCGCGGACGCGGGCGAGCCAGTCGTAGCCCAGGGCGACCGAAGGGAGCCCTGGGACCACGGCGTTTCCCCCATCCAAGCCCCCGAAGGGGGTGCTTCTCGGCGCTTGAATCGCCCCCTTCGGGGGCTCCCCGGCGGGGGCACCCTTTCCCAGGGCTCCCTTCGGTCGCCTTGGGCTACGGCTCAAACGCCCCCATTCGGGGGCTAAGCCCGGCTCACCAGAACATGTGGGCAAAGATGAGCCACGTGGGAGGGGGACAGGGGCCGCGGTTGCCCCTGCCCGGTGGCCGCCCGTCGTCGGCCCGCCGAGGCAGGCTCGGTGGAGGCGGGGAGTGCCCCCCCCCCCCCGACGCGCAGGTCCACTATTACACGCACCCCGGCACTGGGGCCGCTGTTGACAGGGGGGCGCCTGGCGATACAATGACGCAGAGCGCCCCGGAGGCAAAGTCCGTGGGGATGGACGCGGGCCGGCGTTGGGCCGCGCGCGTCGCCCCAACGACCTCATCGAGGAGGCCCCGACGATGAAGTACCTGGTGATGACGGAGCTGGCGGAAGCGCTGCCCCACGAGCCGCGGGAGCTGCTCCGGCACGTCGAAGAAAAGGTCATCCCCACCCACGAGGCGCTGCTCGAGCTTCAGCAGCAGGGGAAGCTCCTGGCCGGCGGCGACATGGCAGGCCGGCGAGGCACCGTGTGCATCCTCGAGGCGGAGTCGAACGCCGAGGTCACGCGGCTGCTGGCCCGGCTGCCCCTCTGGCCGCTCCACGAGACCGAGGTTATCCCCCTCGAGAGCTTCGACGAGCGTCAGGCCATGCACCGCCAGATGGCCGAGGCCCTCAAGGCCAGCGCTCGCTGACACGATGCCGATCGAGCTTGTGCCCGCCGACCACGCGCTGGCGGAGGCCGCCGGGGAGTTCAAGGCCGCCCACAAGGTGTCGCTGGCCGATGCCTTCGCCGCCGCCCTTGCTGCGCAGAGGAACGCCGAACTCGTCACCGGCGCCACCGAGTTGAAGGCTCTCGACGGGACCATCAAGCTCCGGTGGCTGGGTTGAGGAGTGCACGCTAACCCAATGCCGGCCAACGAGTTACGCCCGCGCGCGCAAATTCGGTCATTTTTCGACACGCCCGTTCATTTTTCGTCACGCCGCCACCTTGATCAGGGCGAATCGTTGGCAAGCATTTCACTTCATTCGCTATCGCCTTCAACGTGCTATCCGGCGGCACGGTGCCCGCTCTTGTCCCGCCCAGAGGTACCCTTTCCTGCCGGGGCGAGGGTCCGTTTTCCGCCATGCCCCGGACCGCGGCCCCGGCAGCGTGCGGCGCGTGAGGCGGCTCGGACACCATGTCCTGAAGGGCGTGTTGCCCGAAGCGGGCGCGCGGGCGCGAACCGTTCGGAGTGCGAGCTTTAGCCCGTAGTTCACGGCACCGGAGGCGAAAGATGCGGCCTGAAGGCCACACTCCGAACTGGATCCCTGGTTCGGGCAACACACCCTGAAGAGCTGACCCCAAAGCCCCCGCTCGGCGTCGTGGTGGTCGGCGCCCTCGTAATCGAATCCACAGAGGGCACCGAAGCAGACGGATTCGACGACGACGACGAGCACGAGAAGAGCAGATCGGCCGCAGCCTGAGAACGGGGGCCAGACTCCCCGGCCAGGCGCGGCTTGCAAATCCGCGTGCGGGGCGCACAATAGAGGGGGGGTGCGTGAGCACGTGGGCAGTGTCCTGGTCCTGGTAAGGAGAAGGGCGATGAGGACGTGGGTGTGGCTGGCGGGGCTGTGCGTGGTGCTGGCCACGGGCCAAGCCGGCGCCGAGGAGCGCGCGTGGCGGGCGCCGGGATCCACGCACTACTATCCCGGATACTCGCAGCCAGGGCTGGACCTGTCGATCGAGCAGCAGCGGAAGCTGGGGCTGTCGGCCGAGCAGATCCAGAAGATCGCCGAACTGCGCCGCGACCTGGAGAAGGAGCGGGTCGGCCTCGACGCGCAGCTCAAGGCGGCTCAACAGGCGGCCGCGGCGGCTAACGCCGAGGTGATGCGGGTGAACCGGGACTTGCAGGCCCTCACCAACGCGAAGCTCGTGCGGGTCTACGAGTCGGTGATGAGCGAGGCGCAGCTCAAGAGCTGGACGCAGCAGCGCTATCTCGACCAGGCGAAGCAGTGGCTCCAGAGCTACAAGCAGTGGCTGAAGCTCAGCGACGCGCAGGTGGAGGACATCGCGGGCCTGCTGGCGCCCGTGTACGAGAAGTACGCGAAGATGGAGGACCAGGCGGCCGCGGCGCGCGAGCGGCTCGCGGAGCTGCGGCGGGCCGAGAAGCCCGACGTGGCGGCGATCGAGAAGGCGGAGAAGGAGGTGGCCGAGCTGTCGCGGACCAACGTGTGGCAGCTCCGCCAGGCCGAGTGCATGGAGAAGATGCGGCCCGGCCTGCTCCCCGACCAGATCGAGAAGCTCGGGAAGATGCATCAGTACCAGCGGTGATTCCCGCGGGCGGCGGGGGAGAACGGGGAGGGAGCCTTTCTGGCAGAAAGGCTCCCTCCCCACGCCCCACCTTCCAAAGACTCTTGCATCGCCTCTCGGCGCGGCGAAGCGCCCCGCCGAGAGGCGACTCAGCGTGCACGGTTGACAGGCATGTCGCGCGCCGGTATGCTCTGGGCATGCGACGCTTGCCCCGTGTGCTGCTGTGGCTCCTGGCGTTGGCGGGCCTCGCGCCCGCGGGGGAAGGTGCGCCCGGGCCCAAGGCCACGCCCGAGCCGCCCTTCCCCCCCGTGAGCAGGCTGGCCTCCCTCCGGGGCGACGTGCGGCCGCTGCCCGACGGCCGGCTCGAGCTGTACTACGACTGGCGCGGCGCGGCGCAGCTTCAGGACTGGCGGGTCGTCGCGGGCGCGGAGCCGCAGGTGGCCGAGGGGGAGTTGCGCCTGGGCTCCGGCGAAAGCCACACGCTGCGCCACGTCGGCTCGTTCCTCGGGGTCGTCGAGGTGGCGGGCGCGTGCCGCGTCCGCGAGGGACTGGGCATCCACGGCCACTTCGCCGCGGCCCTGTGCGCCGCGCCCTGGCGCGGCTACTGGCTCGTCCTGCGCGACGGGCGTCAGGACATCTACCGCGAGGGCGTGCCGGCCGCCTTCCTCGCGATGAACGACGACCGGCTCCGCGACAACGCCGACCACACGTTTCACCTCGCGCGCCTGGGGAACCTGGTGCAGGCGTGGATTGACGAATCGGTGCACCTGCGCGGCCGGGACGCCGCGTTGCACCAGGGGAGCGTGCTGCTGCGGGCCTGGCGGGCGCGGGCGGGGGTGCGGGGCGTGTGGCTGCTCGGGCGCCCCGACCCGCGGTGGCTGGCGGCCAACCCGGGCGTGGCGGGGCAGCTCGAGGCGCTGCGGGTCTACGCCGGCGGCGCGGCCGCCCTTCGGCCCCTGTGGGAGGCGAGCCGGCACGCGGCCGCGCTGGCGAGGGCACGGGCCCTGGTGAAGGAGGAGCCGTACGCGCAGTCGCCCGCCGCGGCGAAGTGGATGCTCGAGGACGCCCAGGCCCTGGCGGGCCTGTGGCAGGCGGCCGAGGCCGGCCTCGCCACGCTGAAGCCAGGCGACGCGTTGCGCGCGGGCGGCGCCGAGGCCGCCTTTCAGCGGCGCGAGGGCGGCCTGGTCGTCGTGCGGGTGAACGGCACGGACCTGCCGAAGAAGCTCGCGAGCTTCCAGGGCGAGGAGCTCCTGGCCCTGGCGGCGCGCGCCCGCCCGGCCGAGGCGGGGCGCGACCGGCTCGCCGCCGCGCTCCTGCGCCTCCACGGCAGCGGGGCCGCCGCCGCCGTGCGGGCCGAGCTGCTCGGTGCCGAGAGGGCTGGGGCCGACGTGGCTCGCCACCTGGGCCTCGTGATCCCGCGGCCCGGCACCGCGGCCAAGGCCGCGCCCCCGCAGCCGGTGACGGGCGAGAAGGTGACCTACGCGGGCAAGCCGCTGTTCATCGAGGCCGAGGCGGCGGTCCAGCGCCTCGGGGCGATGCAGGTCGAGCGCGACGACACGGCCTCCGGCGACCGCTTCGTGTGGGAGCCGCGCGGCGAGGGCGACTCGCAGTACGGCAAGCCCTCCTCGCGCGTCGTCTTCCACATCCTCGTCCAGCAGCCCGCCACGGTGTACCTGTGGGCGCGCGTGCGCTCGGCCTCGACCGAGGCCAACTCGTTCCTCGTCGCCGTGGCGCCCGAGGGCGCGGAGAGCCCAAGCGTCCGCCCCTGGCACCTGACGCCGCAGGCCGGGTGGCACTGGGAGCCGTACAACGCCGCCAGCCGCGTGGACGCGGGGAGCAGCCAGCCGAGCCCTGTGCAGCTCCAGCCGGGGGTGAACGCCGTGATCATCGCGGTGCGCGAGCGCGGCGTGGCCCTCGACAAGCTGTACCTCAGCGAGGGCCCCGAGCCCCCCGCCCCGTAGCGCGGTACGCTCGGCCCCCTAACCGTCACCCGTCAGAGCTCGACCCGGAAGTGCTGCAACTCCGCCCAGGGGAACGGGAGCGGCGGCTGCCCAGCCGTGCCCATGTGGCGGCGGAGGACGGACAGGGTGCCGCACGCGGCGAGGGCCCGGTGGGGGTCCGCCAGGAGGCGCTCGCGGCGGGAGGCGTCCGCGACCACCGCCTCCACGAAGGCGCCGAGCCGCTCCAGGGCGGCCTCGATGCGGCGAGGAGCCACGCCCGCCGCAGGGCCGAGGAGGTGAAGGAGGTACGCCGCGTCCATCTCCATGTAGCCCGGCAGGTCCTCTCCGGTCACGCCGCCGCAGGGGGTCTGGAAGGCGAGAGTGGTCTCCACGATCTGGTCGGCCCGCCGCGGCGGGCCGCAGAACGCGAAGCGGACCGTCGTGAGCAGGAAGGCCGGGCTGAGGCAGTGCGGGGAGTTGCCGTAGAGGGGGAAGCCGGTCGCCGCGTCCTGGTGGCTGTCGTACCAGGCGCCGAACACGGCCTTCCAGCCGTCGCTGACCGGCGTCGAAGCCGCGGCGAGCACGGCCAGGAAGAAGCGGTGGTGCGACGTGCCCGGCCGGAACCCGTCGCACCAGGCGCGGAAGCCGTCCTGGGTGAGGAGCGGCTCGAGGCAGGCGAGCCGGTGCCGCGGGCGGCGGCCCAGCAGGTTGAGCGCGGCGACGGCCTGCCAGGTGGCGTGCTCGGCGATGTGATGCTCGCCGGGCGGGTAGCGGAAGAGGCCGGTGTGCGGCTCCTGGTCGCGGCGGATGCGCTCGGCCCACGAGTCGCGCTCGCCCTCCGCGAGCGTCAGGTCGCCCAGGATGTGCTTGACCCACACGAGGTCGGTCACGTGGAGGAGGTTCGAGGCCTCGCGGCCGGGCAGCACGATGTCGCCGAACGGCCGCGAGGCGCCCAGCAGGCTGTTGCAGCGGTCGAGAAGGAGGGCTCGACAGCGGGCGAAGTCGATCATTGCGGCGGCCTTTCCCCAGCTGCGGGCGCCGGGGACATGCGGCGCAGGATGTCCCAGAACGCGCCGCGCGCGCCGCGGCGGATGGCCTCGCAGAGGGCCGAGTTGTCGTTGTAATTGTAGTTCGCCGCGCCCTCGCCGCCCGAGGGGAAGAGGAACCGCTCGTCGCCGCCGATCAGGGCGCGAACGTAGTCGTGGACGTCGGGGCCGAGGGACGGCTCGATGTAGTAGGCGGGACGGAGCAGACCCTCTTCGGCGTCCCCTCTGCCCAGGCGTTGTGCGAGGGGAGTGCCGGGGTAGAGGCGGATGCCCAGGCTGGTGCCGACGCGGGATGGGTTCATCTGCTTGAGGGCCTCGATACAGCGGCGGAGCGAGTCGCGGGTCTCGCCCGGGCCGCCGAGCAGGAGGTCGAACATGAAGGGGATGGCGTGCGCGCGGCAGGCGGCGGCGGCGCGGCAGAGGTCGGCCTCGGTGTGGGAGCGACCGAGGGCGGCGAGCATCTGCGGGTCCGTGTGGTCCGCGGTGAAATCAACGCCGGCGCAGCCGGCGCGGGCCATGGCGGCCGCCAGCTCGTCGTCGAAGCCGTCGGGCACGGCGTAGGCGTACCAGCGGATGCGGGCGGCGAGGCGGCGGCGCGCCAGCTCGTCGCAGACGGCGAGGGCGTGGTCGCGGGGGACGTTGAACTCGGCGTCGCAGGTGTGAAACACGTCCACGCCCTGGCGGAGGAGGGCCTCGAGCTCGTCGGCGACCTGGACGGGGGTGCGGACCACAAGGCGGGTGCCCTTGGCCACGGGGTCGGCGCAGTAGGCGCAGGCGCGGGGGCAGCCGCGCTTGGTCTCGAAGCCCACCTGGCCGCCTTCGGCGAGGTAGCGGGGGTTGTCCACCACGTCGCGGCGCCAGGGGGGCATGGCGGCCAGGTCGTGGCGGAGGGGCGGGTTGTCGCGGACGATGTGCCCGTCGCGAAGTGCGAGGAGGCCGGGCACGTCGTCGGGCGGCCGCCCCTCGGCGAGGCAGCGGGCGAGGCGGAGCAGTGGCTCCTCGCCCTCGCCGCGGATGGCATAGGGCGCGCCGCAGAAGGCCAGCGCGGCGTGAGGGAAGATCGAGAAGCCCACGCCGCCGAGGACGACCGGCGCGCCCGTGCCGGCCCGCAGGCGGCCGATGAGCGTCCTCGTGCGGGCGAGGCAGAAGTCGCGGCTCGCCGCAAACGAGTCGTCCACGTTCCGCACCGTCACGGCCACGAGCAGCCAGTCGCGCCGCAGCGCCTCGTCAATCGCCGCCTCGGGCGAGGGCGCGAAGGCCAGGTCGAGCAACTCGACGCCGAGGCCGCCGTCGCGCAGATGCTGCCCGATGTGGTCGAGGGCCACCGGCGTCACGGGCGGCCGCATGAGGTTCGGGTTCACGAGCAGCACGCTGGGCACGGCCGCCTCCTTCGGCGGTAGCCTACCGCGGGAGGGGGGGCCGCGTCAAGCGCGCCGCGCGGCCCCGCCCCGCACGGCGGGGACTGGAGCGCCCCAAGTCACGAATCCACAACGGCTTGCGGCGGCGCCCGCATGGGCAGCGCAGATACCGGGCCATTTCTTTGACATGGGGCATGACGTGCCGTACAATTGACGGTAGAGGCATCGCTACCCCAAACAGGACAGGAGCCTGCGATGATGAACACAAGAGCGATGGCACTGATTGGCATCCTGGTGAGTGCGGCCGTGGCGGGCCCGCCGGCTCTGCCAAACCTCCAGCCGGCCGAGCCGGCTTCGGGCGTCGGGACGCTGAACGACTACCTGCGCTCGTCCGATCAGGACGTGCAGATCCGCGATGGGCTCCTCAGCGTGGACGCCCTGCGGTCGAGGGAGCCCGTGTACGCCCTGCGGCGCGACAAGGCGTTCCAGAACGTCACGGCCACCGTGCAGTTCCGGATAGACCCCGTGGGCATGAAGCGCGAGTTCGGCCTCGTCTTCGGCTCGACGAATGCGACGACGCACCACGCCGTGCACGTGGACCGCACGAGCGTGATCCTCTACGAGTACAGGCCGGGGCAGCCGCCCCGGGAGCTGGCCCGCCGCGCCGGGTTCACGAAGCCCGACGGCCAGTGGTACGAGGCGAAGGTGGAGACCTCGGGTCCGCAGGTGAAGGTCTTCTTCGACGGCAAGTTCCTCTTCGCCTTCAACTCCCCTCAGCTCCAGGCGGGCCACGTGGGCGTCTACGCCAATGGCGGCCGGGCCTGGGTGAGGAAGCTCGACATCGGCGGCACCCCCACCCCCGCCCGCCTGCCGCAGGCCTGGCGCGGGCGATAGGGTGCCTCCGTCCGCGTCGCCCATCCTCGTGGTGCCCTGCCACCCGATTGAAGCATGGCCCGGCCTGCTCCGTCTAATGGAGTAGGAGGGCCGAGTTGGCGCCCTCTGCCAGATTGACAGCGGGCAGGTTCCCGCTTATACTTGGGTTGGTGGTTGCTCCGCAGCCGGGAGGGATAACGAGGACAGGAGGCAGGCATGTCGAGGTCAAACGCGTTTGTGTTCGGGCTCCTCACACTGGCCGGCGCGGCGCTGGCCGCGGCCCCCCTCCCGCCCAGCCTGCTGCCGCCGAAGGAGAAAGAGGACACGACGAAAGAGGAGGAGAAGCCGAACATCGGCGACCTGAAGTCGTGGATCCGCTCATCGAATCTCGCAGAGATTCGCGACGAGATGTTCTACCTCGACGCGCTGAGAGGCAAGGAGCCTGTCTCCGTGTTCCGCCGCGACCAGACGTTTGGCGAGACGAAGGCCAGCTTCCAGTTCAAGGTCGAGTCCGTCGGCGCGGGCGCCCGGGCGGTCGGCCTCATCTTCGGGTCCACCAGCGGCTCCGCCTACCACGCCGTCGAGATTGGCCGCCGCGACGTGGTGCTCTACCGCGTGACGCCCGGCCAGCCCCGCGTGGAGCTGGACCGCCGCGGCGGCATCACGCGCCGCGAAGGCGAATGGTACGAGGCCAAGGTCGAGTGCCAGGGGCCGCTCGTCCGAGTCTTCTTTGGCGACAAGTTCCTCTTCGCCTTCAACTCCCCGAAGCTCCAGGCGGGCTACGTGGGCTTCTACGCCGACGAGAGCCGCACCTGGGTGCGGCGGCTCGACGTCACGGGCCAGCCCTCCCGCCTCTCCCAGGAGTGGAAGCTCCAGTAGCCCCGTAGCGGAAACCTGTCGCCGTTGTGGTATAATGACGCCGCTCCGCGGATGCGCGGGCGGCGTCCCCATGTCCCTTTCTCAGGAGGAGCGAACGTGCTGCTGGCCAGCAACCACATGTTCCCCACGGGCCCGATCGAGGTGGTCTTCGAGCGCCTGGCGCGCGCGGGCGCGGGAGGGCTGGATCTCTTTCTCCCGCACGTGCCGTATCTGCTGGATGGCCGCTTCGGGTCGAGGAACCTGGCGCTGTGCCGCCAGGCCGCGGCGGCCGCGGGCGTGCCGATCCAGAGCATCATCGGGGCGCCCCTCCAGGGCAACGCGGGGTTCGGCGCCTACCTCGGCCCCGACCCCGACAAGGGGCGGGCCGACAGCGTCGCATTCGTCCGCCACAACGTCGAGCTCGCCGCCGCCCTGGGCGCGAGCCACTTCTCGACCGCCGAGGGCCGCCTGCCCAACGGCGCCGACGAGCGGGAGACGTGGGGCCGGCTCGTGCGCACCCTCAAGGAGGCCGCCCCCATCGCCGAGGCCGGGGGCGTGACCATCCAGATCGAGCTGCACCCCGGCCTCATCGCCAGCACGCCCGACAAGGCCCCCCGCCTCATCGAAGAGGTCGGCTCCAAAGCCGTCCGCATCTGCCTCGACTTCTGCCACGCCAACGTCATCACCAAGGGCGACCCCGTCGGGATGATCCGCGCGCTCAAGGGCGCGATGGGCGCCATCCACATCTCCGACGGCATTCAGGCCCCCGGCCTCCACCTGCCCATCGGCCAGGGCGAGATTGACGTGGATGCCTGCATCCGCGCGGCCAAGGAGGTCGGCCACGACGGCCCGTGGGTCCTCTGCATGTACGGCAACGCCTTCCCCGAGCACACCCTGCGCACCGCCGTCCGCTTCCTCCAGGAGCGGCACCCCGACATTCTGGCGAGGTGAGGCCCATGCGTGCCACGCGCCGCGAGTTCTGCACAAGCCTTGGAGTCGGCATTGCCGCCGCGGCCCTTGCGGGGGAGAAACAGGAGGGATTCCAGTTGCGCACCATCCTCGCCTCATCGCTCTATGGCCGCCTGAAGCTCGAGGAAATCCTGCCCGAGGTGCGAAAGGCCGGGGCCGAGCACATAGACATCTGGCCCGAGCGCCACGCCAACCAGCGCGAGCAGATGGAGGCCATGGGCCACGAGAAGTTCGCCGCGCTCCTCGAGCAGCACGGCGTGAAGCTTGGCATCCTCACGCGCTACGACCTCGGGCCGTTCGGCCTCAAACCCGAGATGGCCGTGGCGAAGAAGCTCGGCGCCTCGATGCTCATCAGCGGCAGCGGCGGCCCGAAGGGCCTCCAGGGCGACGAACTGAAGGCCGCCGCCGCGAAGTTCATCGAGCAGATGAAGCCACACGTCGCCGCCGCGGAGGAGGCGGGCCTCGTGCTGGGCATCGAGAACCACGGCAACTCGCTCCTCGATTCGCCCGAGGCCGTCCGCCGCTTCGCCGAGGCGGCGCCGTCAAGGCACATCGGCGTCGCCCTTGCCCCCTACCACCTGCCGCAGGACGCCGCACTGCTGGCGAAGCTCATCGGCGACCTCGGCGACCGGCTCGTGCACTTCTACGCCTGGCAGCACGGCAAGGGCTGCATGACGAAGCTCCCGAAAGAGGAGGAGCTGCTCCAGATGCCCGGCCGCGGGCCGCTGGACTTCGCGCCGCTGCTTGCCGCGCTGCGGAAGACCGGCTATAAGGGCTGGACCGAGGTCTTCATGCACCCCACGCCGCGCGGCATCCCCATCCTGCCGACCGCGGCCGAGGTCACCGCCGAGGTCATCAAGGCCCAGCGCTACCTGGAGGGCTGCCTGAAATGAGCACACTTCCCCGGCGCGCCTTCCTGCGGCACGCCGCGGCGGCCGCGCCCGCGCCCTTCGTGCTTCGCTCGGCGGCCCTCGGCGCCGAGGGGCGGCCCGCGCCCAGCGACCGCATCACGCTCGGGATGATCGGCGTCGGCAGCATGGGGCTCCGACACGTCCACGGCTTTCTCCAGGAGCCCGACTGCCAGATTCTCAGCATCTGCGACGCCGACGCCGCCCGCCGCCGGGCCGCCGCCGAGGTCGTGAACAAGCAGTACGGCAATGCTCACTGCCGACAGGTGCGCGACTTCCGCGACGCCATCGCCGACCCCGGCCTCCATGCCCTCGTCATCTCCGTGCCCGACCACTGGCACGCCGCGGCCTCGATCCCCGCGGTCCAGGCGGGCAAGGACATCTATGGCGAGAAGCCCCTCGCCCTCACCATTGCCGAGGGGCGGGCCATGGTCGAGGCCGTGCGGCGCGCCGGCGTCGTGTGGCAGATGGGGAGCTGGCAGCGCTCGACCGCCCATTTCCGCATTGCCTGCGAACTCGTCCGCAACGGCCGCATCGGCAAGCTCACGCGCGTCGAGGTCGGCCTCCCCATCAGCCCCACCTGCGGTCCCGAGCCGCCGATGCCGGTCCCGGAGGGCTTCGACTACGACCTGTGGCTCGGGCCCGCCCCCTGGGCGCCCTACACCGAGAAGCGCTGCCACTGGAACTTCCGCTGGATCCTCGACTACTCGGGCGGCCAGGTGACCGACACCGGCGCCCACGACATTGACACCGCCCACTGGGGCATGGGCGCCGACGGCACGGGGCCGGCCGAGGTCGAGGGCAAGGGCGAATTCCCCGATGGCCTGTGGAACGTCGCGACCCGCTACCACTTCACATGCAGGTACGCCAGCGGCGTCGTGATGGACGTCGCCAGCTCCGACCGCTTCCGCGGCGGCACCCGCTGGATCGGCGGGAAAGGCTGGGTCCACGTGGACCGCGGGCGGATGGACGCCAGCCCGAAGAGCCTGCTCAAGGAGCGCATCGGCCCCGACGAGATCCACCTCGCCAGCCCCGCCGAGGGACACCGCCAGGGGCATCGCCGCAACTTCCTCGACTGCGTGAAGACCCGCGCCGTGCCCATCACGCCGATCGAGATCGGCCAGCGTTCCATCACCGTCGCGCACCTCGGCAACATCGCGATGCGACTTGGCCGCCGAATCCGCTGGGACCCCGCCCGCGAGGAAATCATCGGCGACCCCGACGCCGCGCGCATGCTTCGCCGCCCGCTGCGCGAGCCGTGGCATTACGGATAGGAGACCGCGATGAGGCTCGTGATTGTCTCGCTGTTGGCTGCTGTCTTGTGCCCCGCTGTTACGGCAGGAGATGCTCCCGTGGCCAAGCTCATCGAGGTGCGGAAGATCTGGGACCAGGCGCCCCACAACGCCTTCACCGACCTCATTCGCTTCCATGACCGCTGGCTCTGCGCCTTCCGCGAGGGCAAGAGCCACGTGTGCGACACGGGCGCCCTCCGCGTCCTCGCGTCAGCGGACGGCCAGGAGTGGAAGTCGGTCGCGCGGATGACGTGGGACGGTGGCGACGTGCGCGACGCCAAGCTCTCCATAGCCGCCGACGGCTCGCTGATGCTCAACGGGGCAATTCGATTCATCAAGCCCGTCGCCGGACACGTCCACCAGTCCGTCACCTGGCTCTCGCCCGACGGCGAGGCGTGGGGCGAGGCCAACAAGGTGGCCGACCCCAACTTCTGGATGTGGAGCGTCACCTGGCACAAGGGCACGGGCTACGGCATCGGCTACAGCACCGCCGCGAAGAAACTCATCCGCCTCTACCACAGCAAGGACGGCAAGAAGTGGGAGACTCTCGCCGACGACCTCTTCCCCGGCGGCACCTACGCGAACGAGACCTCGCTCGTTTTCGCGCCCGACGACACGGGCTACTGCCTCCTCCGCCGCGACGGCAAGCCGTCCTCCGCCCAGCTTGGCACGGCGAAGCCGCCCTACACCCAGTGGGCGTGGAAGGACCTCGGCGTGCAGATCGGCGGCCCGAAGATGATCCGCCTGCCCGACGGCCGGTTCCTCGCCACCGTCCGCCTCTACGACAAGAAGGTTCGCACCGGCCTCTGCTCGCTGGACCCGGAGGCGGGCCGCCTCACCGAGATCCTCACCCTGCCCTCGGGCGGCGACACCAGCTACGCCGGCATGGTCCTCCACGACGGCCTCCTGTGGCTCAGCTACTACTCGAGCCACCAGGGCAAGACGAGCATCTACCTGGCGAGGGTCCAGCTCGATCCCACGAAGTAACTGCCGCTTGATCCCTCCGCCCGGTTCGCTATGCTATGGGGCTTCAGAACAGGGCCTCCCCGACCCGCAACAGGAGCCGACCGCATGCCGAAAATCACGTTCATGGGGGCCGGGAGCACGATCTTCGCGAAGAGCGTCCTCGGCGACGCGATGCTGACCGAGTCGCTGCGCGACTCGCATATCGCGCTCTACGACATTGACGCGACGCGGCTCGAGGAGTCGAAGCTCATGCTCGACACCCTCAACGCCAACACCAACGAGGGCCGCGCCAGGATCACCGCGCACCTGGGCGTCGAGAGCCGCCGCGAGGCCCTCAAGGGCGCCAGCTACGTCATCAACGCCATCCAGGTCGGCGGCTACGAGCCGAGCACCGTGATTGACTTCGAGGTGCCCAAGAAGTATGGCCTGCGGCAGACCATCGCCGACACCCTGGGCATCGGCGGCATCTTCCGCGCGCTCCGCACCATCCCCGTCATGCTCGACTTCGCCCGCGACATCGAGAAGGTCTGCCCCGACGCCTGGATGCTCAACTACACGAACCCCATGGCGATGATCACGGGCGCGATGCTCCTCGGCTCGCGCGTCAAGATCGTGGGACTCTGCCACTCGGTGCAGGGCTGCGCCGAGGGCCTCCTCCGCCACGTCGGCCTGCGCGACCAGGTGAAAGCGCTCCAGTGGAAGATCGCCGGCATCAACCACCAGGGTTGGCTGCTCGAGATCACCGATGGCGGCGTGGACCTTTATCCCGAGATCAAGCGCCGCGCCGCCGCCATGAACGCCGAGGCCCGGAAGAAGGGCGCGAAGAAGCACTGGGACATGGTGCGCTTCGAGCTCATGCTCAAGTTCGGCTACTACGTCACCGAATCCTCCGAGCACACCGCCGAGTACATGCCCTACTGGATCAAGAGCACGGCCCCCGAGCTGATCGAGGAGTTCCACATCCCGCTCGACGAGTATCCGCGCCGCTGCATCGGCCAGATCGCCGGCTGGAAGAAGCAGCGCGACGAAATCGTCGCCAACAAGGCCCTCACCCACAAGAAGAGCCACGAATACGGCTCTTACATCATGAACGCAATGGAAACCGACGCCCCCATCCGCGTCGGCGGAAACGTCCTCAACACCGGCCTCATCACCAACCTGCCGCGGAAGGCCTGCGTCGAGGTTGCCTGCATGGTGGACCGCAACGGCGTCCAGGGCACCTACGTGGGCGACCTGCCCGAGCAGTGTGCCGCCCTCAACCGCACCAACATCAACGTCCAGCTCCTCACGATCGAGGCCGCCCTGACCGGCCGGAAGGACGCCATCTACCACGCCGCCTACCTCGACCCGCACACCAGTGCCGAGCTGACCCTCGACCAGATCAAGAGCCTCTGCGACGACCTGATCGAGGCCCACGGCGACATGTTGCCGCAGTATCACTGACCGCCCTCGGTCGAGCAGCGTTCGGTCCCGCCACAGAATGCCACCACAGAATGCCACCACAGAATGCCAACTGCGCTCCTCAGGGTTGGCATTCTGTGGCGTCGCTGACCGGCAAGCGCCGCCCAGGCGTGTCGTTCCGACGTAACGCTATAAACGGCGGCATCTTATGCCTTGGGACAGAGCGCTCTCCCTGGCCGAAGAGCCAGAGTGCCAGGTCAGAATGCCAACTCCGTCCCCTGGGTTTGGCACTCTGTGCCGCCTCCGCCCATCCCGACCAACTCGACCATCTTCACCATCTCGACCACCTCGCGCCTCCTGGAGGTGGTCGAGAGGGTGGCCACGCTCGCGGGCGGGGAACACTCCGGCCGTGTGAAGTGCACGCCCCCACCGACCTCGTGTCGGTGGGGTGAGGGATTGACAACTACGCGGGGCCGTGCCTCACCCCCGATCCCCCCTCTTCCCCCTCTCCCTTCAAGGGAGAGGGCAGGGTGAGGGTCGGTGCTCGGATGAGTGGTCCGCCCTCCCCCTGCCCCCTCCCTTCGAGAGCTGATCTTTGCCCACATCTCGGGCTCCGTAGCCCGCCGACGGCGGGCGGCAGGTGGTAGCCCACGGCGTAAGCCGTGGGTTCG
>Ga0307379_10002484_pt1 | contig 27339 bp, 21 predicted proteins | sample UN2MG_FD_202237 | JGI IMG/M metagenome (GOLD analysis project Ga0307379, IMG submission 202237) | Soil microbial communities from Risofladan, Vaasa, Finland - UN-2 | ecosystem: Environmental > Terrestrial > Soil > Coastal area > Acid sulfate soil | place: Finland: Risofladan, Vaasa | collected...
ATTGGCGGGCGTCGGCGAGGGTCTTGATCGGGCCGGAGAGGGGATGAGCGACCGCCTCGACGCTGGGCTCGTAGGTCACGCCCCACTCGTCAGCGAAAGTGCCGTCATCCCGGTAATCCCTGCGGAAGAGCGCCCCACAGCCGACCGCATCCAGGCCGATTCGATCCATGAAATCATAGATATCCTGCATGTCGCGCATGATGGCGCGGGCAACCTTCTCGTCGATGATAAACTCAGCGACGGGGACGCGGTCCGGCTGCTCGAGCCTCAATGTGGCATGGACTCGCTCGACGGAGTTCATCCGTTGACCTCGCGGAACTGGCGGTCGGCGGTTCGGAGAAGGAAATTCAGGAGTTCGCCCTTCAGATACTCGACGGTCTTAGTCATGTCCAAGCGGCCAGCAAGGTTGACGGATTCCGTGGGATCATTCGCCGCGTCGAAGAGCTTGAGGACCTCGCCCCGAGCGTTGATCACCAGCTTCCATCGGCCGTCGAAGACCATGGTCTTATCCAGGACTTCGCTGATTACCAAATCTCCTCGGGAGCCGACCGGCTCTCCTTCGAATATAGGCAGAAGAGATCGGCCGAACGTATTGGGGCTCGGTTCAGCGCCCACAGCATCAAGAATGCTGGCGGTCAGATCCGGCAAGGTGACCAGACTGTCGCTGACGACGGGCCGAGGGGACGGTGGGCGAATGATCGCGGGGACTCGGACAACCGGCTCGTAGTAGACGCATTTATGGGCCCGCCCCTTGTCGCCCAGCATCTCGCCATGATCGCTCCAAAAGATGATCCAGGTGTCCCGGCCGCGGGCGGCGTACCAGGCATCCAGGAGCTTGCCCATGCACATATCCAGGTGCTCGACCCGCGCCGAGTAGAGGGAACGGGCGCGCGCCCACTGCTCGCAAGTGATGTCCTTGCTGGCGCCCATCATCCGATTATGGTGATCGAGGGCCGGGCCAGTGAGCCATTCGGGGGCGGGGTCGCGAGGCAAGGGAGTCGGCATATCCTCCGGGCGGTAGTGATCAAAGCCCGCGGGCGGATCCCAGGGATTGTGAGGGCCGCCCAGCCCGACGAAAAGGTACAGGGGCTGGGACTTGTCCGACTGCTCGACATACCCGAGAGCGGTCTCGGTGATGAAGTCGTCGGCGTGCATGCCGTCGGGGAGCGGCGAGGGCCAGAGAGCCTTGTTTAGGCCAACCTCCCCGCGCTTGCGGTAGTCCTCGATGAAAAGATCGTAAATGCCCCTTTCCTGCATCCAGTCGGTGAGGAGGGAGCGGGTTGTTCGAGTGGAGAGCGGGCCGGTGGTCTCCAAGACATCATCCCAGCCTAGGGCGTGCATGTAAGGCTCTTCCTCGCGGAGGTCCTTGCCGCCATGGGGCGAGAGATGGCTCTTGCCGACATGGCTCGTGCGGTAACCGGCGGCCTTCAGTGCGTGGAGGGCGGATTCCTGAGTGTCGTGTAGGCGGCCGTAGTTGTCCCACATGCCGAAGTTGTGCGGGAACATGCCGGTCAAGAAGGAGACTCGGGCAGGCATGCAGACCGGCGAAGTCGTGTAGCATCGGGTGAACAGCGCGCCCTCGGAGGCAAGGCGGTCGAGGTTCGGCGTGCGGACGTGACCCGCCCCGTAAGCGCCGATCCAGTCGGCCCGATGCTGATCGGTCATAAGGACGAGGATGTCGTGCGCCATCAGGCACCCCCTCCCTGGCCCTCCCCCTCAGGTGGGGAGGGAAACCTGGGATTCGGGCGTCTGGCTGCTATTTCCAGAGGAGCCTGTCGCGGGTCATCATACTCCTCAGACCATGATAATCCTACATCTCGAACGCCGACTCCCATCAGACGCCTGCAAAGCTCGAGAGTCAGGCGATTCCGGACCTCTGCGAGCGGCGGATCGTCGAAGCGATTGTCCAACTCGCCGGGGTCAGCCTGGAGATCGTACAACTCGCAGGTACCATCATGGTAGACCGAAAGCTTGTAATGGCCGTCGGTAATCGCCGCGCCAGGGCCGAAATCATTGGGGCGGAATGGAGCCTTTTGAGGGCCGAAGGGCTTTGGCCAGGTGGGGGCTTGGACGCCGGCTTCGATGAGGGCGGTTGGCCGACCATGCTCCATATTGCCGTCAACCAGCTTTTGATGCAGGCTCTCCCCCACGAATGACGCCGGTCTCTCGATCCCCAGCGCCTCGAGGATCGTGGGAGCGAGGTCAACTTCCTCGACGAGTCCGTCGAATACGCCGCGATATAGTCCGTCGGGATGGCGGATGATCAGCGGGATGCGGGTGAGGCAGTCGTAGAACACGCCAATCTTGTGCCATGCGCCCTGGTCTCCCAGGAACTCGCCGTGATCCGAGAGGAATACGACGAGCGTATCCTTATCATGACTGGTTTCCTGGAGGGCGGCCAAGATGCGGCCGACCGAGTCATCCACGTAGCGAATCTGCCCCATGTAGGCCGCCTTCGCGTCGCGGATCTCGTCGTCGGCCGCGTCGAGGGCCTGGCCATTGACTTGCCAGTTCTTTAGGCGAAGGGGCTTGTTTGTTCCGCCGCCTTCACGATACCTCGGCGGAAGCTCGATTCGTTCGCGGTCGAACATTGAGAAGTAAGGCTCCGGGCAAGTGAACGCCGGATGGGGGTCCTGCCAGTTGACCCACGTGAGGAACGGCCCAGTCTGCCGGCGGACAAAGTCTATGGCCTCGTCGGCAAGACGGCCGGTGATGTTATATGGGTGATCAGCCTCAAGCTCGAATGCATCGAAGGAGCGCTTGTACTTCGGGTGATCGTCGTAGTTTCCAAGGCATATCTCATCCAGTTCGTCCCAAATCTGAGGAAGCTGGTCCTGATTGAAGCAATGGTTCTTGCCGAACATCCCCGTGCGGTAGCCCGCCTCCTTGAGCGAGCCGACGAGGTTCGGAACGGCGTAGTCGATCGTCGAACCGTAGGTCCGATGCCCATGCTCCGAGAGGCGGGTCGAGGTGACGAAACTGATCCTGCTTGGGCCGCAAAGGGGGGCGGCACAGTAGGCCCTGTTAAGCCTCAGGCCCTCGGCCGCCAGCCGATCTATGTTGACCGTTCCGACGGTCGGGTGGCCGTAGCACGAGAGATAGTCGGCCCGAAGCTGATCCGGGCATAGGATTAGCAGGTTTAGCCTGCCCAAAGCTTGGCCTCCTGGATTGACTTGCTCCGCAGGACTCAATCAAATCTTCCGTTTGGCTGTCCCGAAAACCTCCTGCGGTATGGTATACTTAGCGTTGGGTGAGAGAAGGATGAAGACACTGATCATTGTGAGTTGTCTGCTGCTCGCGACCGTTGGGATGTGTGAGGAAGCCGCCAAACTGCCGGACCCCGTCCTCTTGCTCGATTTCGAGAAGGGTTCTTTTACTCAGTGGGCAGGCATCGCCGGGACTAGGTGCCTGGATCTTGTGAAGTCGCCGCCGGTCGTCGCGGACACTCCCAAAGCTCTTGACGGAGCGCAGGCATTCACCGTCACCGGCTGGATGAGGCGAAAGATGAACGTGCTCGACGAAGACAGCACGACCCAGTGCATCATCAACTGCCCCGGCCGATTACGAGTGGTCACCGACGGCAGGTATCGCTTCAGGCTCATGCTGGAGATAGTCAGGGACGACCAGAAACCTATTCGGGTCGGGAGCACCTGGCTGGCCGATTTCTATCCCCATGACCGGTGGGTCTTCTTCGCGGTGTCCTACGACGGCACGAAGCCCGAAGGAAACTACACGATCTATTGCGGGCATGACAAATACCCGGTCAAGGAGGATGCGAGCGGCGTCCTCGGCGAAGGGCGATTGAGCGCGGGTACAGGCAGCCAACTCGTCGTTGGCGCTTCCACCCCTGACGGCAAGGAGCCGCTCAAGGGAAGCATAGATAACGTCCGAATTTACGCCTGCCCCCTGGACTGGCGGCAGTTGGAGAAGATCAGGCGAGCGGATCTAGGATCGAAGTTCATTGAGAAGGTCGCTGCCGATCAGGCAAAGAGCCGGCAGGCTCGGGCGGACAGGCTGCGGAAACTCGAGAACGACTATTGGAGTCAGCCGATAAACCTCATGCAGGTAGACAACCTCGAGCGCGTCTATCCCGACCGCCCGCCGTACATGCCCGCGAGCGGCCCATCGCCGATGAGCGTTCCCAAGGGAGGGAAGGTCGCCTTCCAGTTCGCGGCCATGGCGCGGAGCGAATCCAAGACGAATTACTCGATGTCGGTCAGCCCTTTGAAGAATGCCGACGGTCAATTGGCCGCGAAAGTCAAGACTTACCAGTTGGTTGACGTCCCTGTCGAGGCGAACAACAACGGCGGGATGAGAACCTCTGTCAAGACCAAGCCGCCGCCGGTCTGGATGGAAGAGTTCGTCCGCGAGGCCCCTTTCCGCGTCGCCGAAGTGCTCAAGGAAGCGGATAGCATAGAGCTTGGCGGGAAGCCCTTGACCTATAAGGGCATTTTGGTGGAAGTGGATGTCTCGCCCGAGGCCGAACCAGGGATCTACTATGGCAACCTGGAGTTGAGAACCGAAGGCATGCTCTGTGGGCATCAGTTCTCCTTCCGTGTTGGGAAGACCATTCTCCCCAACGAGCCGGCGCTCAGCACCCATTGCTGGCTCTCTCCCGACCCGAAGGACCTCGCCAGCGGGAAGCCGCCCGAATGGTGGAGCGAAGAGCATTGGCGACTGCTGGAGAATTCCGGGCGCACGCTGAGGGAGTATGGACAGGATACGTTGTGGACGCCTCTAATCAACTATGAGCATCCGTTGATTCAAACCACCCGGCGGAAAGACGGATCGTATGGCTTCGATTTTGATAAGTTCGATCGGTGGATGGAGACATTCCTCAAGCTGGGCTTCAAGAGGATGGCCGGCCAGCAAATCCTCACACTGCCGGGCGGCCGGGGGATATCCGTCGTTGACGAAGCCTCAGGCAAGACCGATTGGCTTTTCGGCGGGGCTGAGCAGCAGAAGGCCTGGATGGAGTTCATCCCGATCTTCTTCGACAGCTTTTACCAGCACCTCCAGCAGAAAGGGTGGGTGGACGACTACATCCAGCACCTCTACGACGAGCCCAAGGACTTCGAGAAATACAAGGCTCTGTCAGCACTCCTGAGGAAGCACATGCCGGGTGTCCGCTCCATTGACGCAGTCAGGACCAATCCCGAGTACTCGCCGCTCGTGGATATGCACGTCTTCGATATCTACATGATCTACCCTCATGCGCAGCGACTCGTCGCCGAGAGGAAATCACGCGGGCAGGAGAGCTGGCTCTATCACTGCTGCAGCCCGTATCCTCCCTACCCGAATCGGCATCTGGACGAGCGCCTGAGCAACTCACGTCTGTACCCCTGGCTATGCTATCTGATGAATGCGGACGGATACCTTTACTGGGCAGCCAACATGTATCGGGGCGCTGATCCCTACAAGACCTCGGTCGGTCCGCTGCCAAACGGGTCGCAGGATCCCGGGCATCCGCCGGGAGACAACTGGATGTTCTATCCCGGCCCGGACGGCCTTCGGGGCTCGATGCGGATGGTGGCATTCAGAGACGGCATGCAGGACCACACCCTGCTCTCCATGCTGGCGGCGAAGGACAAAGCCAAGGCTGACCGGATCATGAAGATGGTAGCCAGGGACACGGTGCGCTATGAAAAGGAACCGATGAGACTTCACTCCGCCTGGGGAGCACTTTTGAATGCTCTTGACGAGCTGCAGTGAGGATCATCCGCGCTTGGAGAAGCGAAGCAGCATCCCCTGACCGCCGCCGAGTGTGACCGAGTAGTGCCCGCCTTCGTCACTCTTGAGCAGGCACAAGCGCCCGTCCCGCCGGTTGTACCCATAGACGTACTTGAACGGTCTGCATGGCTTGAAGACGGCCGTCGCCGCCAGATCGGGGTCGGTGGAAGCCTTGTTCATGCCGTGCTTCTTGTTGACGATCATGACGTAAGCGTCTTCGTCTCTGGCGTCGTCCTGATTGCGGAACTCGCCGACGATGAACTGATCGCCGACGAACCGACTCACGGCTGACGAGCCGGAATCCCCCTCGGTTGGGAACCGCATCGTGGCCGGAGGGATGGAATCGCCCGTGTGGAAGACGTGCCGTGACTGCAGCCTCATCAGCACTCCGCCGATGGCCTGTACCTCCGCGTTGATCGCCCTGACGAGGTGGTAGCCATTCGCCGGCTCGCCGGTATCGTGAAGTACCAGTCCCTCAGTGAACCCGTACTTGGTATCCGGCTTGATGCGCCAGTTCCAGTACCAAATGCCCTGAGCTCCGTAGGCCAGCGCCGAGTAGACCTGCCACCGGAGGTCCGAATCGCTGGGCCTGCGATACTGCTTCGTGATCTCGGTGGCGAGCACGAACGCCATGAGGCCAATGTCGTTGCGCAGTGCGTGATCGCGGAACGTCTCTAGATTGGAGTAGTATTCCGGACGGTCGGAGCCGTCCGCCAGAGGCGCATAGTGGCAGTTCAGCAGGACTGGCGGGTGAACCTTTCGAACGAAGGTGTCTATGAAGTCATCGTAGTGATAGCCGTACCGCTCGGTTCGGCGCGAGTTCCTTTCCCAGGCCCAGTTCGGCAGCATGTCAATGATGGGGATTGCGCCGGACCTGTCCGATTCGTAGATCGTTTTCACAGCCTTGGAGAGGGCATCGAAAGAATCCGGCTCGGGCTCATCCATCAGTTGATAGCCGATCACGCGTCCTTTCGAATTGCTGCTGAACTCGATTCGCTCCCCCAGAAGGTTCGGGCTCAGATGCAGCTTCTCCCAGCCGCCGATGAGTACGTCTAGGCCCGCCGAGACGGCGTTCTGATATTGGGAAATCGGAACAGACACGAAGGTCAGGTTGGCGTCGGCGTAGGTCTGGTATTCCTCCTTCGACCCCTCATACTTGCCAAAATACGCCCAGACCGCTATGGGGTATTGCGTTCGGCTCTTGAGCCATTCGTGCCAGCGTCGGGACGCAGTCTGGTCAACCGAGGTGTTCGACATCCCGACGCCGGGAAGTGATGCGAGCGCCATGATAATGATGAACAAAACGCGCATCTTAGGCCTCAACCTTCATGTCCGCAAGCATCTCGTCTGTGACATGCTTCCCCAGGAGGTAGTACTTGCGGTCGGGATACCAGAGGGTCCGCCTGCCTTTGTGGTGAGTCAGCGAGGTGTAGGTGGCAATCTCACATGTACCCTTAGGGCCGACCGGGATCCCATCAGTGTCGAGGATCTGCTTCGGCTTGCTGAACCAGATCGGCTGATGTGCGTTCGGGTGACACTCGCCGACCGCAATGAACGCCGGACGCCTGTATGACCACACCGGGCCCGTCTTTATATCGGGGTGCTTCTCCGGCAGCTCGTCGCCGTAGAGTTCGTTGCGCGCGTAGTAGTCGTTGTTGAAGAAAAGGAGCATGTACCTGCCGTCTTCCAGACGGTAGATGGGACACGGCGCCCGGGGATGCTTGATCGGTTCGCCGTCATCCATATACCGCATCGGCTCCGGGTCGCGCCATGTCTCACCGTCGTCATCAGAAACTGAATACCAGATGTAGCCGGTCAGAGTGCGCATCGTCACGAACAATCGCCTGTCCGGGAGAAGCGCAAGGGCGGGTTCCTCGCATCCCTGGGGGATCACGTACCTGGATAGCATGATCCCTTTCCTGCCGTTTGACAGCCATGAAACCCGAATGTCCGCAATCTCGGGGTCATCATCAATGTTCTCAAAGCGCATGAAATGGAGTGAGCCGATCTGGTTCTCCTTGTCCCACAGGGTATACCCGGCAATGCCTCGGCCATTGCTGTCCCTTATGGGAATCTGCCAGACGATGAACCCGCCAGTCTCAAACGATGGGTCCGACGGTTTTCCGAACGCCGGCGGAACCCTGATCTCGCCGCCGCCGGTCCACGTCACGCCGTCATCATCCGAATACACGCCACCCATTATGCCCGACAGTCCGCCCGGCACGCCCTGCGCAGCCTTCGTGAAGAAGCAGTAGATGCGGCCACTCTGGGTCACCACGGGGAACTGCCAGCTCGCCTGAGGTTCGTCCGTGCCGCTGTGCGTTCCGGCGATCCACTGCGGTTCCGACCAGTTGATGCCGTCGCTGCTGCGAGCCAGAACCACGTGATTGTCTCCGTGAGCTTCGACGGTACTCTGGTTCCACGTTGCCAGGAGTTCATCGCTCTTGGGGGCCTCGAATACGAGGAAATGCTCGTTGTCGCCATCATTGAGGTCGCCGCCCTGGGGCAGATAGATAACTACGTCGGGGTTGCTTCGTTTCCAGTCGTCCGTGGGGTTGGCGGTTTTAACCCAATCGTTCATGTCAGAGCCTCACTCCATCGGCTGCCAGACGATCTATGTGCCGTTCCGATCGTCCGGTGGCCGTAGCAGGAAGGGCAGTCGGCGCGGAGTTGGTCGGGGCAAAGGATAAGCAGATTTGGCCGCGGACCTTTCATCAATGTCACCTACCAGGCGGTCAGGCCGCCGTCAATCGCGAGATTCTGCCCCGTGCAGTAGCTGGACGCCTCGGAGGCAAAGAAGACAACCGCGCCCTTAAGCTCCTTGCCATCCTGACCCATTCGGCCCATCGGGATGGTTTCGCTGAATGCCTTAACGAAATCTTCGGGCTGATTGCGCCAAAAACCTCCGGGGCTGATGCAATTCACACGTATGTTGTGCGGAGCGAGGTAGCATGCCATGTCGCGGGTAAGGTTGATCACTCCCCCCTTGGCCGCCGAGTAGTCCATTGTGACACCGCCCATTGGAGTGCCCTTGTAGACCCGGCGATCCTTGCCGATCATGCCGGCGATGGAGCCGATGTTGATGATCACTCCCTGTTTCTGCGGCATCATGGCTTTGGCGACTACGTGCTTGCTGCAAAGGAATGTGCCGGTCAGGTTGACATCAATGGTAAACTCCCAGTCCTCCAGCTTGCGCCTCTCCAGTGGGGCGTTATCCGGCGTGCTGACGACGTTGCCGGCGTTGTTGACCAGGATGTCAATGCCCCCGAACTCGGACAGGCATGCGTCAATCGCGGCCTCGACCCGGTCTTCTTCGCGGACATCCAGACACAGGGGCAGCACTCTGCGGCCAGTGGCTTTGGCGATCTTGGCGGCGGATTCACGGGCCGACTCTATCTTGCGGGATGTGATGGCGACATCCGCCCCTGCCTCCGCTAATGCGAGCGCCATGTCATAGCCCAGATTACGCGCTCCGCCTGTAACTAGCGCCACCTGCCCCGTGAGATCGAAAAGCTCCTGAACCGTCGGGAATTGCATATCAGCCTCCGGGATCACAATCTGCAAGCCATTCATCGGTGAGATACCTGCCGAGGAGGAAATGCTTGCGGTCGGGATAGAATAAGATACGCTCGCCCCCATCCTCCACCAGGCTGCAGTAAGTCGCAACTTGCGTACCGGTGTCCGTCCCCGAGATCGGAGTCCAGTCCGTCGAGGCGAAGAGCTTTGGCGGGCCGAACCGGATGGGATGGTCCCTGTCGGCGACCTCTCGTCCGATCGTGATGTAGGCGGGGTTTCGGACGTTGATGCTGTCCGTCGGGCCTCGACCGCCGTGCCCCGATCCGTCGTTGTTATAGAAGACAAGTAAATATCGGCCGTCCTTGAGCTTATACAGCGGACAGGGGGCCATAGGATGGAGGAGCGGCTTGCCACCGGGCGCGTACCTTAAGGGCCTGGGCTCATCCCAGGTTCGGCCGTCATCCCCCGAGAGGGCATAGCAGATTCGTCCTCGCAGAGTCCGCATCAGGACGATCAGGCGCCCGTCGGAGAACGCCTGGACGGTCGGCTCCTGGGCGGTGTTTATGCCTGTTCGGAACGGATTCGGGACCGAGAGTCCGCGCGGCGACTTCGGCCAGGTGGTGACGATCAGCTTCTCGGGATCCATTTCGGTGAGAATGTTCTCGAATCGAAGAAAGCAGATCTCGGATGCCCGCTCGAACATGCCGATGCCGGGATCAACGGCGTTGCTCGCCCAGCGAGTGAAGCCCGCCAGCACATGCCCCTCGGGGGTGATGCTCGGGTTCTGGTAGACGATCCACGTCGGCGGGATCTTGGGGTCAGGGTGGCTGATGGCATTGGCGGCGATGGGATAGTCGAACGTTTTGCTCCAGGTGATCCCATCGTCATCCGAGTAACGGCCTCGGAGGACCCCCGTGTCGGCGGTCCGGGCGTCGTCAATGCCGATATTCTTGTTATAGAAGCACCACAGCCGCTGAGGGCCGACAATCAGGAACTGCCAGCTCGCGAGGCCCGTGCCGGGAGGATCGTCAGGCTTCGGACCGTCGAGCACCTCGGGCGCCGACCAGTTCTTCCCTCGATCGGTCGAGCGGCTGAGGACTACTCGCTGGTCAGGAGCGCTCTCCCGAGTGCCGGTGGTCCAGGTCGCGAGGGATGCCCCGCCCGGGGTGGCGGCGACGTTGAAGTGCTGATTGGTGTGATCCGGTCCGCCGGGCTTTTCCGGTATGTAAACCAACAAGTCAGGATTTGTCCGCAGCCACTCTTCCATCATGACTCCTTCAGATACTCGGAATAGAGTTCGGTCTCCGCATCAACAACCGTGCCGTCGGGGAGGGCATACTGGTTCGGAGTGACGCCCTCATAGTGCAGCAAGCCCCGATTCGCACGTTCGAGGTCGGCATTCCGCCGGTCGAAGAGGCTCTCCCACGACTCGCCGTCACTCCACAACTGCTTGTGCAAATCAGCCTCAACCTTATTAACTTCCGCCAGGCCCGCGACGTTTCGCTCCTCGCCGGGATCATTTGCCATGTCGAACAGGACCGGCGGGTATTCCGGGAACTCGACGTACTTCCACTCGGGGGTTCGGACCATGCGGAAGGTTGTCTCTGGCCTCTCCACCAATTGGCTTCGAGCGAAGTCCTTCGTGCGGCCGGCGAACAGAGTCTCGCCATCCAGAGCGTCGGGAGTCGGGAGGCCGCATAAGTGGCATAAAGAGGGAAAGAGATCAAGCAGTTCGACTACATCAGCCCTCTTCGAGACCGCCTGGCCAGGCACTCGAATCAGCAGCGGAACTCCCGCGGAGCCGTCGTAGAAGCTCCTCTTCCACCACAGACCGTGCTCTGAGGCCATGTCGCCATGATCGGAGGTGTAGATGATAATTGTGTTGTCCAGCAAGTCGTCCAGTCCCGCCAGCAACTCCCCGATGCAATCGTCGAGGAAGCTGACCGAGGCATAGTAAGCAGCCAGACCCCGACGGCGATCCGCTTCGCTGAACCTTGCCAGCCCGAAGTCCTCAACTATAAACCTGTCATGGGGATGGAGGTCGTCGGGGAACCCCTTCGGCCAGGGATGGAGCTGCGGGCCATGGGGCCAATGTCGCTCCAAGAACCGGGGCGGGGCAGTCAATGGATGATGCGGACGCGAGTATGATGCGCAAACGAACCACGGCTGATCGGCATGTTCCCGGATGAACGCCAGGCTCTCCTTGGTGACGATGCGCTCCTGGAGCTGATCTTCGGGAATTTCCGACTCGCCGGCGAATGGAAATCGGCCGACCTTATGACTGGTCCACTCCTGAGTACGGGCGGTCTGCAAGGGATCGGGCTGGTGGCTGCAAAACCGGTTCGGCTTGAGGTCGCCATAGGGCCGGATCCGGAAGCCATTCATTGGCCTCTCGCCGCCAATGTGCATCTTCCCCACCCCGCAAGTGACGTATCCGTGCTCGGCAAAGTGCTCGGGGATGGTGGGGTTGACTATGGGCAGGTTATTCTTCCATGCCCCGGCGCGATGGGGAAGCAGTCCCGTCCACATGCTGATGCGCGACGGCGTGCAAAGCGGAAACTGGCAGTAGGCATTCTCGAACTGCATGGACTCGGATGCCAGGCGGTCCAGATTCGGCGTGCTGATGATCCGGTTCCCGGTGAATCCAGCGATCTGCCGGTTATGCTGATCCGAAATGAGGAACAGGACGTTCGGCTTCATCTAGCTCAATCTTAGTCCCAGCCTTCCGTGATGTCAACCGTTTGCAGGAAGATGGCAGGGTGAATGAAGGATAGAAGCTGGCTCCCCGGAGGTTGGAATTGGATGGCATAGGAGCGGGCGAGCATGCCTTGGTCCTACCTGCCGCACTACGGGTTACAGAGAAATTATGAGGATGCCAGCCTCGCAACATGGGCTAACGTAGCTGTCTGTCTTGCCATAGCTATGCAACCGCGTTCCCATATTATCAAGTCACTTGCTTTACATCTTCTCGAACAGCCAGCCTATTTCGTCCGAACCGAACTGCTCGTCAATGATCTTCGCGTTCGGCAGCAAGGCATAGGTCGCGGGATTATTGATCTTCTCCACACGAGGATTAATCAGGTCATCCAATTCCTGGCTGTCGGGCATGGATAGGCCGAGGAAGTGGAATACACTGCGAAACGATTCCCGATTGCGTGCCACATCCGATGTGTAAAGGTCTTCATAACACAAAGGCAGGTACATGTGGGATGGCTTCTGTGCGAGGATTCCCGCGTAGTATTGTCTGATTTCGAGTGCATACTCGATGGTCGCCTTCAACTCATCAAGATCAATCGGTTTCAGACCCTGGTATGCAGCCTCCACATCCCCCTTGAGGTCCCGCTTCTGCCAAATGCCGGTCTGTCCTGCAATAAACCCGGAGACGGCTTGCTGCAGAATGTTCCGCCTCCCAAGCGCGATCACCGTGATATCCGGTCGAAGCAGCATATGCGTGTATAGCTCCTCGGGGAGCTGGTAGTCCAGCACCTTGAAGCCATCATACTTGGAGAACAACACTGCCAACTGCTCTTCCAGCGTAGGGATATCGACGATAAGCTCAAGATAGTTTGGCTCGCCGGGGCTCCACATTTGATACTTACCGCAGAATGGTTCCAAGGCGAGGTTAAGTCGGGGATGTAGTTGCAGCATGCGGTAGAGGACCGTGCTCCCGGTTCTAGCTTGGGCAAATATTACGATTGGATTCGAAACCGCAGGCATTGTATCCTCCTTGCGGACGCCCAGGCAGAGGGGAAGCACTTTGCGGCCGGTGGCTTGAGTGATCTTGCCAGCAGACTTGCGGCCGTCCTCGATATTCCGGGAGGTAATGGCAATGTCGGCCCCAGCCTCCGCCAACGCAAGCGCCATGTCGAAGCCAGATTCCGCGCTCCGCCGGTAACGAGCGCTACCTGACCAGTGAGATCGAATAACTCCTGAACGATCGGGAATCCCATGCCCGTGCCTCCATGATAACCTCAGCTTTGGGAGGTGTCAACCGTTTGCAGGAAAGTACGGTCGCTTTGGTTGAATGTAAGGCGTAGGGGAGTCGAACGTTGATGCTCCGATTGGTACTCGTGATGTCCGTCCTTTCAGCAATGGCGCTTGCCCAACCCACGCTCGTCCCTCGGCCGAAGGAGGTCAGGCTCACCGGGCAGGCGATCTCAATGGAGTCGGCGGTGATTGTCACCGGCAAGTCCGAGCCGGAGGTCTATGCCGCCGAGATGCTCCAGGCAAGCGTAAAGAAACGATTTGGGCGAATGTGGCCGATAGCAAGGGAAGGCGGTAAGGCGACGATTGTCCTCAGAACCGATCCATCCCTGCCCCATGACGGCTACTCGATCGAGATGGCGGAAAGCAAGGTTACCATAAGAGGGAGCAGTCCTCGAGGGGTGGTCTACGGGCAGGATACGCTTTTCCAACTCTTAAGCAAGCAGGGAGATGAACTCATGCTTGCCAGGGCGTCCATCCGGGACTGGCCGAGCGTTCCGTGGCGAGGGAAGCCTCAAACGTCACTGGAGGCGCACCTGCAGCCGGGCATCATGGATTGGTATGCCAGGGCCAGGCTGAACTTCATTGACCTTCGGAACGGGACCTATGCCTTCGAGCCGGAGGACAAGCTGGACGAGCCGACGATCAAGAAAGTGATCGAGGAAGCACATAAGCGGGGGATGGTGGTCTATGCGACCATCAACTGTGGCACGGAGCGCAAGCGATACGACACGATCATCGGCAAATTCGAGCGTTTTGTCGAGCTTGGAGCGGACGGGCTGTGGGCGTCATTCGACGACAAAGGACCGGGAGAGGCTCCGAAGGAGATCCTGACGAGGGTGATCGAGCTCGGGAAGAAGCATGGGATAATGGGGGAGAAGATCGCGGTCTGCCCACCGAAGGGGTCGTACCAGATGATCGTCAGCGACTGGACGAAGTCCGTGCTCACCGTCCCCGGGATGGACGAGGCGCTCTGGTTTTTCACATGCCTGCCGACGCCTGAGAACCTCCAGGCGGCGAAATCCATTGGCCTGAAGACCGCGCCCGCATGGTGGCATAACTGGCCCAGGAGTCCCGGACGGTCGATGATGGGCCCGTCGGTGCTGCCGGTGAGCTTCCTTGCCGGCTCGGTGGCTCGAAAGGAAGGACCTGCTTATCTCCCGATCCCATCGCTGGCGGAAGGATGGCATGAGCCGACGTATGAGGTATTGGCGACCTGCGGGCAGTCGTGCAGCGGGGTGATGCAGTGGGGCGGCAGCGCCTGGAAAGGCGAGTATACCTACCCTGTCATGGGCTGGTGGGCGTGGAATCCCGAGGGGCATGACTGGACTGCGGTTCGGCAGCGGATCTATGAGTTGGTCTACGGGCGGGCACACGTGAAGGACGCGATGGCGTTCGATGACGGCTTCGATCATCTGAGGCGGCTGTTCCTCTATCCCGTCGGCGAGCAAGTGAAGTTACCTCCGCGGCTGGCGAATGAGGCGGATCGCTCGAAGGCATTGAAGTTGATCGCCGACCTGGAGACAAGTCTGAAGCGCCTCCAGACGGCGAAGGCGGAAGAGAGCTTTGTGAGGGAGGAGCGCTTTAAGTCTTGGTTCCTCGACGCTCCAAAAGCCGAATTGGCGACCGCAAAGTCTGCAGCCGAGCTTCAGTATCCTGAGTATTGGTGGGACGAGCATCAGCGCAAGGTACTATCGGCGGTCTATGACGGAAACCTTGCGGAAGCAGACCGGCTTATCAAGGAGGCGAGACCTCGATTGCTTGCCCAGGCATCGGAAGTACGGGAGAAGCTCACGGAAGTCGCCGGCATGGACAAGTATGTCCGGTACTGGACCGACAAGGCCAATCTCGATGTCAGAGCCTGGCAGGCGGTGATTGAGAGGAGGAAGACCGAGTTTCCCAAGATGATCGAGGACATCGCGTACCAGCGGGTCGGCGATCTATCCAATCTTCTAAACGGACTCGATTCGCCGCCGAATGACCTGCCCGCCATTGCGACCGGCCGGCCGGAGTGCGAGCAGTTTTCCGGCGAGTGGCGGAGCGGCAGTTATGGTGATGCATTCATGTTCCTGCGGCCCAACAAAGCCTTCACGAATATTGGCGACTACTGTGAGGCAGAAGTACCTGCACAAGGGAAGTACGCACGCTTCTATATCAACGCGTGGGTCGGAGAATCACTCGGCCTGGAAACCATCTGCGGGCGATGGCTCGGCCGGAGGTTCATCAGCCTGCTCGATGGCAACAAGGTCCTCTGGCGTGAGGATGTCTCCAATCTTCCCGGCGGCAGATGGGTGACGGTCGGACTAACCGATAATATTGAAGAGCTCAGGCTTCGGGTGGAGGACACGTACTTGGCCGACAACTACCCAACCTTGATTTGCATCAGCCCAATCCGACTGGCAGGTGAGTGAGTTCTGGCCTTATTCAACGATGACAGGCTCTTGTTTCTGGATCATGAACACGTCGGCCGCATGGAAGACGTGGGCCTGACCATGAACCCGCCGATCAAGCGGGGGGTGTGCCTCCAAGTCGAGAAGGAGTGGGAACTTGGCGGAGCGAGGCCGCTCTGCATCGTGGAATGGCAGGGGGTCTATCGGTTCTACTATAAGATCGACCTGGGCAATAGGACGACCCTCGCCTTCGTCACGAGCACGGACGGCATTACTTGGGAGCGCCCGGAATTAGGGGTAGTGAGGTTCAAGGGCTCGACCAGGAACAACCTCGTTGACATTGGCGATCAGCACCCGAACGAAGTCTGCGTCTTCACAGACCCGACCGGACCGGACGAGCACCGTTTCAAGCTGGTTGCACACAGCCAGCAGGAAGGCGGCATGTATGCGATGACCTCGCCCGACGGCCTGAGGTTCACGCGAGTCCCCGGCCACCTGCTTCGGTTCATCACCGACAACCACAAGAACGCCTTCTATGATGAGCGTATAGGGAAGTACGTGATCTACCTCCGAGGCTGGGATCGAAATCGGCCGATCCACCCCATGGACGGCAGCCGGGTCGTCATGCGCGCCCAGACCGACGACTGGTTCAAACCCCTGGCGATTGACGAGAATGCGCCGAACCCATGGCCTCAATCAAAGAAGTGGGATGGGACGGATAGCGAGGGGCTTCGGCGGCTGAACTGCGAACTGCCGATTGTACTCTCATGCGACGACTCCGATCCTCCGAACTCCGATCTCTATCAGGCGGCGGCTGTTCAGTATCTGCCCGAGACGTATGTGGCGTTTCCGTCGCTCTACTACTGGTATCCCTGGCCGCCGGAGGGGTTCGTGAATGACGGGGTGCTCGACCTGCAATTCGCTCACAGCCGGGATGGAGTGCATTGGGGGCGTAACTTCCGCGGGGCGTATGTGCGGCTCGATCTCCCGGACGGCCCTTGCACGAAGATGATGCACATGCTCGTCGGTATGGTGCCGAATGGGAACTACCTGAGCCAGTACTACGTCGGTGGTCGAAGGAGTCACGGCGAGGGGCGGGTCAAGTCGGATACCAAGTTCGAGAAGAAGACGGAGATGGGCGATCCGTTGGTTTTCCGTACAGAGCAGCGGATAGACGGATTCGTCTCGGCGGACAGCGCGTACACCGGCGGCGTGCTGGTCACTAAGCCGTTTACCCTGATTAGCGATAGTCTCAGGCTCAATATAGACACCTCGGCAAGCGGCGATGCTTACGCGGCGCTGCTGGACGAGGGCGAATCGGAGATACCTGGCTTCGGGCTCGCAGAAGCTGATCGCATCCAGGGGAACGATACGCAGTGGGCGCTCAGTTGGCGTAAGAGCAGCGATGTGTCTCCGCTCATCGGCAGGCGGGTCAGGCTTCTATTGAGGAGCCGGAGCGCGAAACTGTTTGCAGTGTACCCTTAGGAATGGCAAGGAACAACGATTGCGCTCGTCGAGGCAGACCAGTGGGCCGCAGTCCAGCAAGAATAGTCTACCAGACGAGGTTATGCAGGCCGGTATGTCTGTGATCCTCGAAAGGTTTGTTGTGAGTGCCGAGCCAAATCTCCTGCAGGTCACTCTCGGCCTTGATGAGGGCGATCAGCGCATAGGCCGACGTACGCATGTTCACGCAGGTCCGCCCCCACCGGTTCTCCTTGGCGCCCTCGTAGAGTCCGTGGAATCCGCCGTCAATGCACGGATCCCCGATGTCCAGGTACTGCATCTCCAGAAGTCTCGTCATGGTCTTGTCGGTTGCTCGGCTTCACGCCAGGCTTCGGTTGCAGAGTGTACGCATAGATCGTCCTCAGGTCGGGAGCGAAGGCTATGGTGGTGAATCTGGGCTGGACTTTCTTGACGGGTACGATAGCGTCTATGATGCCATTTCCGGTCGCGATGCCGATCTGCAGACTTCCCACGGCCGGGCGGCACCACAGCCAGCTCAGCTTTCCACCAGACCGGCTGTCCGGCGGTCTTGAGCACGTCCATCTTCTCTTTCGGCAGCTTCGAGAGCAGCACGCTCGCGCCGAACTTGTCCTCGGCCCGGGTAGTAGTCTCGGCCACACCGATGCCTTCGGAAAGCTTGATGCCCTGGACCAGCAGATCGGTAACCGTGACAGGGTCGGACCCGGTGTTTCGGAAGTAGACGAACACATATCCGCCGAACGACAAGTGGGTCTTGGAGTAGAGGAGTCTCTCGCCGTTCGCGTCCTTCAGACTCCACCCCTCCTGCCACAGGTGCATGAATTCGGGGAAAGGCGTATCGGCGTCGTAGACCACGCCGATGACTTCGCCCGCGAGCAGAAACCGGAACACGCAATGACCATGAAGAAGGCCGCGGCCAATCCAAACATGAAGACGAATCCGACCAACATGACCAACTCCTCTCCACAGCCGAAAGTAACGGCTTGCACCACTGCTCCCGGACATTGTACACCATGACTGCGCACTCGGCAACACTTCGCATCACCGGATGACCTGCCTGCCAAGAATACCAGTTCCCACGAGCTCCTTCATAGCCGGCCGTTCAATACGTCAGCCGAAGTCAGAATAGCGGAAATGGCTCCCCGGCGTGGACTCGAACCACGAGCCCCCTGGCTAATTCGCCTCAGGCAGACCGGGCTCGGACCTAGTTCATGTGCTCATGGTTCGAAAGCAGGCGGACATTCAGCCCCAGAGTCCATAGCTATTCCGCAAGCCAAGCGCCACATCTGGAGACGGAATTCCCCTTGACGATATGTCCTGTGAGGGGTATAATATGCATACCTCATCTGCCGGGGGGATGGGCAGGGAAACATAATACAGGAAACGGCTCTGGTCTGGGAATTTGGAGCTTGAATTTCGCCGTTTTTGCCTTGGTGACGAACCCGGCTTACGTACTTGCTCCAATAGGGCTTTGAGGGCGCGATTTCGAGTGTGAGATCGCGCCTTTAGTCATATTGGGAGGCCGCTAAGACGGGAAATCGAACTACATCGGCGAAGCATGCTGATAGTAATTAGCTCAAAATGGCGGATTTCGGACGGAATCCGCCGTTTTCTGTTATAATAACTCTACAGCAAGTCCGTAACCTCAAAAAGCGACCTCATCAGGAGTGAGTAACCCATGTCTACATTGATAGAGACGTATGGCACGACAGCCGGGATAGTTGTTGGAACCGTGATTCTGGCGCTGTTGAGCAAGCGGATTCTCCGGCTAATCACAACCAGGGTAGTCCGCAAGACGAAGACCGAGCTCGATGATCTACTGGTGAAATGCCTGGAATCGCCGGTTGTGTCGCTGGTGATTGTTCTGGGAGTCTACGCTGCCGTCATCAGCCTGCTTCATTCGCATGGGCTGGACTTGTCCGACAAGGCTTTGAGCAAGTATGCAGACAAGGCGAACCACTATGCTTTGGCGGCCATGACCCTGATCGTTTCCTGGATCGTGCTGAGGATGTTCAACACATCATCGTGGTGGTACGCTCGCACAGTGGCCACTACCGGCAAGAGCCAGATTGACGTGCTGCGGAAGGTCATCAATATCGCCGGATGGGCGATTGTGGCCGTGCTGGTACTGGGGCAGTTAGGCTACAAGGTCACTATGCTCATGACCAGCCTGGGAGTCGCCGGCCTGGCCGTAGCCCTTGCCCTCCAGGATACTTTGTCGAACCTATTCTCCGGCGTGTACTTGATGGCGGATAAGTCAGTGAAGGTCGGAGACTACATCAAGCTGGATACCGGCGAAGAGGGCTTTGTGGAGGACGTGAGCTGGCGGCATACACGCGTGCGCCTGTGGGAAAACAACACCGTCATCATCCCGAACGCGAAGTTGATCCAGAGTGTGATCACGAATTGCGAGCTGCCTGCTCACGAGTTGTCGGTCTATGTGCCATGCGGTGTGAGTTATGACAGCGATCTGGACGAGGTGGAACGGGTGACCGTGGATGTGGCGAAAGAGGTTCTGGAACGAGTTCCCGGCTCAGTCTCGAATTTCGAGCCCGTGGTGAGATTCAAGGAATTCGGGGACTCGAACATAAACTTCCTTGTTGTGCTGCGGGCAAAGGATGTATCCTCTCAATACCTACTCCGCCATGAGTTCGTTAAGGCACTTCACAGGCGATACAGGGAAACGGGAATAGATATATCGTATCCTGTCCGAACCCTCATCTCTCACGACGGCAGAGCGGTTCCGCGGCTTCCGGGGGACGAGGCCGAACAGAGCTGAAAATGAGAATCGGCCCAAGGGTATGGAAGACCGCATTGGCGGTCACGGCATCCATCGGAATCAGCCGCATGCTGGGCCTCCATCAGCCTGTATTCGCGGGCGTGGCGGCTATAATTTGCATGCAGCCGACCATAGCCGGAAGCGTGCGCAAGGGTTACGAGCGCATGCAGGCGACCATCATCGGCGCGCTTTTCTCGGTCGCCGCCCTCATCATCATTGAACACTTTCCCTTTCTATACACCATTCGACCGGTGATGATCGGGCTCACGGTGCTCGCGGTGATGATGCTGACTATTCGCCTGGGATGGATGGACTCGCTGGTCCTGGCGGCGGCGACCGTCGTCGTGATCATGGTCCTTCCGGCTAACGAGAGTATTTATCTCTACTCGGCCAGCCGCACGGAGATAACCTTCATCGGGATCGTAATAGCGACCATCATCAACGCGGTCTTTGTCACCCCCAGATATGCCGGGCCTCTCTGGAAGAACATAGCTGAGCTGGCTCGATCAACCGAGAAGGATTATCGTCGGGCGGTTGAGGCGTTCTGCTTGCGGAAGCCCGAACTGGCCGGCGAGGCAACGATGTCACTGGATGAAACTCACGACCTTCTACTATCCGCACAAACGGCCGTCGAACGGGTACGCGAGGAGGCGGAACTCCGCAAGACAATGCGCAGACCATGCGAAAGCGAGACGGAAACGCTTGCTCGCGTGGTCGAGGCTCTTGCATCCATCAGACAATCGGTCTCCACGATCCTTCGCGTGACGGCGGAAGTGCTCGAAAATCAGCCCGGGTACACCGAGCACTCCGCCAACGTGTATGTGATATTATGGGAGCTGGCGCAGCCGGGATTCGCCGTATTCGGCCGATTAGTAGAGGACATGACGTCCGGCCGAGCGCACCCCGAGAGAGGCATCCCCGGATGGACCGAAGACCTGCACAAGCAGTTCATAAAGGGAATACGAGACGGACACCAGGAGGTTTTCCCTCTTGTGGAGATATCCGTGGTGGAGTTCGAGATCAGGCGCGTGACTGAATCACTCAACGAACTGGAGGACATAATCGCGGGGGTCCGCTGCGGAAAGGGTGCGGCATGAAGGTCATTTCCGCGAGCAGAAGGACGGATATACCGGCGTTCTACTCGGAGTGGTTCATGAATCGCATCCGAGCCGGGAGCGTTCGCTGGGTAAATCCTTTTTCGAATGCGATGTGCGAGGTCTCCTTGCGCACGGAGGATGTGGCGGCCATCGTTTTCTGGTCGAAGAACTACCTGCCCCTGCTCCCTCATCTCGATGAGCTGGATGCCGGCGACTACCGCATGCTCTTCCAGTTCACGATCACAGGATTGCCTAAGGAATTCGAGCCGAGGGTGCCGGAGGTCGAGGAATTGGTTGGGTGTGCCAAAACCCTCTCAAGCCGGTATGGGGCGGAGACCGTTCTCTGGCGATATGACCCCATCCTGATCTCCAGCGTCACCAGCCCTAAGTACCACCTCTCCCGGTTCAAGGAATTGTGCGGCAAGCTGGAGGGATCGGTGAAGAGGTGCTACTTCAGCTACCTGGTGTTCTACGGCAAGGTGCTGAGGAATATAGACACGCTCGGCAGCCAGACCGGGATCGCTTGCTATGACCTGCCGAGGGATGATCGGATCGAGCTGGCGAACTCCTTCGCCGATATTGCCGCGGAGCATGGGATCGAGATGTTCTCCTGCTGCGGTGACTATCTGCTCGGCGACAAGATCAAGAAGGCGCACTGCACCGATGCCGAGCTTCTGAGCCGCCTTTATCCCGACAAGGTAGGCCCACTGGATGAGATTCCGACCAGGAAGGAATGTGGCTGCTGCCGGTGTACGGATATAGGGGCGTATGATACTTGCGCCCACGGCTGTATCTATTGTTATGCGAACAGCCGAGCACAGACGGCTCTTCGGAACTACGACCGCCATGATCCGAAGAGCGACATGATAGTGGGAGGGAGGCAGGCGTGACTAAGCTAATCATGCTTTCGTTGTTGATCATTATATCGGAGGTGGGGGTAATGGCTGATTCCTCGATCAAGGTTTGGGTAGCGGACACGCTCGTGAAGGTATTGCCGACTGCTCCTGTGCCGGACGCAGGCAAGGCAGCCGTCCAAGTCGAGGCTGTGCGGAACGAGTACGAGTCTGCTCAGATAGTCGTAACACCGGCGGCTGACGTCGCCAAGCTCACGGTGACGATTTCGCCGCTCAAGGGGCCGTCGCCGATCGTCCCGCGAGTCGAGGCGCACTTCCTCGGATTCATCCACATCGAGAAAGGCACGGCGGAGACTCCGCCGGAGTACCTGATCGCCACCCCGCCTGCGGACATACCCGACCACCTGCTCGAAGACAAATCGGTTTCCGTCAAGGCAGGTACGAATCAGCCTATCTGGCTGACGGTCTATGTTCCCAAGAAGTGCGAGCCCGGGACCTATGAGGGCAAGATCAGCATCCGGGCAGACTCGTTTGTTTCCGAAGTACCGATAAGCATCAAGGTCCATCCGGTCACTTTGACCGACGAGCGCACGCTCTACTTAACCAACTGGTTCTCTCCTGGAAACATCGCCAAGTTCCACGGCATGGAATTGTGGAGCGAGCCGTATTGGAAGATGCTCGAGGCCTACGCTCGATGCATGGCCGATCATCGCCAGAACGTCGTGATCACGCCGATTATGAACCTGATCACCATACGCTATGACGCCGGCGGAAACCGGAGCTTCGACTTCTCGATGTTCGACCGCTGGGTGGATCTGTTCAAGAAGGCGGGCGTCATCGGGACAATCGAGGGAGGTCACCTCGGCGGTCGAGGCGTGTGGGAAGCGGCGGACTTCGATGCGTCCATGGCGAGGTCGTTCAACGCCGACGGCTCGGAGCGACCGAAACCCAGCATCAAGACGACTTCGGATGAGGAGCGGGAGTTCCTTTCGTATTTCCTCCCGGCGCTTCAGCAGCATCTGGAGGAGAAGGGCTGGCTGGATTGCTACGTCCAGCATCTCGCCGACGAGCCGGTCACACAGAATGCAGAGAGTTATAAGAAGCTGCGATCGTACGTTCACGAGTTCGGCCCGAAGCTTAAGACGATTGACGCCGCAATGTGCAATGAGATCGCAGGCTCGATTGATATATGGGTGCCGCAGCCTCAGCACTATGAGAATGACATCAAGTTCTTCGAGGAACGGCGCAAGGCCGGGGATGAGATCTGGTTCTACACCTGCCTCTCTCCTAAGGGCAAGTACCTGAACCGATTCCTGGACTACCAGCTTATCAGGACGCGGCTAATGCACTGGGCGAATTACAGGTTCGGCTTGACAGGCTATCTTCACTGGGGGTTCAATTACTGGCGGGGCGACCCGTACACCGATCTGCAGAACGATTGGCTTCCGCCAGGCGACTCGCACATCGTCTATCCCGGCAAGCGCGGGCCGATGTCGTCCATCCGCCTGGAGGCGTTGCGAGACGGCGTCGAGGACTTCGAACTGCTGAAACTGCTGGAGAGAAAAGATCCGAGGAAGGCCAGGGAAATCTGCAGTTCGGTGATTCGCTCGATGACCGACTATACCATGGATCCTAACGAGTTCCGAAAGGCGAGGGCGAAGCTCATCCGGGCGTTGGTCCAGGGGGGAAACAATGATTAAGTTCGCGATACTGCTGTCGTTCTTGTCGGCGAGTGCCATGGGCGCTCTGCCGAATGCCATCCAGATCAACAATCAGCCGGGGGGCTGGCAGATATACCCGGGGCAGGGCTATCGCTACGGGCCGAGTATCATCGTCAACGATGACGGCACTCTGGATATGTGGTTCGCCGCCTCATGCTATGACGGCAAGCACTGGGATCAGATAAGGTATCGGCACTCGAAGGACGGCGGGCATACCTGGGAAGCGCCGGATGATATGGTCGTCGTCACCCCGACCGACGGCAGCCCTGACCTGTACTCTTGCTGCGACCCGGGGGCGATTCGGTTCGGCGGATACTATTATGTCGGTTACACGAGCGTAGATAATCCACCCGGCATGCGGAATCACGTCTTCCTGGCGAGAGCGACGTCGCCCAGAGGGCCGTATGAGAAGTGGAACGGCAAGGGCTGGGGCGGCGATCCTGTGCCGTGGCTGAAATACACCGGCAAGGATCCGAATCAGTGGGGGTGCGGCGAGCCATCATTCGTGCTGAAGGACGGCAAGCTCTATGCCTACTATACCTGGAACGACGGCAAGCTTTATGTCAACCTGGCGGTCTGCAATGATCCATTTGTTGATGATTGGCCGGCCCACATGGTGCTGAAGGGGCATGTCCTGAGGCATGGGAATGCGCCCGGCGAGGATTCCATTGACGTGAAGTACGTTGATGACCTGAAGCGCTTTGTGGCGGTGGCGACATACAACCGCATCTTCAATGTGAACTCCACCATCTCGGTGTGGCAGTCAGCGGACGGAATCTCCTGGGCTCGGATGCCTTTCCGAGGGGCGAGGGTTCAGACCGGCGCTCACAATGCGGGTATCTCAGGGGATGAGACGGGCCACATCACGAAGGGGATGAAGACCTTTATTTCATACTCTTACGGATGGCCTGGCAAGGACTTCACCGGCCAGGACTTCGGCTGGGCGAACTGGGCGACGTTCATTGACCCGATCACCATCAGCACGACCGAGTTTGGCCTGCCGGTTCAAGTGGAGGTCAGCTCGGCGCTGGATTGGGCTCATTCGGGGCCTTGTGCGATTGACGGCGATCCGAAGACCGCCTGGAGCAGTAAGACACTCGATACTCCCGATGCTGAGGAGTGGGCATACGTATGGCTGGGCGGGCCTTACCCGGTTGATGGGCTGAAAGTGACTCCGGCAGCGAATGGCTTCCCGGTTGACTTCAAACTCCAGCACAGCCATGATGGGAAGAAGTGGATTGACATCAAGGCATTCACCAACTACCCCAAGCCTGACAAGCCGATCAAGCTCATGTTCGGCAAGACCATCACCGCCAGCCGCTTCCGCATGTTGGCACAGAAGCTCTCCCAGGACAAATCCGGGAGCTACTCCCTGCAACTCGGGGAGATCACGACTATCCCCCGCCCCATCTAGCCAAAACCCTAAAGGAGGATGTATGGGACGCGAGCGATTGATGTACAACATGACGGTCAAGGACATCGTCGAGGGGTTGAAGGAGACTCAGACGGTGATCATTCCTGTCGGGATGATCGAGCAGCATGGGTATCACTTGCCGACGAGCACGGATGTGCACAACTCGGCGGAGATTTCGCGGATGACCTCCGAGGCGACCGGCTGCTTCGTTACGCCGCCGGTTCATTACAACATCTCAGGTGGGATGCTCCCGGGCACGATAAACATCACGCCCCAGGTATTCTCACTCATGCTGATGGATATCATGCAGAGCCTGGTGATGCAGGGTTTCAAGAACCTGATTATCCTCCTGGGGCACGGCGGGATGGAGAGCGGCCAGGCAGCCCGGCAAGCCGCGGACTTCTTCCAGTGGCTCAGGCCGAAGATGGAAGGTGTGACGGTGTCGCTGATTGGGTTCTGGGACATGTCGCCGACCTACACGGAACTCAGCCGGAAGGGCGACTGGCATGCGGGCCTGCTGGAAACATCGCTGATGCTCTACTGGAAGCCCGAGCTCGTGAAGATGGACCAGGCGGCCTACGACGAGGGCGAGATACTCTCGCTCATGCGCTCCGATCCATACATGTTCGCGAACAAGATCAAGGCCCTGGACAATGAGTTCGTCGTGCCGAGGATCATCCAGGACCCGAGGATCAAGGTCGGGGTGATGGGCGACTTCACTGGGGCGAACGCTGAATTGGGGAAGAAGATCGCCGACGAATGCGTGTCGGGGCTATCCAAGTTCATCGGCGAGTTGGAGGCTTTATCATGACGGAAGACAAGCTCCTCGACCAAGAGAGCAAGATGTCAGGCCGGCAGTATCGCGGCAACGAGATGGCATACCTGAAGGAAGTCCTCGAATCCGGGCGGTTGACCAGCCTGCATGGCGGGAAGTTCGTGCCGCGATTCGAGGCGGCCTTCGTCAAGCTCCTGGGAGCGAAGCATGCAGTGGCGATCAACACCTGCATGAGCGCGCTTCATGCGGCAGTCATGTGCGCCGAGGCAGGGCCGGGGAACGAGGTCATCTGCGACTGCGAGTTCATCTTCGGCTCGATGGCTGTCCTCTACAACAATGCGATCCCCGTGTTCGTGGACATTGACCCGGTCACGCATAACGTGAACGTTGACAGCATCGAGGCGGCGATCACCGATCGGACGAAGGCGATTATCTGCACCCACGCTTGGGGACTTCCTGCCGAGATGGACCGCGTTGTGGAGATCGGCCGCAAGCACGGACTGTTGGTGATCGAGGACTGCGCGGAGTCACTGCTCGCGGATTACAAGGGCGTCTACACGGGCGCATGGGGCGATGTCGGGTGCTTTAGCTTTCAGGCGAGCAAGCAGCTTTCGATCGGCGATGGAGGCATGGCAACCGCCGCCAATGACGATCTTCGCCGCAAGATCGCCGCTCAGGCGGGTGCCCCGACGTTCCTATCGGTCGCATACAACCTGGATTTCAACTATCGGATGAATGAGCCGACTGCAGCGATTGGGCTTGCTCAACTTGAGGTCATGCCGGCGTTCATCAAAAAGCTCAAGGCGAATGCGCGCTATTATGATGAGGCGGTGGCCGGGTGCTCGTGGATTCAGCTTCAGCGAGGGCCTGAGGGGGCGGATCATTCGTTCTACCATTGGGCGGCAACGTTCACCGGAGACGACCGGCACTTTGAGGAGTTCAAGGCGGCGGTTGAGGCTGCAGGCTTCAGCTCGATCTCGATCGGTTATACCGGCAAGCCTGCTTACAAACACCCATTGATCGAGAATCGGGCGGCACATGCGTTCCATTGCCCGGAGAATCGGGGGCATTCAGGCAAGTATGACGATGGCACTTGTCCGGTCGCGGAGCGCGTGATTCCGCGATTGATCCTGGGCTATGTCGTCGAGCCGGAGGAGACAGCGAAGAGGGAAGCCGAACTGCTGCATAAAGTGATTCAGAGTGTGACAAGATGAAGATCATTGATGCCCATTGCCACATCGGCGAGGGGTTGACGTATTCGCAGACCGCCGATGAGTTGCTGGCGCAGATGGATCGGCACCAGGTTTCCAGTGCGGTGATCGTTCCGGCGGACAAGTTCATCGCCGTGTATAACTCCGAGGGCAATGACGAGGTTCTTGCCGCCGCCAAGCAGCATCCCCGCCGATTCATCCCGTTTGCCACGGTGAATCCCTGGTATGGGAACTCGGAGGAACTGGAGCGGGCGTTCGATCTTGGTGCAGCAGGGTTGAAACTCCATCCGGCGATTCAGGGGTTTCAGATCACCGATGCCATTGTCTTCCCGGTGGTCGAGTTGGCGGTCGAGCGCGGGAAGCCGATCTACTTCCACACCGGGACG
>Ga0307379_10002485_pt1 | contig 27338 bp, 18 predicted proteins | sample UN2MG_FD_202237 | JGI IMG/M metagenome (GOLD analysis project Ga0307379, IMG submission 202237) | Soil microbial communities from Risofladan, Vaasa, Finland - UN-2 | ecosystem: Environmental > Terrestrial > Soil > Coastal area > Acid sulfate soil | place: Finland: Risofladan, Vaasa | collected...
AACCATTCGTCGACGGCTGGCCAGCACGCACCGTTCAATTCGCGAACGGCGGCCACAACGTCAATTTTGCACATGAGTTCAACGACGTGTTCGACAGTGTCGGGTCGATTGTTGCGAACGCGGCGCACAAAACAATCGGCCATGTCGATGATGGTTCGGGTGTGTGCGCACGCGCGAGCCTTGTCGACGCTGCGTTCAGTGTCCACATTGACTGCTCGCGGGGTGTATGGACGCAAATCAACGACACGGGTAAAAACGGAGCGTGCGTGCTCGTTGGACATAATTGTGTGGAGTGCAGACTCGACGTAAAATGCTACTGTTCGTCGACAACATTCGGGGCTGTAGAGCATATGATGACGCCCCGCGTCGTTTGACGATATGGGGATGTCGTCGTCGTCGTCGTCATCATCATCATCGGAATTAACCGACTCGACGGCGTCGCTGTGGTCGGAGTCTGATGCTGAAACGATGACGTCGTCGTCGTCGTTCACTAACCACGAATCGTCGTCATCACTGGATGAAGAATGATCGTGTGGCGACGCATCGTTGCTCGTGTCGTCATCGTCGGAAACGGCGTAATTGCGCGTAGAACGGCGAATCAACACACGACGGCGGCGCGTAGGCGATGGTGAATCGGATTCGGCGGTCAAATCGATACGGGAACAGCGTTTGGGCATGACGAGCGGAGGTCGACTAACCAAAGTATTCGAGCGTTCGATAAAAAGTGTTGGTCGACACACGAACACCAACTAAAAAAAAAATGGCCCTTCCACGAGCACACGTTCGTGACGTGGCCTTGTGGAATTTGTATTCGGCCGAACACACGAGCGCAAGTGAAATTGCACGTAATGGCGAGCGAATTGTGACGCCGGGTGCGCAATATTTACTGCCGTTAACGACAAACGTGCACATTAAAGAGAACCCGCGAACAATCGAACATATGTTTTTGCCCGACGAAACGGGCGTTATGGCTCGAGCACTCTTGATGGGGTTGCTGCGAACGGCACATGCGTACACGACACGCATAACCGCCAAATTACGTGGCGATATGCCAACCGACGAACAAGAACAGCATCGAGGTGCACCAGTGCGCATGTATTTGGAAACGGTAACAATTGATCCGCGACGAGCCAAACGCGTGCGTTTCGACGTGGAACCCGTTCACGTGGACTTTCAACGAACAGGCGACACCCCCGAAGCACTGGCCGTTGCGCTCGAATCGGCCATTCGAAAAACGTCGACGAACGATCCGAATTCGCGTGATTTCATGCGCGGGGTCGACGAAATGGTGCCGACGTATCAGTTGCGGTTTTGGTTCTCGTTCATGTATCCGTTGGACGTCTTGGATCCGGCCGAACTGTTTCACGATTTGATTAAGACGGCCATTCGTTCGTTTGCCGACTACGTGGGCATGGGACCCAAGTCACGATACGGCTCGTCGTCGTCGTCGTCGTCGTCGTCGCACGCATCCCTTACGGCAAGTGGTGTGCCTGATGACACCAAGTACGGACACTCGGTGAGTGGTGTCGATTCGTGGCTATTGTTGCGTTCGTATGGCACGTTGGCGGCCGCCTTCGATTCGTTGCACGGCGACACGATGGCCACGTCCGAAGACAATTTGCGTCAAATCAACGATCCACGCACGCCGTTCGTCGATAATCCCGTGCATCCGCGATTTACGTTGTCGCCCGAATTTTTACTGTCACGTGCCAGCCATCTCTTGCGCCCGTCGGTGCGTTCCATTGACTCGTATTACAACAAAGCCACTGATACGTGGTCGTTTGCGTTGCCTGATCATGTGGTGCGTGTGGCGCCTCAAGACATGTATCCGTCGCGTATTTTTGTGCGTGTTTTACCCCGTTTTCAAATTGAATGTGTGCAAAAGCGCGGGGCGTTGGCCAGTGCACGTGTGCGGCGTTACGAAGACGACGACGACGACGACGACGACGACGACGAAAATGAAAACGAAGATGTGCGAGGAACACGACATACCTTGGATCCGACACTATTGCGCCGAGAACCACATCAAATGACTAACATGAACGATGCCGTCGATTATCGTGGTTTTGCGAACCCCAATCGATCGAATTTGCACCGCATGTACTGCGAAGTCGAGCATGTGCAACGAGAATTTCAGCGGTTGATATCGAGTGTCGATGAACACGGACGGCAGTTACTGACGCGACGCGAAATACGCGCGCTCTACTTGGACATGCAACGACGTCAAACGGCGACGTACGTGGAACAATGCACGTCGACGGACGCGTACATGTCGCCGCCGTCAATTGCCATCAATCAATGGTATGAATCGCACCGAGACGTCAATGGCAAGTATCGAACGCACACGCAATACACGCCCTTGATGGATCGGCGGTTGAGTATTTTCGGCGACATGGTGGCGCGTCAATTTTTTGCACTCGAGACGGCCATGCACGTGGCACACACACATCGAATCATTCACGTGTGCATATTGGCGGCATTCGGCGCGTCACGTTTCAAATACAGTTTGCGACCGCACGTGTTCATGTACGGACCGCATTCAGGCTCCAAAACGTTTTGCGGGCGGTTTATTTTGACGTCGCTGATACCCGGAACGACGATGGCCGTCAATGGAACGACAGAGAATACGTTTACGGGCGACGATGACTGGACGAAAACCGTGTGCTTCTACGACGAAACGCCGGTGCGCATTATGGCGCCGGGCAAAGACGACAAGAACGACGCGGGCGAACGCGTGTTCAAAACCATGTTGACCGAAGGACACTACACGAAACCGCTAATGAACCACGATTCGAAGGCGCCGGGAGGCACGGCACGTCACATGATCAAATTCGACACGGATTTACAAACGACGTGGTTGTTTGCGTGCAATCATCCATTGTACAAGGTCTCGCAGCCGATGCAGTCGCGACTCTTTTTGGCGGCGTTCGTGCGCGTCATTCGTCAAGGTCGTGAACCCGAAGCGTTTGCCAATGTGCAGCAATTAATGACGTCGCGAGGTCATCGAAACGCCAAAGTGTTCGTGGATCATGTGCGCGACCGCCAGGCGTTGCAAAACACCGTCGAAGATTTGATCACGGTGGGCGCGTTGACCGAGCCGACGTTGGCGTGCATGGACGTCATGAAGCCGATTTTCGCGCGGGTGATGCGTGATCGTTTTTTGATCAACATTGAAACGCGTGCGTTCGAGCAAATGTTGGCGTTTGTGCGAGTTCTGGTCATTCAACGCGCGTTGCGGATCATGTACGATTTACCGTCGTCCCGTTTTTACAACAAACCCTTCGAATATGACCAATTGAAAATGATCGATCCGTTTTTACGCGACGATCCCGAAATCATCGCATATGTGTTTCAAATGTTCCGCGATCAGTGTTTGGGCGTGTCGGATCGCAATTTGCAAAAGAAAATCTCGGCGTTATACATGCAAGGAGTGCACGGCGTTCACGCCGTCGACGAATTGCTGTATACACGCGACACCTTGTTGTTTCCGAGTGGCGCCGACGCGTTTCGTCAACCGCTGGCCGCCAAACGCCCGCGTCTAGCCAATGTCAATCGCTCGGCACCGCAGCCGATCGAAGATCCGCGCGAATTGCGCGACGACGACAACAACAACAACGGTGCACGTGAAACGTACACGCCCAAACGCGAAGATTGCTATTACGCGTACTACAATACAAAACGCAGCGTGTGGGAACTGGCGCTCTTGTTGGAAAAACAATTTCAAACGGAAGACTGGCAATTGAAAGCGAGCGAAATTAGCTCGTATTTGAAGAACATGTGTTCGTCGTCGTTTATGGGCCATCGTTTTGAACTGGCCACTGTGGACGACCGCCGCTTGGCCGCCGAACAGGACGAGCCGGGTGACAAGAAAATGTTCGGCTACGTGCGACCCCGTCGACGTCACGGCCGTTCGGTCATGAGTCCAATGTTCATCGAATGCGATCGTGTGTTCGTGCACTTGGAGTATTTGCTCGAAGAGCGCAATCCCATCGAAGAAGCCATTCAAGCGTGTTTTGGCAAACACGAAGACGACACACGCATGTTTTTGAGCGCCACGCAAGTGTCCGTTCAACACCCGTACTTGCTGCGTACATATTATCCGGCGGCCAAATCCGATCTTACCATTCGTTTTCGTAACGTGGCCGTGTCGACGAACGTGTTGGCGGCCGCCGCGTTTCCACGCACGCCGGCTGAAATCGTCGCTAACGACGTTTATGATCCCGAAGCGGGTGTGTATGACGAAACGGGCACCATTTCCATCAACGAATCGCTCGAAACTTACGCTACACGCAAACGCGCCCAAGCACTCTTTCTCGACGAAGAAATTGACGGCGCATCGGGTGGAACGTGTGACATTCACGCTGCAAATTTGTGGGCGCGCGCCAACTATGTCGGTCAAGAAATCAAAGCGTATCCACACGGTTATCTCATGCCCTACGAAGATCGAACGGGTAAAATTGTCAAATCGTAAACTGTGTGTATGTGTGCGCGCGTCTACACATATGTTGTCGTCAAATAATCCACAAATGGTCAAGTGAGCTTATGGCGTGTCAAAAACGACATGATGCGTGTGTATTTGTCGACATATTACAGTTTTACAATAATAGACGTCGTTTGTGAATATATTGACGATTGACCCGTAACGTCAATTTGCACAATTCGACCCAAGTCGCTGCATGTGTCGTCGAGCGTACTGGCGCCATGTCGCACAAAATTGCGCACAATCTTTGACTGTGACCATGCATACTTTTTCATGGTGATTGTGTGAAACGACGAGTCGGGTATCTCGCGGCGGCGAGTGCAGTACGCATCGAGCGCTTGGTCAATTAACCGAACGAGACGGCGTCGGTCGTCGGCTGTTCGATGTTCGTTGTTATTGGGCGACGGTATGATGACAACGAACCACTTGGGCGCCAGTAGTGTGCGCACAAATTGTGGATGCGTAGGAGCGGGCAATTCTGGGCGAAACATGTCGCCAAGTGCCCATAGACGCCGGTGGATGATGTGTGTTTTTTTGTCGCCGCCGCCGCCACCCCTAACAGTAAAATTCAAGCCAAAAGCGGCGTCGCCCATATTGACGTGTTCACGGTCGCGTCGCGAATACACTTCATTGTCGTCGGTGTTCATGGGTTGCTGAAGCCAACAATCACGACATGAGAACAAGCATTCGATGAGCGCGTGTGACGCCGCCGCGTATGCGTTACACGTAATAGGACACTTCAATTGATCGACAATGTTGGCTAAAATATGCACTGAACTAACGGTAAAACACATGAGAGGACGTTCGATGGGTGCAAACCAATCGAGTGAATCGTGTGGAGCGTAAAACGCGTCGCTGAGTGCTTTGCTCGCGCGAACGCTGGTAATCAGTGAATTGCGTACACTGCGTCGTGCAATAATCACGCGCATGAACTCACTGATGAGCGCTGTAGTCGTGTGCACAAATTGCCGCTCGTCGTCGCTGGCGTTCGTCGTGTACAAGCGACGACACGTGGATCGGTGGCGACGCCAGTCGCGGCGCTGACAATCGTCCGAACAGTATTCGGTCGCGCGACACTGGGTACACTTGCGCAATTGTGCAGCGTAGACGTTTCGCTGTTCGTTACGAACAATATCGTCGTCCACTGTCTCGTCGACAGACGCCGTACTTGACGACGTCGATGAAAGTGTGTATTTGAAGGCCGCGCATGAAATCGCGAACGGTTGCATTGGCAAACGGCATCCCACATTGCAACAAAAACGCACGGGGGACTGTGATCGATTACGTGTAAACACGTCAATTTCCAACATTGTTAACAAATCGGACGAGCTGCATAGACGCGACATTTTAGTTAGTGTACGCGCGCGCGCGTAAAACACTCGGTCGAGCGTTGTGTCGTCATATGTTTACTGTACCCGTTGTGTTTTGACACCGTGGGAGGACGTAGTCGTCGCCGTCGTCGTCGCCAAATCAAGTTGGATGCGTTTGCGACGTGTTTCGGCCGACGCAAACTGTGGATCGCCACGTAACCGATGTGCTTTGTTCAAAATGTCGCCAGCTACGTCGGCGGCGGCCATGCGCCGCACATTAACCACTAGGGTGGCCACTGTCGGGAGGCCCGGTGAGTGCATGAACCACACGCATATGCGCGTGACACTGAGACCGTGGCGTTCACGCAAATAATCGAAGAACGTCGTCGAAAAATCAGGCAGGTTCGTAAAACACAGTGCGAATCCGACGCACGACTGCGCGTCAGCGCGATCCAACACACCCACTTCACTTTCGCTCGAATCGTCGGTGGCGGTCACAAGGTTGAGTGGACGATGGACGTTCATCATAGGCGGGGTAGTCGTCGTCGGGCCGGCGCCGCCGCCGAGCGCCCGTGACGAATCGATGATTTCAAGCCACGAACGCACCGATGGCATCGTCGAATACATGTTGTTCGTGTCGTCGATAATTGTCGTCAAGCGTTCACAATCGTCCAAATTCGTGATGCCGTTGGCCACCCAGTCGAGGTCGCGCGTGCGCGTGCGCCGACGACATGTATCGAGTGCCGTATACGAACATCGTGTCAAAATGTGCGGATTCGTCGTTGCGCGTCGAATTAATACGTACACTTTTTGTTGACGCGCCCGAACTTCAATATCGACAATTTGTTGGCTCGCTGCAAACACTTGACGATGTTCGGCGTCACTAAAGTGCGTAATTTGGCGCACGCGAACTGTGAACGCGTCCGTCCGTCGTGTATCGATACCGTAGTCGACTTCGGGTTGTTTGGTGATTTCGTTGACGACACCCGACAGTCCTGCTTTCAAAAACACGTGAATCACATTTTCGGCCACACGTGCGTCGTCATTGTTACCCAATCGACTGAGCAAACTGGCAAACATGAGACTGCCAGTCGGCCGCATGGGTACACGTGTGTTGCTCAGTGTCCATTATAGACCAATCGTAATGACGGGAAAAAAAGTGACATTTCTTTTTTACTGGGCGAAAAACGCCCGCAACATCCAGCGAATGTAGAGTGCCGCGAAACTGACGCCAATCGATACGGCTAAACGAAACGACAGTGTCGAATCGACGTGGAATGGCAGCCAATACGACGACAAATAGTACGTGATCGGAACCGATACGTGTGTCGAATCTGGCGCTACTATGAAGCCATGATGTCGTTCGAGATCTCGCCAACTTGAATGCAGCGCGTCTGTCACACCGTGTAACGTGAACACGTCGTATTGGCGGCGGTCGCGTGTTTCGGCCGTCACGTGTTCACTAACGGCGAACGATGTCGACTGATTGTTCGCGTATGGGGCTTGGCTTAACGTGATTCGTAGTTGGTTGCGCCCGGTGGTGATGCGTTCTTTTTCCAATGGTGTGTGCCGTGGTTTGTACAAGTCGGTCATTAAAGTGGTTGGTTACTAGTACTTGTGTGGTGCAGACGCCGTCGTCAGTGTCTGAATGATAGATGTAAATCGTGTTTAGTGACTTGTGTTCTCGTGTTTGACGATGACTGTTCAGAGGCTTCTCTCTCTCTCTCTCTCTGTGTGTGTATGCGTAGTAAATTTACTTGGATACTTAGTAGCCAAGATACGATGTCGACGACGACGACGACGACACTTCATCATGTTGGCGTTTGGTACCCACAGTCGCCGTCGTGTTGAACAAATCGTCGTGCGTAGCCATCGACGCGCCTTCGAGTGCATCGGTATCATCAATTGTCGGCGGTTGAATGTCCGCAAACAATTCGGCGTTCGTCGACACCGGTTGCACACGTGAACGCGCAGCGAATTCTTCCGATTGCGGACGTTCGGCGCGATACGAGATGACCAAATTGCGCGAAAAATCAATACGCGAGCCGTGAGTATCGGGACGCATGGCGCTCTGCATGACTTGCACCGTGGCGCGCAACGTAATCATGCAAAGTTCCTTGGCAAAGTCAATCGGACACCAAAACGGATTGGGCATCGTCACGTCGGGCACACGGCCGGCGGCGTCCGTGAACGTGTGTTCGGGACGGATGAGTTCGTTCGTGTCTGGGTCGCGATTCTTGGCTTTGGGATCGAACCAACGCAGCATTTGCATTTTCATGTTGTCCTTTTCACGCAGGGTCGTCGCCATGAACGCAAAGTTTTCGGGTGTGGCCGGACAATCAGTGTAGTCGGGCGTTTTCATGTCCTTGTCTTTTTTCGGGCGCGGCAACATCATCGTTTTGCCGTTACCGTCGTCGACGAAAATGGCGCCGAAAACGTTCCAGTCAATGAACATACAGAACGTGGGCGGATACTTCTTCGTTTTCGAGTATGGGCGACGCAAACCGGGCACTTTGAGTTCGACTTCGCCCAACGTGTCCCAATTGTACAAACGCGGATCCAACGGGTCTTTGGTGCGCGTGCCGAGAAATTCTTGGAACGCCTTGTTCATGGCCTCGGCGTCGTTCGGATTGACGCCTTCTTTGTAGGTGCGCGCTTCTTCGCCGAAATGACCTAGTTCCTCGTCGAAGATTTGACGAAACGCGCACTCGTGAATCAAACGCAGTTTCAAGGCCGATTCGTATTGTGCACGACGAATGTTGCGCGACGCATTCACGTTTTGCAACACCGTCTCGGGCAAGCGTGGCGTTAACATGGCGCCGTACGTCGCTTTGAGACGCGAATCTTGGGGATACATCAGATCTTTGCGCGGCACTTTGGCGTTCGGGTTCGACTTGTCCGCGTTGGCGTAGTCCGGCTCATCGAACACACCACCCTTGCCTTCGCCAGTCAAGTAGCGCTTTTGCAACGTGAACGGCGCCAAGTCAATGGTCGCGTTCGTCATGATGTATTTCTTGTTGTCGTTCGGATCGACGGTTACTTTGACCGATTTGGGGTCGAAATTGACGTATGACAGACTCGCGGTAGATGAATCCATCGACATTTTTTTTTTGGTTGGTCGTCTGTGAGTCGAAAAATTTGACTGCGAAAAACGGTTGTTTATTTGCCAAAACACGGACGTGCTCACGTGTGAGCGATCGGTCGGTCGGTCGGTCGTCACACGACAGTCATATTCAGGAGTGCTGAGGCCAAGCGCGCGAGTTCGTCATCAGCCTCGTCAGCGATATCGTCGTTGTCGTCGATGATGTCGTAGTGTTTGTTCGACGTCGTCAAAAGCAGAGATGCGCGTTCGTTCGCACACGCCGAGCATGCGCACTTCATGCGTTGGCTGTGGCGCAAATTCCTCAGCGCGTCGATGAATGTCGTTTCGTTGCAGAGTGACCGAAGATCGAAGCGTTCGATGAGAATACGTTGGCTGGTCGTCGACGACGACGACGGTGCGAATTGTTCGATAGAATCGAGTGACGAAAAGAAGCCCAGCAATACCACACGGGTTGGTACTGCACGTGGACATTGAGCACTTGTCAGTAAATCACAGCCTAATACGGCGAACGCGTACAGCGGCGACGTCAAATCGTCTTTCGGGACAACCAAGAGCGGGTCCACGTATTGTTGAGAGGAGCGTCGCGGAATGATGGAGAGTTTGATCGATTGTATGCGCGAGAGAGGGGTGCGAACGCACACGCGCGTGCGTTCGTGACAAGTCAATACTTATGTGCGTCGCGTTCGTTTTATGCTAGGTGTGTCGATTCGGGGATTTTCTATGCGACGAAACGCAAACGCGGCATACAACGACAACACGTCACGCACGTTGGGATCGGCGTCGGTCATGAGTGATTCCATCCGCCGTCGCTGGTCGGCCGGCGTCGATTCACGTCGTAACAAAGAGCGTGTGAAATCGGGCAACGGCACATAGTACACGCATTCGAAGTTTTCGGCCGCGGCCATACGTCGTAATTCGCGTTCGTGGACAACGTATTCGCGTACGTCAACCACGGAATGATCGATCATTGTGAACCGGTACGACGTGTTCGTTGAATCTTCGGACGCGTCAATGACGAACAGCGGGCGGCGAACGATGCGTTCGGGACCCCCCTCGCGTTCGATGCGGTCGACGATGCGGTCGCCGTTGGCCACAATGCCAAAGAAAATACCGCGCGATCGCAAGCGTCGGTGAATTGATTCGAGCAACGACCGAACGCACGTTTCGGACGAAAACGCGTAGTGCAAGGCGAATTGGCACGTAATTGCTCCGAAACGCAGATCACTCGTTCGTGCGCGGACCCGAACGCGACCTGACGCGTCGTCGTGACCTGCAATGGCCGAACGCAACGCCCGATCGACGGCTCCGGAACGCCAAAACGCCGGCGAAAAGGCGTCGCCCACAACACAGCGAACGTGTGTGCGAAACGCATTCAGAGAGCGCGTATCGGTGAGTCGGCGTCGGGCTTCGTCTAGACTGGGACGACTCGAATCGACAAGTACTGCGGCCGCGACACCTGACGCGTGCATTTTGTGCAAATCACCGCCTTTGCCCGCACACACGTCCAGCACATTGTCGCCACGCACTACATGAAGCGCGTATTGACGCGCTTTGATCCAGTTATTGAGTGAACGCGCTCCGTGTGTCGGCAAGAGCACTCGGTCGCTCGCGGCAACGGCGTGCACGTCGACACGGTCGTAGTGGGCATTCGACGCCACTTGTTTGTTGTCGTTCATGTGAACAACGGTTGTTCGTCGTCGCATCGTGATGACCAGTAGTAGTTACGAACGAACGTCCAAAGAATTGGCCGTCGACGCGCTAGTTATCGTGGGAATGTTTGGTGTATTAGCGCTATTGCTCTTCAAGTATACACCGACACGATCATCGACTCCAGTGTCTACGAACGATTTACGTAGCGAAAAACGCGCACAATGGTTGCTGGCCTACATTGTACACAATCGACTATCGTACAAGGAAGCCGTCGACAAGTACAACGAACGCATGCTCATGTATGACGAGGGGTTGTTGCCGACACCCGATGACGACGACACGAACGGTGCGGTGATGGTCGCGACCGATTTATTCAAACGACTGAGAACGCGTAGCAAAAGCAACAGTAGCAGCAGTAGCGACGAAACGGGTGAATAGTGTGTGAACTGGGTCCGAGTGTGTGCGTGTGTTAACTTACTATTTTGTGTTGAGTGAGTGTGTGTGTATGTAAACATCACAATGCGACAGGACGCTATCGACACGCGCCCTCACCCGACCGCACTTGTCCGTGCATTATTACTACTCGAATCACTCGAATCGATTATTGACTTGAATGGTGGTGATGCAACGAATGCTACAGACATTGAAGCCGTGTTATGGATGGTTGACGCGAATCCCGACGCTGTCTATTTTGTTGGCGAATTTGACGCTACCGAAGCACTGTCCACACTCGTTGCGGGCAACGTGCGCTTAGAAGCGGCGGAACGTGTACTGCTGGTATTGCTGCGACACCGACACGCGACGATACGCGCTCAAGACACGGCTGGGCGCTGTGTCTTGCGCACAGCAGTCGAAATAGACAGTCTTCCCGTCGTACGGTATCTCATCGAGGAGGCGGGTGCTGACGTGCATGCCGGCAATGAAGCGGCACTGACATCGGCATCTTTAATGGGAGGTCTGGACATGGTGCGTTATTTAATCGAGGAAGCGGGTGCTGATGTGCACGGGGATGGTGATGCCGCCGTGTTTTGTGCGGGCTTGAATGGTTATCTGGATATCGTGCGCTATTTCATCGAAGAGGCAGGCGCCAATGTGCAGGAAAATGCCCAAGAGATCGTGTTAGGGGCGATCGCGAATGGACACGTGGACGTGGTGCGTTATTTTGTGAAAGAAGTGCACGTTGACGTGCATTTCGACAACGACATTGCGTTGCGCTGGGCTGTCGGGGGCGCGTCACTGGACATGGTACGTTATTTCATCGACGAGGTGGGTGTTGACGTGCACACCAATGACAATGTCGCGTTGAGATGGGCTGCAGAATACGGAAATCTGAACGTAGTGCGTTATTTGATCGAGGAAGCAGGCGCTGAAGTGCATGCGGCGAACGATGGTGCGCTGCAGCGAGCGACCATGAAAGGGTACCTGGACGTGGTGCGCTATCTCATCGACGAGGCAGGTGCCGATGTACATGCCATCAACGACATTTTGGTGTCCTCGGCAATTGAGAATGATCATTTGAACGTTATTCGATATTTGATACATGAGATCGGTGTCAACGTTTCTGATTTGTCGGACGCTCAACGGCGACGTTTTGGCGTTGCGCGCATCAAGCGGAAACGGCTGGCGTCATAAAAAAATCATTTTCATACACTAACCATTATATCATCATATTTTCGTGTGTGCATGCGACAGGACGCTATCGATAGGCGCCCTCAGCCGACTGCACTTGTCCGTGCATTATTACTACTCGAATCACTCGAATCGATCATTGAAGTGAACGGCAATGATGTCACGAATGCCATCTACGTTGAAGCATCGTTGCTTACGGTAGTCGATGTAAATCCAGACGCTGCATACTTTTTAGACGATTTTGACGCTACCCAAGCACTGTACACGCTGGTTGATGGCGATGTGCGTTTGGAAGCGGCCGAACGCATGCTGCTAACGTTGTTTCGACACCGACACTTACGATTATGCATTAGCGACTGGTCACCGTTATTGTCTGCTGCAGCATGCATTGGTAGTTTGCCGATCGTCCGATTTTTGCACGATGAAGTCGATGGAAATGTTCACGCCGACGACGATGTTCCCGCGTTTCATCGGACGATCATTTACGGTCATTTGGATCTTGTTCGATATTTTGTCGAAGTTGTGGGAACGTTTTGCTGCGTTAGCGATGATGTGGTGTTGTATTATGCGTGTGTCAACGGTCATGTGGACATTATTCGGTATTTCATCGAGTCACGCGGTGTGCATCTATTTGACGAAGACAACATATTATTGTGTTCGGCTGCAGAATACAATCAATTGTCTGTCGTACGTTATTTGGTCGAAAAAGCGGGCATTAACGACTATGTTCGCAAGTATCAAGCGCTACGTGCCGCAATTCGGAACGGACACGTGAACGTGGTACGTTATTTTGTTGAGTCTGCAAATGCCATTACCGCGGACGACGATACGAAGCATTCGTTGCTGGTGGTGGTCACTGACGACTACAAGTCTAACTAACCAAAAAAAACAAAATGACCGACCCCATTGTTGCATTGTTCACGAAACGTCATCACCAGCCGTTGCGTGAACATAATGTGACCACGTGTACTTACGTACACAAAGATGTGATGAAAGCGGCTATTGACGTAGCCATCGAAGTGTTGACAGCAAACGACGACGACTACGTCATCAATACGAGAACAGTGATAGAGGGCGCGCGTCAACTGTCACGTCGACTCAAAGTAACAAAAGAAAACGTGTCGCCCGACTGTCGGTGGCAACAAACGCACATGATCATGATGGCGGGTGCGATTGGAAAACTCTTTTTCACGTTCCACCAAAAAATGGAGCAAGAAAACAACGCCGGAACGGTATTAGAATTTATGAGTGCGCACGCGAACATTGACGAGATGACGATTTTTTTTGAGTTGATGTACGGGGAAGGTCCCGATCCGATTATGGCATTCGCATACTTGTTAGGCGTCGACGACGCGAACGATTTGCGCACAAGCGTTCTTTTACATGAAACGATGATAAGCGCACCGAATTTCAAACGAGCACTGTTGGACGGTATTGCCGACGTCCAATATGCCGACGTGTACGCGCTGGCCAATGAACATCATGATACATAGTAGTAAAACGACTATGCTGTGTATGTGTGTAAACCGAAATACTACGATAACGACGACTGTGTAACGTCGCGCGGTGATCCTGTAGCACACAACTGCGTTCGGTTTCAGTGGTAACCCACATGTACACACGACTAATCGGGGATTTTTTGTTTCAAAAAATCTGATGTATCGTAACTTGAAGTAAAATCGACGATTGAAATGGTGGCTGAAATCATTCATTTACATGGTGTACGTGTTTTAAGATGTGTGTGTGTGTGTGTGTGTGTGTGTGTGTGCGTACACACGTACACGCAAATATCGTGTGAGTCATAAAAAACATCACGTTGCGGCTAAAATTCCACGAACTAGTGCACCGCCATCCATCTTCGGTGTGTGCAATTTCGTTTCTTCGATCGACAAACGATTGAATCGCATCATAATGTCGTGCGCCGACAAAGTACGTACGCCGTCGCTGTCGTCGCGGTCTGGCGCGAACAAGGCCAGTGTGTTGAACACGAAAATGGCACGTGCCGCGCGGCGTTGGGCGATCATACGCGCACCGATGGCTCCCGGTTCCGACGAGAGAATTTTTTGAAAGTCGACAATTGCACGTTCAATGTACGCGTGCAAATCGTCGAAATTGTAGCCCGAACGCACTCGCTGAGAACCTCGAATTGTGCTGACGGCGCCCGACTCCACGTCGAATACGGCGGCATACAAGGTTGGCTGGTCGTCAGTGGACGAGTGCACGCCTTCCCAGTCGGCTTCGGTGCACAACGGATCAACAACGTCTGCGTGCAACAGCGATGCGCGTATCGGACCCAATATCGGTTCGCGTTCAGTCACGGCATTCAAGTACGCGCGGGTATGTGCGCGTTCATTGGCCCGCTGAACGGCGCTCCAAAAGACGCGTTCACCGTCAATGTCGACGAAAAACGATTGCCGCTCGAGTGCAGACTCGCGCATTTGATCGGATGACCAAATGCCATTGGCGCCCGTCAACGCACTTTTGGTCATCGAGTAGACGTGAGCGCGAGCCGCTGCCCGGCGCTGGGCAATTTCAGCGTCCACTCGCCGCGGATCGCCCCGACCTATCGTTTCGAGTAAATACGCACGATTCGTGCGATGGGCGTTGGAGGTGTCGGCGTATACGTCAACAAACGTGTCCAAACGTGCAATGTACGAAAAAACGGCGCGTCGATCGACTTGCTGCAACACGTAACGCAAGGCGGGCAACGCGACTTGATACAATCCAGCGACAGTCAATCCGAACGGAATGTCTTCGGGACGTTTCAAATGACCACCAACAGACAGCGCCAAACGTTGACGACTGCGCTCTTGGAGCGGCTCAATGATGTCGGCATTGATGCGTAACTGCCGTTGCGCGATGGCCGTAGCAAACGTGTCAATTGACGTGGGTTGCGGTGGTTGACGCAACACATCGAATGCCGTGGCAATTGTATCTGGATCATCGTCGACCAGTGCATTAGCTACCAGCCGTCCGTTGAATTGACCATTGTTGTTGGCATTTCGTAGGCGATTAATGCTGGCAAATAGCGCGCCAAAAATGCGTTCATACGTGCTGACCATGCGTGCAATGACCGTGGAGTTCAAAACCATGTCCTGTGAAAGTGCCGAGCCAATCAACAAACGCACGCCCGTGTTACCTACACCCGGCTCGACGCCAGTAAACACGTCCAACAACTCGTCGACGATGGCTGATCCGTATCGGTCGGTGTATGCGGCAACAATACGCACGCCTAAACGACGAATGAGTGCTTCGAATGTGAAGCGTTCGCGACGCAACGTGTCGCGATCGCCAATTGCCGCACGCAATAAGTCGGCATCACTTTCGACAGGCACCGACGTCGTCGTCTGATTGGGTTTCAGTATCGACAGTGACGGTGGCAATCGCGAAGCGCGCAACGCGAGTTCACGCTGACGCTGTTCAGTGACAGGATGTGACCGCCAACGACACTCGCCAAATTGGCGATACGATGACGGCGCCACTTCGAATTCGACATTGTCACGCACACACACGTCCAAAATACGCACGGTGGCGACGGGCGACACTATTTTGGTCGTCTCCGCGCTATTGTCGGCGTCATCCTCCGACCGCGGCGTCATCGTTACTTCGACACGCACGTAGCCACCCGCCGCTGCCGAATAGGCAATGGGTAAATTGTTGACGTTCGCTTGCGACAACGTCAGTATGTCGGTGAGTCCAGACGGCGTCGACGTGCGCACGAGCCGCTCTTCGCTGCGATGATCGTCGCGTTTGTACCAATTGAACGTCAACTGTGACGTATTGGCGTCGGCGGTCGCATCCGTTGGCACGAGTGTCGCAGTGAACACAACGGGTCGCATGTCGCCACGCACATGCCGTTCGATGACGAGCGGCGCTTCGACAGTCGATGGAATCGCGTCCAACTGTTCGTTGATGCGTGCAATGTCGCGATCGAGTGTCGTTTTCAACGATTCGTATTCGTGCGCGGCGCGGAACACCCGCGTTGCGGCTTGTGCGTCTTCGAGCGATGTAAAGCGCGCACTCGACGCCGTCAAGTCTTCTTTGACGTAGGCCAACGAGCGCACAATGGCGTCGACGGTCGTATTGTTGGCGCGCGCCAATTGGGCGTACACGGCGCGCTCGAATCGATCTTGCACACCGCCAATCGTCAATAGGGCCCGTGCGTTTGTTGCTACCGACGGACGTTGGCGGCCTCGCGTCACGTCGAAATTTTCGTCTGACGGCGTGCCCGTCACTAGTTCGTTGAGTTTGCGACGAACACTAAGCAACGCTTCTCGATCAACACTATCGACGCGTTCGTTGCCTATCGGACGCGCCAATCCACGTCGTTGAATCCAATCACTGAACCAGTCGCCAGCCATGGCGGGTAGCGTGTACATTTCGACGATCATGCGATAGAATTCGTCCGTGGGTGTTTCGTCATCGTCGTCGTCGTTTTGAGCACGTGCGCGTTCGAATTGACGCTCAACATATTTGTCAAAGTATTCGTGAATTTCTTCGCCGATGAATGGCAATCGATCAAACGATTCGCGGTTGATGGTTTCGGTAAATGCTTGCAAAATAGGCTCGTAATACCGTTTGACCGCCGCGTCGTTGTCGCTGCCCGCCGCTGCCGCAGGTACGCTGTCACGTACATTTCTATCGAGGGTTCGGCGGCGTATTTCGGCGTCAATTTCAGCCTCCGTCACTTCGTTTTCGTTGTCTCCCCTTTCCACCCCCACGCGATTCAAATAACGTCCCACGTCCTGACGTAACGCGTTCGCTTCCGCTTCACTTCGTGTTTTGACGACATAGTCCGTCGCTCGTTGCCGAATTCGATTGATAACTTCGATGAATACATGACGAAACGCCAACGTGCGATTGTTGACAATGTGTGGTGGCAACTCGACAGCCAAGTCAATGGTGCGATTGCGGATACGCTCGTAGTCACCACGTTCATTGGCAATACGCGCCATGGCGGTCAGCGGCGATTGGCGCCAATCATCGAATGGCGACACCAAAACAGCCAGGGAACGCCGATCCGACAGCCGCACGCGCCGGCGTTCTTCAAGTTGGTTTCGACGATCACGCACCGATTCGTAGATGGGGTTCACTTGTTCGCCCGTCATACCGGCTATGCGATATCGATCAGCGTCGGGGCCCACCGATGCAGGTTTCACGGGCGCCGCCGCCGTAATGACGACTGCCGCCGTGCTTTTGCTCGACGGTATGCCGGCGGCGTTGACTGTCGTCGTTGAAACACGTGTCGGGGGTAGCGCTGCGGGCGGTTGCAGTGAACGCACGCGTTCGAGTAAGTTCTCGCGCGCCACTACTGCCGTCGAGCGTTTGGCTTCAGGTGCACGCACGTCTGTTGAAGCGCGTTTGTTGGCAGGTGCTGTTGCGGCTGATGCTGCTGCCGCACTTTTCGTATACTCGACCGTGTCGTCCGATTCTGAATCACTGTCCCATGTAATTAAATCGCGATCAATGGCGGCGAAATCATCGTTAATCGATGACGGCGCGTCTTCCCACGAAATCAAATCGCGATCAATGGCGGCGAAATCGTCGCCGACCGACCGTTCGTGTCTACCGCCAACCATACTATTGTTGGTGTTCGGCCGCTTTGGTACGAACGAGTCGGCCGCCTCTAATATACGATTCGGGGACTTGATTGACCAAAAGTTGGCTGCATCATGAGTGCGTCGGGTGACAATAATTCCATGAACTTGGCTACGTTCGACGACGCGTTCAATAACGACGACAACACGCCCGTCACGTCGTTTGGCTACGACACGTTGAGCGATTCGCTCGAATCTGGAGCCGCCACCGTCAATACCAACATACAACACAATGTTGACAACTCCGAACAAACGATGCGTCAACGTCGATCACGTGCGGTAATTGCTGCTGCTGCTGCTGCGACGGCTGCTGATTTACACACCGCCGAACAAGAATACATCGAACATGAACGCCATATTGACGGCATACTTGCCGCGTCGCGCCATCATCAAGCGTCCATGGCGAATAGTGCGGCTGCTATGGCTGCGGTTCAGCCTACATACGGCATGGAATTCAATGTTGGCGTGCAAGCGCCACCACCCGTACCTACGACGACCGGCGACGATATGATGACGCGTTGCTCTCAAACGTTGTTGCGTTTGTTGCGCGCGCTCTTGTGGATACTACCGACACTGGCAGTATCCTTTGTGTGGCGCTACACGCTGGCGACACCGTTCGCCATGCTATGGAAATGGCGTTTGGACGTATGGACGCGTCCGGTGCGCACACGTGTAGCCGCCGCACGTAATCGAATGTGGGAATATGTAGAACTGAAACGACACGGCTACGAACGCGATTTCGAGACGACGTTTGCTGCCGTGTATCGCCGGCGTCGGGAAATGTTGACCATGTGTGGGTGTTGTTGGTCCGTGTTGAGCACGCTAGCGTACGTAATTGCGTGGTGGTCATCGTCGTCGCTCACGGCATCGACACAATTGGCCGCCGCCAGCATGTATGTGCGTGAAGGGCAGCCGGGCGTGTTGTTGAACGTATCGTCACTGTCGGTTGACTGTGCCGAAATTCGTTCAGGACTATTCACTATGAGCAAAGCAGCGCCGAAAATACCAATAGCCTCGGGCGACACGATGGCGGCGGCGGCCGCCGCCGCAGCACACACGTACGATTCAACGTATGATGGCACACCCGACCCCTCGTTGGCCAGACTCATGATGAACGCGCACACGGCCCTCGACCGCGAACAAGACACCATGCTGTGTGTGTGTGCGCCAATGTTCGGCAAACGCCGGCGTTATGTCGCGGTACGTGCGGGCAACGTCAGCGTCGTGCACATGTTCAATCCGCGACTCGACCAAACTGACTGGTGGTTGGCGCAAAATCGCCCGGCTCCCGATTACATGGTGGTGCCTGAAAGTCAGACGCGAATGTTTCCGGACCGCGTCAATACGCCCATTGTCAAGAATGTGCGTTCGCGACTCATTCGCGTCGAATACAACACGCACGACGTGTGTTCACGCGTCATTATTGAAATTGCCAACGAACGAGCCTATTGTGTGCAAGTGTGTTTGGATCTATTGGACGGCGTGTCCGTCTACGAGCGCGCACGCCGCTGGCAACAGAATTCAGGAAATTAAGCAACGTTGTATGCATCGCGCTAGTTCTCGCCGTAAACATGCTCACATTTCACATACATAATTTACAAATTATGCGCTTGTGCGCGCACACACACACACACACACACACACACACACACACATATTGGGCTATTCGTCTACACACATTCGCTGTTCGAATTGTTCGGCAAGTAAACACGAGGCGCCAATACCACGGCCTATCGATGTCGACTCGACGAGTTCGCGACCACAACGACGACATATGCTCATCGGACATACAATCGAGTCAATGTAAGCGCTCGAGCGTTGATTGAGTGTGGTAAAGAACGCCAAGAGCCGGCATCGCCACGTGGGCCACTGATCGTCATGTACCATTTCCAGCGCATGGGGCGACCAATCCGCCGCAAACGTGCCGTCGATGCGTCTAAACACACTTACCATGGGCAGTCCACGAACGTTCGGGCACGCGTGCACATTGTTGTCGTCGTCGTCGTTACGGGACACAGGTTGCGTGCGGTGCATGAACGCCGGCGGATTCATGGATCGTAGAGTGTGCTGACGACGGTGACGATTTCGTGCACGATTTGTCAACGTGAGCCACGCAAGCGCACGACGGCGACTCGCGTCGACGAGAGGTGCGTTCGCCCAAAAAACGAGCGTCGGATTCGCTCCGTCGTACACGCGCGTGACCGTCACTGCGTCGAGACAGCGCGACACGGTCGCTTGGTCGTCAATGAACACGCGACGACACGATGTGCTTGTCGCCAAGTGGCGGGCACATGCGACAAACAGGGCAGTGAATCCGGGTCGACGTTCGTCGTTCAAAATACACTGACGCCAATTGAATACCATACGGCGAGTCCATTCGGATCGACCCATAGTATTTTCGTCACCTACATCGACGTTTCGTCTGTTGGCTACACGCATAGCTGCAAAATACGCGATTGTCTCGCCGTCCGTCGTCTCTTGACTTTTCGTGTTTGGAGACGACGCCCAATCGTCAAGTGTGCGCTGTCGAACTGATGAAGTCAACACGCGTTCCACGCAAATGTCGGCCAATGACACGGCACGGTGTCCGAGTAGTAACCCGTGACGCTGAACGATTGTGCGAACGACCGGCCATTGGTTGCTTTCACGCACGGGACATGCGGCGGCGACCAATGCATCCGAGCTGTCGGAGACGACATCAAATGGCTGCGGCGCGCGTTGTGCGTGTGTGTAACCGTACACACGCACCAGTGTCGCGTTGAACGCGAGGGCGGCGGCCAGTGAATAGCGTTCGTTCACACATTCTCGAATTACTGTACGGAGCCGTTCAGTGGCGGGTAACTTGTTCCCGACAATTGACTGCGCAATATCCGCCGCGAATAGGATACTCGGAACAGTCGGCAAACTCGTTGCGGTAAAAAACGGACGCGTATTGTTCAAGGCCACAGGCCAATGACATGGCGGCGTTTTGACATCGATAGCCATTAACATGAGTGCGTTCGCGAGCACTGACGAATATGGCGACGAGACAACGTCATTTGACGTTTGATATGACGACGACGACGACGACGACGCGCCCGTATCGTCGTCAAACACGCTGGTTAGTGCGCGACCGCTGCACAGCCATTGGACTAGCTCTTCTTCGTGTCTGTTGGCTAAATGATGTTCAGCGTCGGCCACAATGTCTGTCCACGACCGAACGTGGCTTATCACTGGAGGAAGAGGACGTTTCTGACGGTCACGGTAACGACGACGGTCGTAATGCAAATAATCGTAGATATTGATGCCGAGTGCGTACAGCGCGTCTACAACGGCACCGGTTAAAAACGTGTCCATGCCGTGTTCGAGGGCTTCAATAACACACGCGACGTCACTTGTCGAGGCGTTTGGGCGCGGGGGCAATACCCAGCCACCATTGGCGTCGGCAATGGTCATCTGGTCGAACGTCAGGTGTGCCGCGTGAACGGCCGGTGCCAATTGTATGAGGACAATGCCCCGATACAAACGAGCAACTTTTATGAGCAATTCGTGCCACCGGACGCTTACCCACTGACGGTGAAATGCACGACACGTTCGGGAGAGCGCCGAGCACGCGGGCCAGTCACGTTCGTCGACGAGGCGCACAAACACGTGGCGAAACGCAACATCCATTTGGTTGTTCGTCCGAACACCAACCATTTTGACGATGGTGAATTTTCGCGATGATCTCGACCACGTTCTGGCCACGTTGCATAACTTGTCCGAGGCCGCGCGCATCTGGGAGGCGAGTCCGCATCATGTGGACGGTGGTAACTCCAACATGAATGTTGTGCAAATATGCGACGATTTGAAGCATGACGTGGTCAGCATGGGTGAGTGTTGGCAAGAAGCTCTTGTGAGCATGCGCGAAGCCGTTCGTCGGCGGGTGTCGCCGACTCGACGACGACGACGTCGTCTGGTTTTGGACGACGACGACGACGACGACGACGACGACGACGTTTCGTGTGGCACCAATCACGCATTTGGCCCGTGTGACGAACATGTACGTCGAGTTCAAGAGTACGCGAGTGTGTTCATGGAAACGTTGCGATTGCGGGGACAGGATGACGCCAACGCCGACCAAAGCCGCGACGGTCGCTACACACGTATTCGTCACAGTGCACGAAAACTCTTCAAATGTGTGCAAACGACCGAAGCCATGTGTTATGAGGCCGCACGCGAAGCCGGTGTCGATATGCGTGCCACCGAAGCCAGTGACGACGATTCGGACTCGGAATCGGACGACGAATCGTCGGTTGACTCGGATGACGAACGATTCATCGCGTCGGACTCGGAATCGTCGGAATCAGGCTCTGAATCGAACGACGACACGTGTGAAGAGCGTCAAAGTCGTTCCGTCGAGTTCGACGACGAGTTGTTGCTCGGTTCGTTGGAAGACGAAAGCGCGCGTCAATCACAAACATTCGCGACCATGGACGTGCTGCCGTTCGTCGAAGCTGCGCGACAAGGACGCGCGACGTTCTTGCGTGCACTACAGTATGCCCGCGACGCGACGTCCATCGTCGAATCGACTGAAGATTACGTGCGTTCGGCGGCCATTCACTATGACGCTATCATGTTAGCGCTCGACGAAAACGCTAGCGGCACACACACGCACGTGCGCCACGACGTTTTCTCTACGCTGGTCGACGTATTGGTGGGCCGTCGGTCGTTGCGCGCGTACGCGACTTTCATGATTCGTCAAGTGACCCGAGCCGGCGACGATTTTGACGAACAAGTGTCGGCCATTGAAGACATGGAACGCGATCTCACGTCACGTGCTTGGAAACGCTATCGTCGCGCAACGGGTTCGTCCGAACAACCGACCCGCGTCGATTTGACGGTGGACGACGACGACGACGACGACTAATAAACAACAATTGTATTGTTTGCTGTACTACGTACCCTAATCGTGTTTCAGTAAATCACACGTTTGTCTCGCGCGTAAATGACCGACGTCAAGACTAGTTCACGTCGTCCTCCACGGCGGCGACAGCGCGCCGGCGCATCGAGTGAACGCGCCAAACAACGCAAAAACGTGTCAATTCGCACACTCATCGACGCTGGTATTGTGCGAGCGAATTCGACATGCACCTTCACGTACACAAATCACGAGTTCGAGGCCGTAATTGACGCCGATGGCAACATTGTCGACAAAATCCTGTACGAATTTTTTGACAGCAAGCCCCCGTCTGCGCGGCGGGTCGATGATACCCAGGGCGCGGCCGCCTACGACACACCCAGTCGTTGGACGACCGATTGTTTGCACATGGCTTTGGATCAAGACGACGAGCGGCTTGGCCGGCCGCCATCCACGTCGTTCAGTCACAATCGCACGGTCATTCCTGCCTTCGACAAAATCCACACGACCTGTATCGTCACGGACGATGGCTCGTCGCAAATTCTCTCATTGAACAATGCACGCGATTATTATTTACAATTGAACGAGACGTCATCGTCTACGTTGTCTACGTCGTCAGATCAGGCACCTGCTCCCAAACGAGCACGCACCAATGTGGCCGACATTGCTGGACGAAACGGCGGCGCGCTCATTGTGCGTACGTTGAGTGCGCCTGCACGTGCACCTGCCGGCACATCGTCTGCCGTGTCGTCAACGATCGCCATGCACCAACGACACATCAACGCACTCAAATTGCAATATGAGTCACGACTCAACGAATATGAACGTACTTTGCGTTCTTACGAAGACATTATTGAAGATTTATTGCGCACCGTTGAGCCGACATCGAGTGCCCATGAACGGGCCACGCGCTTACTACATGCATCGATGATGGCCAAAGTCGACGTTATTGTTGGCAGTGAAACGCGCCCGTCGTCGGCGTCGTCGTCGACTTCGACGTCACTATCGTCGTCGTCGTCGTCGTCGTCGTCGTCATCTACAACACGCGTTGACGTGCGTTCGGAACTCTCGACGACCTTGTCAAAATACACACAACTTGAGTGAATAAACACACATACACATTCATACATACACAAACTTACGTTGAACGTGTGTGTAAGTTCACGAATAAACAACTCTTTTGATTTTCACGTGCGTGCGCGATGCAAACACGTTCGAAAGTGCGGCAAGAGGCCGAAGATCCGATGGTGACCGATCGGACTCGACGGGCCCTCGCCGAACCCGCCGTAACGTATGTCACGTCGTTGGACGAAAGTACGCAACAACTCGTCATGAAAGCCATTGTAGGCCAAAAAAGCATGGATGCCGGCGTCATTTACCGCGTGCGTGACTTGCTGAATGGGTCACGCTCGTTGCAAATTTTCAATCGCATGTACGGCTATCAGTTGTCGCACAGCGACGAAGATACCGGCAAAATCCGCTACATCGATCAATTTTCGGCGTTTGCACACGTGGAGCGCATGATTCCGCCCGACGTGGAAGATCGTATTATGCACGCATGTGGATTTCGGGGCAACGATGTATCTTCGTCGTCGTCGAGTACGTCGTGGAGTGAGGCGGAACTTGAGACGGCGCGCGCGCGTGCACAACAAATGGTCGATGAATATCGCGCTGGACAACTGAATGCCGCGTGCCCACCCGGTGAAATGGTCATGATGCCGGGTTACGGTGGACGCACGCGTGACCTGGCCGAAGCGTATCCATTGTTCATTGACAAACGATCGCGGTCCATTTTCGCGGCCAGTGGTGAAAAGGATTTGACCGAATACGATGTGTGGACTGTCGTGCGCATGGGTCGTCCAGGCGATCCGCCGTCACGTGACCAACGTGTTGGCGGCATCGTGTACTTGGAGGTCGTGCCGTCACGCTTGAAAGAACGACGGAATGGTCGCAAAGTGAAACACAAATTGTCGGCGCGTACGGATCCGACTGAAATAGACACGGCTTTGCGTTATTATTTGGACACGTGCAAATTATTAGACGGAATAAGCGCTGAACAAATGATCACTGAACAAGAACGCGTCGAAGCCGAAACTGAACGATTGCTCGAAATGTCGCCCGATGAATTGCGTGCAATGCACACGGCAATTACTACGAACATGACGGCGTCGTCCGAATGTAATGATGGTGATGATGACAACAACGACGATTCTCAACTGGACACGTCGAGTGTTATGGATACCGAGTAAAATAACACTTCTTGACTGAGCGCGCGCGCACATGTCCGTGTTTTGACCGATCGGCATTCACTCACTATTATTCGACGACATGCACTCATTCGTGACGATGTCATGAATGCACACCGACGACGATCTGAACACGAATCAACGTGTATTTGGACATGGCGATTACTTGGCTCGTCTGTGACGTTTTTATTGGTTATCGTCATCTTTTTGCGTCTATTCGACAAGCCGCGGGAACAAGCGGAAGCTCTTTGCATTGATCAGCGCGACGAAGCGCAAATGATGTTGGAAAGCGTGTGTGCCGACCCACGCAAACGCGCGCGACAAGTCATCGACCACTGTTCACGCTACCGCTATCGAAACGAAACGAACATTGGCTGGTGCACCATGTCGACGATGCTTACCGACGCGTCACTGTATCGTGTAATGGGCTCTCGCGACGTATCGTGGACGCTCTATATCATAGTTTTTTTACTCGGAACGACGATGGCATGTTGCGTCGTATCGTTGTGTTGCGCTAGTCTCCATTATGTACAAAGTAGGCGATCGGCATTTGCGTTGCCCATTGGCAATGACAATAGCGGCTACGCTGCCCGTGTTCACGAAAGAACGTTCATTCAAGCCCCGTCGTCGCCACCACAGCTACCCTATCAATCTCACTTACGAACGATCAATGATGCGTCATATTGTCAAACGGCGATTGTGTTTACGGGCCCCGACGGCGTTCAGTACGTTCAATCGGCCGATCAAGCGTACGCATCGACGCCAAGTCCGTTCATACATCAACATCCAAGTATCGGATATGAACACTCGAAATCCATGTAAAAAAAAATAGAGTGTTTTCTCCGCATACAATAGTCATGTGTGTGTGTGTGTGTTTACTTACTTACTGACCCATTGGCCAAGTTATTGGTTCGTATGGTAGTCGTTGGTGCGGTGGATCGCTACCGGCGCCCGTAATATTCGAATATGCAGACGATGCTTGCGGCACTTGATTCAATTGACCACCAGGTGGCGCGTCATTGTAGTGATCGGCGGCGAGGGCTAGTGGCGGAACGTTGTGTGGTAAAACATCATAGTGGGTAATTCCTAAACCCGCATCGTCCGAAATACTACGAGATATGTTTTCGTTGTGTTCGTCATCATAGTAATCGTCATCGTTACTTCCCGCGCCACTGCCGGCGCCGATATCATGTTGACGCGGCCGTCGTGGCGAGGGAAAGGGGCGGCGACGACGAACGTCGGTGGTTGACGCGGAAGCAGCGGTAGTCGTCGATGTGTTTTGTTGTTGACGCTGGACAACATCGGGGGTGTAGGCCGACACTTGTTTCGGATTGGCGCGAAGAATGGTGTGGGCGACCCGACGGCGATTACGTTCGAGGCGACGGCGTTCGACGACAACGAATACGGTGCACGCGAACGCGGCCGTGATCACGACAGCAACGGCAGCAACGACGAATTCGTCGGCGTGTTCGGAATCGGCGTGTTGCTGTTCGAAGGGCAACGATGGGTCGGATATCGTGGTGTTCATTACAACCACCATAGTGTCAATAGTAGTTGTGATATTAGAGGCGTTCGTAACCATGGTGGGTACAGGCATGGTGGTAGTCGTCGTGGTACTGGAGGGCATGGGTGTCGGTGGCGATACTGACGGTGACGCGGTAGTTGGCGGCGGCGGCGGCAACAAGGCAGCGGCCAACGATAGTGCGTTGGCAATGTGTTCCGCGTCAATTTGCGCGACACTCGGCGTCAATTTGTCGAACATGTCGACGCTGTACGGATAGACGCGAAAATTGCGGATTTCGAAATCCTGCGGACCCGCCGCAAAGCCGAAGCCAGAACGTCGTTTTTGTAAATAACTCGTGGCGAAATTTTGCACGCGACCCATGACCAAGTTACTTTGCTGCCACCAAGCGGTGGGTTCGAATCGAACGCCCGAGATTCCCGTCGATATGTCGTACACGCCTCGCACATAGAACGACGCTGACGCACTTGATGGATTCGTCTCGTCCCACGCCACGCCAAAGCGCATGGTAATCCATGCTGGCGTTTGACTGTATGTGGTGTTCGGAAACACCATGTACTCGCGTTCTTGCAGTCGCGTAATGCAGTTGGCGGCGGTCTCTGGCGCTGTTGCGTTGTAACATTCGGTAGCCGCCGTTGTGGGTGTGACGCGATGCAGCGACATGGTAGCGTACTCGTTTCGATTGTAACTGGACGTGTACCGCGTACTGGCGTTCAAGTCGGTGTTGCCCGTCATGGTGAGTGCGAGCGCGTTGACGACAAATTCGTTTTGATCGACGGCGGACAACACCTGAATGCGTGGACCCGGATACTCGTGAGCGAGTTGGTCGAATGTGTGCATACGAATCTCGAATTCGACAATAGTGCCCGCCATGTTAGTGAGCGGATAGAGTGTGCGGTCAATTTGATCTTGCGTTCGGTTG
>Ga0307379_10002486_pt1 | contig 27316 bp, 24 predicted proteins | sample UN2MG_FD_202237 | JGI IMG/M metagenome (GOLD analysis project Ga0307379, IMG submission 202237) | Soil microbial communities from Risofladan, Vaasa, Finland - UN-2 | ecosystem: Environmental > Terrestrial > Soil > Coastal area > Acid sulfate soil | place: Finland: Risofladan, Vaasa | collected...
CATCGCGAGCCATCCTGCGCACGCCGCTTCTGTAGAATCTTGTCAACGTTTACCAAAAAAACTGTGCCGGCCGTGCAATGTCGGGGGCCGTCGCCCGAATCCCCTTATAATGGTGTCCGTCTCAGGGATGAACGTTCTCCCGGCCGAACCGTCATGGGTTACGGTTGAGGGTGGAGTGTGCCCATGTCCGCGGTTCAACCTAACGCATCGTCACTCGGGTTGGGCCAGGTGCCGCTGATGTTCGTGGCCCCGCGGCGGGTGTTCCACCGGATCGCCGAGACCGGGCGCTACGGCTGGGCCCTCGGAGCCCTGATCCTGGTCACCACGCTGATCGGCTGGGTGACGATGCAGACGGGCCTGATCGATCGCGAGGTCAATCGGCGGACGCTCCAGGCCCTGGCTGATCTCGAACGCGAACAGATCGACCTGCTCAGCCGATCCGAGCTGTCCGAACGACTCGACAGGATTCGCAAGTCGGCCGAGTTCACCAAGCTGATCGTGCGCGGCAGCGCCGTGGTGGTCGCTCCCCTGGCACTGATCGCTTCGGTGGCCCTGATCGCCGCGATTCTGTTCGCGGTGGTCGCCCTGACCGGCAACAAACCCGACTACCCGACGCTGATGGCCGTCTGCGTGTACGCGGCCGTCGTGGACGTCCTGGCGGCGGCGCTACGGCTGGCCATGATGCTGTACTACCGAACGATGCAGGTGGACACGTCGCTGGGCCTGCTGGTGCCCACCTCGGAAGGAACGCAGACCGTCAAGACGATCCTGTCGGCCGTCGACCCGTTCCGCGTGTGGTTCTGGTTGCTGGTCGGCCTGGGGTTGGTGCTCACCGGGCAGCTTTCCAGGCGGGCGGCGGTGATCACCTGTGTTTTGTTCTGCCTGATCGCCGTCGGCGCGCGCATGATTCCTACGGACGCCGGGTGGCCGAGCGGATGACGACTCATCTGCGCATGAAAGAACAGGGCGAGCCATGAAGAAGATACTCATACTGTTGGGTGGTGTGGCGCTGGTTGCCGCCGTCTTCGGCCTCAACCAGGTCCGCACCGGCGAGTCCGACACGCCGCTCTTGCGCGTGGCCCCGGAGGACGCCCTGCCGGTGTCCGTGACCGAGCCCGAGCAGCAGACCATCGTGCGTCGCGTGCAGGCCCCGGGCGAGATCGAAGCCGTGCTCGAGGTCGAGATCCGCTCGGAAATGCCCGCCAAGATCGAAGAGATGCCCGTCGAGGAGGGGGACACGGTCGAGGCCGGTCAACTGCTCTGCCGGCTCAACGACGACGAGTTTCGGGCCATGGTCGAGTCGGGCGAGGCCGGCGTCGCCCAGCTCAAGGCGTCGATCCGCGACGCGGAAGCCGACCTGGCCAAGTGCAAGCGCGACTGCTCGCGACAGGAGCGGCTGGCCAGACTGGACGCGGCCAGCGACCTGGAGCTGGCCGATCACCGCACCTCGCTGCTGAAGGCGGAAGCCAACATCGAGATGCGCAGGCAGCAACTGGCCGAGGCCGAGGCCATGCTGCGTCGGGCTCGTGACAACCTCAAGAAGACGGTCATCGTCTCGCCGATCGACGGCATCGTCTCACAAGTCTTCGCCGAACCGGGTGAGGTGGTTATCACCGGCACGATGAACAACCCGGGCACGGTGGTCATGGTCATCACCGACCTCTCCCGGATGCAGGTCCGGGCCCGCGTGGACGAGACCGACGTCCCGCTGGTTCAGCCGGATCAGGCCACCGACATCTTCCTGCCCTCCGACACGCAACGGGCCATCCCCGGGCGCGTCCTTCGAGTCGCCACCTCGGGCACGAAGCAGGTGGGCCGCGACGTGGTCACCTTCGAGACGCTCATCCTGGTCGAGTCGGACGACTCGGCCGTCAAACCCGGCATGACCTCGAACGTCGAGATACAGGTGGCCCGCAAGGAGAACGCCCTCACCGTCCCGGTTGAGGCCGTGGTGCACCGCAAACGCAAGGACCTGCCCGAGAAGCTCGTCGAGGAGTTCGAGCAACAACTGGCCGACCAGGAGCAGACCGCGCGGCGCAGCAAGGCCCAGTATCTCAAGGTGATCTTCTGCAAGAACGGCGACGAGGCTCATCCGCACCTGGTGCAGACCGGCATCGCCGACGAGACGCACGTCGAGCTGCTCGACGGAGTGGCCGCCGGCGAGGTGGTCATCACCGGACCCTACCGCACGCTCGACCAGCTCAAGGACGGCGCCAAGGTCAAGCTCGAGGAGAAGAAGAAGGAAAAGGGAGCCGAGCAGACCGACCAGGCGGAAGCGGACGCAGAGAGCAAACTGGCCACAGACAAGGACCAGGCCGCCGAAAGCGACGCCGGCGGCAACGAGGTGGCCGAGGCTCAATGATGAGCAGCGACGATCCATCCCCGACGGTCACGGCCCCGGGCGAGGCGGCCATGGCCAGCGCACGCGACGGCAACGGCGCGGCCCTCATCCGGCTGACCGACCTCACCAAGATCTACCGCGTCGGCGCCGAGCGGGTGCACGCTCTGCGCGGCATCACCCTGGACATCCAGACCAACGAGTACGTGGCCATCATGGGGGCCAGCGGCTCGGGCAAGAGCACGCTGATGAATATCCTGGGCTGCCTGGACATCCTGACCGCGGGCAGCTATCACCTGCGCGGAGCCGACGTCTCCAAGCTGTCGCAATCCAAGCTGGCTCGGATTCGCGGCCAGCAGATCGGCTTCGTCTTCCAGTCCTTCGAGCTGCTGCCGCGCACCACGGCGCTGAAGAACGTCCAACTCCCCCTGGCCTACACGCACGCCCGCCACCGCCGCAAACGCGCCTGGGCCGCCCTGGAACGCGTCAACCTGCTCGACCGGGCCCACCATCACCCCAACCAGCTCTCCGGCGGGCAGAAGCAGCGCGTGGCCATCGCCCGGGCCCTCGCTCAGGAGCCCGACATCATCCTGGCCGACGAGCCCACCGGAAACCTCGACAGCGTCACCGGCGCCGAGATCATGGACGTCTTCGACTCCCTGCACGCCGAGGGGCAGACCATCATCATCGTCACCCACGAGGAGCACATCGCCGCACGCTGCAAACGCGTTATCAAACTGCACGACGGGCTCGTCGCCCTGGACCAGCCTACCGGCAATGGAGAACGGCCATGAAGCTGCGCATCGGGCGCCGACTGCCGGCCGGGCTCCGCTGGCTCGCCCTGGCCCCGTGGCGGCTGCTGCGGCTGGGCTACTACTCGGCCGAGGCCACCTTCCGCAACGCCATCACCGCCCTGATCCAGATCTGGGGCAACAAGGTCCGATCCGTGCTCACCGTCCTGGGCATCATCATCGCGGTGACCTCGACCATCACCGTCGTCTCGGTCGTCCAGGGCTTCGGCAACTACGTCACCGACTTTCTCAAGGGCATCGGCACCAACTCCCTGTGGGTCTACCCCCAGCAGATCGACCGAAACAGCATGGAGCGGGCCATTCTCAACCTGGACGACCTCAACGCCGTGGCCGGACAGGCCACCAAGCTCGGGCGGATCACTCCGCTCATCTTCTCGCAGTGCAAGGTCGAATACGGGCGCGAGATTGCCGAGGACATGCGCCTGCGCGGCGTCGGGGCCGACTTCCAGGCCATCCGCAACTTCTACGTGGACGTGGGGCGCTTCCTGGGTCCCACCGACATCGAGAACACCACGCAGGTCTGCTGCCTGGGTCGCGATCTGCTCGACAAGCTGTACTGCGACGAGTCCATCGTCGGCGAGTACGTGCTGCTGGACGGCCAGCGCTTCCTGGTCATCGGCCTGATCGAGGAGAAGGGCAGCTTCGCCGGCGAGAGCCTCGACAACCTGGTGCTGATCCCCTACACGGCCGGCCTGAAGATGTACCCCTTCCTCAAGGACTTCGTCCTCATCCTGTCCGAGGCCGTCGACGAGACCTCCGTGCCCGAGGCCGTCGCCGAGGTCACCCGCATCCTGCGCAGCCGCCACGACCTCAAGCCCGGGCAGCCCAACGACTTCATCGTCGAGACGCAGGACCAGTTCCTGTCGTTCATGAACAACGTCAAGACCTACGCCACCAGCGCGTTGGGCGGCATCGTGGGCATCTCCCTGCTGGTCGGCGGGATCGGCATCATGAACGTGATGCTCGTGTCGGTGACCGAGCGGACGCGCGAGATCGGGCTGCGCAAGAGCGTCGGGGCCAGAAGGCGCGACATCATGCTCCAGTTCCTGACCGAGGCCGTCGTGCTGGCCACCGTCGGCGGCGTGATCGGCATCGTGCTGGGCTACGCCATCGGGCACGTGGCCTCGTTGCACCCGAACATGGTCGAGGTGTCGGTGCCGGTGTGGGCCGTCGCCCTGGCCATTGGCTTCTCGGCGGGCGTGGGCATCATCTTCGGCATCATCCCGGCCTTCAAAGCGTCCATCCTGCACCCCATCGACGCGTTGCGGCACGAGTAAAGCCGAGCCGCGGGATTCATCCCGCGCGCGGCACGGTCGAAAAGACTCCCGACCCCTTTTTCAGGGTTAACGCCGGCGGCGCAGGGTCAGCAGGGCGCCGAGGGTGAGCAAGGTCAGGGTGGCCGGCTCGGGGACGCCGGTGATGACCAGGTCGTCGAAGACGAAAACCGCGTAGTGTCCATCGCCCTCTGCGTTGAGCGTCAAGGTCAGGACATAGCCGCTATCGGGTACCGTCGCGCTCATGGTCTGGAAGGTGTTGTTCAGCACCGAGCCGTTCATCAGCAGGGGGGCGTCGTAGGTTTCGACGTCGCCGTTGGCCATGGTGTAGGCCAGCGAGCCGTCCGCGTCGATGCTGGAGGTGAACAGTGCGGCCGCCGGGCTGCCGTCGATTGACCAGGTCCAGTTGTACGAGTGCGGATGCCCATAGCCAGTGTCAATGAAGGCGCCCATGGCCGCCATGTCGATCGACACCGAAAGGTCCGTGAAGTCCGAGACGTCGAACTCCCAGATGGCTGTGCCGGTCCCCGAAGGATTGTCAGGGTTGACGAACAGATCGACGGCCCCGAACCAGGCGTCCAGCTTGCCGCTGGTGGGATGGCTGTTGACCACGCCGATGTCGTCGCTGGGAAAGGTAAGCGTCTCATCGAGGAACTGGCCCGGCAACGGGTCGCTCACGCCCACCTGGTAGACCCCGAAGCCGTCGCCTACTTTGGTGAACACCTCCTTGATGGGGCTCTGCCCGAAGGATATATTCCGATCTCCGACCACGTGGTCATCAAAATCGTACCGCGTGACCTCGATCGGGCCGCCGAAGGTCCAGGTGCTCGCCAGGCACACCAGTGTTGACGCCAGAACTGCTCTTCCGCATTGTGTCATCTCTGCCCTCCCGACGGCACGTCGAACGGACGCACCATCCCTCCAGCCACCGGAGGGGCGCAAGGCCTCCGGCTGCGTCTTGCCTTCACAACTGTTTCGGGAGAGACAACCTGCCAAAACGGCGAGAATGGCTCCCTCTCTCTACCTGACGGCCGATAGTACCCTAACGCCCACAGAAGGTCAAGCCCAAAAGCGGCGATTTTGCTCGGATTCTCGGCAGGTACGGCAGATCGATGAGCTGCCTTGACCATAGTGGTTAACGGGAATGTCATCGCGGGCGCGGGGGACATGGTTCAGGCAGGTGAATCACCTGCCCTACCCGGCTCACGGAGAAACGACAGAAACCGGCGTAAGTCCTTGTCGAATAGGCAGCAGCGCTATTCACTCCCCACCCCTTTCCCCGAGGTCAGGCCTTTAGCGCCTCTGCCAGGGGCGGGCATTCGTCACGCAGCAGAGAATACAGGACGTAGTCCACATAGGCGCCGCGCGTGAAGAACATCCGTCGCAATGTGCCCTCCAGCTTGTAGCCGCATTTCTCGGCCACCCGCCGGGCGGCCATGTTGCCGATATGCGTACTCAGTTGCAGGCGCGGAATGGGTTTGAGCTCGAACAGATAGGCCGAGAAGATGCGCAGGGCCTCCGTTGTGTATCCCTTGCCCCGATCCTCTCGGCGGAATACGACAAAGCCGACCTCGTAGCCGGACTGAAATGACGGCTCCTTGATGAACATGATGTGGCCGACTATGCGACCGCTCTTGTCGGTGACCAGCATGCGGCCCAGCTTGTTGTCCCAGCCGCCGGTTTCGCTGAAGTGCTTGCGAAAGGCCGCCGGCACGCGCAAGTCCACGGGAGCGAACTCGCCCATCTCGGCACATGTGTTTTCGAGCTTCAGGAACTCGTCCAGGTCACCGTCGGCGAAGAGCCTCAGGATGACGTTCGGTCCTTCCAGCATGATGGTTCTCCCTCAAGCCCGGGTCGATCGACGTCGACATGTCGTCCTGTCCGGGGCGCATCTGTCATGGTCGTCGCCTTGACACGGTACTCAGGCCGGGCAGTCCGCCCGGACAAGCAACTCAGCTCGACAAGGCTTCCGACAGCGGTTGGCACTCACTTCGCAGCAACGAGAATGTCTCGCGGTCCCGGTATTCCCCGCGCAGGAAATTCCCCTGGCGCTGAGTGCCCTCGTATTGATACCCGCACTTCTCTGCAACCTTGCGTGAGGCCGCGTTGCCCTTGAACATGGCGAGCTGCAAGCGCGGTATGGGTTTGAGCTCAAACAGGTAGGCCGAGAAGATGCGCAGGGCCTCGCTCATGTAGCCTTTGTTCCGGGCCTCGGGCCGGAAGATCGCGTAGCCGACCTCGTAACCGGCCAGCATCGGCGACGGCCAAAAGAACACGATGGCGCCCACCATGTCTCCGTCCCCGCTCGCGATGACCATACGGCCCTGATCCTCCTGCCACCACCCGGTCTCGCGGAACTGCTTCCGCATGTCCGACAGGGGATGAAGCGCGATGGGGAAGTACTCGCCGCGGGCGGCAAGGTCGGAGTCGAGGGCGAACAGCTTCTCGAGATCATCCTCGGTGAATAACCGGAGAGTGACCTGCTTCCCTTTCAGCATACTCAGCCTCCCCGACGAAAAAAGGGTCGGGAGTCTGGTAGGGCACGCAGGTCATTGACCTGCCCTACCCGGCTACGCCCAAGAAGGAGCCGTCCCCTGCCTCACGCCATCGTACATACGTCGGCATGACTGCAACGTACCGCGCCCCTCTACCCTCGGCAAATGGTTGAAGCAGGTCATTGACCTGCCCTGCCGGGCTGTCCGTATCCGCCACCGGTCGCCTCCGAACGGCGCCCGCAGCGCAGCTGCCTCAAGAATCTGCGATCCCCTTTCTCCCCAATGACCTTCGGGCACGACCGGCGTATGATAGACCGTTGGCCTGGCCGACGTTCCGCGACTATGCCGATGCCAGAACAGAGGAGGTGTGCCTTGAATTCGGATTCGCCGCCGTCAGAGGACTCGCCGTCTCAGGACGCTGGGCCTCCCGCGAACGTCCCTTCGCCAGAGGAGCTGCGGAAAGCGATGAAGGCCTTCAAGAAGCGGCTCAAGCTCGCCCGACTTGACGCGGAATCGGGCCTGGGCCACGGCGCGACCAGCAGCGGACACCGCTCCGGGATCATCTCCATCGTGCCGCCCCATCAGTACCCCAAGGCGGTCTGGGACGAGCTTGTCCGCCGAGGCCGCCTCAAGTACGTCGGCCAGGGGCTCTACGAACCGGTCGCCAACTAGCGCCCCCCGGCGAGCAGAACGCGGGACGGAACATCGCCCGCTCGCCGACGAAGGCAGAACTGGGACGGGACATCGCCTGCTGGCCGGCCAAGGCAGATCGCGTGCACGCCGGATCGGAAGCTGGTCACAAGAACATGGACCCATCACGCTGGCCAGTTCGTCCAGTCTACCGATCGAGAGCACGCCGCGACTGCAACGAACGAGCCCTGGTCCTGCAGGCGGCCGGCATCGAATACCGGATCCTCAACGCGGATGGTGAACACGTCCTTGTCGTCGCGGCCGCGGATGCCGACCGGGCCGCGGCCGAACTCGATGAATACGCCCGCGAGCGGCACGACTCGTCACCCCGCTTTGCGGCATTGCCCGCGCGGGACGACGGCTGGTATGGGGTGTTCGCCTACGCGACGGTCGTGCTGCTGATCGCAATTCTGAAAGACCGCCACGCCTTCGCGGTGGACTGGCTGGACGTCGGCAAGACAAACGCGGGCCTCATCCGCCAGGGTGAATGGTGGCGGACGGTGACGGCCCTGACCCTCCACGTCGACGTCCGGCACGTGGCCGCCAACGTGGCGTTCGGCACTCTGTTCGGCATTTTCACCGGACGGCTGCTGGGGTCGGGTCTGGCATGGGCCGGCATCCTGGTGGCCGGGGCCCTGGGCAACATGATGAACGCCTGGGTCCAGCCGGCGGAGCACACTTCCGTCGGGGCCTCCACGGCCGTCTTCGGCGCCCTGGGCATCCTGGCGGCATACTCGTGGAAACAACGTCGGACGCTCGAACGCGGCTGGTTCCGCCGTTGGACGCCGGTGTTTGGCGGTGTGCTCCTGCTGGCCTACACCGGATTCGGCGGCGAGCGCACCGACGTGATCGCCCACGTGACCGGCTTCATCTCCGGCCTGCTGCTGGGCGTGCTCTACGCATCCATCGGCCACCGCCTCGCCGCCAAACCGCGCATCCAGCTTGTCTGCGGATTCGCGGCCCTCGCCTTACTCGCGTTCTGCTGGCTGCTGGCACTCCGCGCCCACGCGTAGACGCGCCACATCGACCCGGACGACCTCTTCCTCGTTTTCCAACCGCGTCGAGCCAAGTATAATCGCGACATGCGCTACGAAGGCTCCGTCTATCGCCCGCCCAGCGAAGCCGACTCCTATCTCCTCCAGGCCACCATCGGCTGCTCCTGGAATCACTGCACCTACTGCGCCACCTACCAGGAGAAGCAGTTCCGCGTGCGCCCCCTGGGCGAGACGCTCGAGGATGTCGCCATGGCCGGCCGGGCCTTCGGCGACCGCGTCCGCAAGGTCTTCGTCATGGACGGCGATGCGCTCACGATGCAGCTCGAACTGTGGGAGCCGATCCTCCAAGCGCTCAGCGAGACCTTCCCCAACCTGCGCCGGGTAAGCTGCTACGCCACGGCCACAAACCTGCTGGCCAAACCTCAGCAGGAGTTGACGCGTCTGCACGATCTGGGCCTGAAGCTGCTCTACATCGGCCCGGAGTCGGGCGACGACGTCACGCTCAAGCGCATCGCCAAAGGCGCCACCGCGGCCGATCACGTCGAGGCCGCGGCCAAGGCCCGCCGGGCTGGCCTCAAGCAGTCGCTCATCTTCCTGCTCGGCGCGGGCGGCGCGGAGCGCAGCGCCGAACACGCCACGGCTTCCGCCCGACTCGCCACGGCCATGGACCCGGAGTTCCTGTCGGCCCTGACGCTCATGCTCATCCCGACGACGCCGATCTACAAGCTGGCCGAGAGCGATCGCTTCGAGCTGCCGAGCGTCGAGTGTCTCTTGCGCGAGCTGCGCATCATCGTGGCCGAGGCCAACCCCACCGACACGATTTTCCGTTGCAACCACGCCTCGAACTACCTGCCCATCGGAGGCCGACTGCCGCGAGACCGCGACGCCATCCTGCAGACGATCGACGCGGGCCTCTCCGGTCAGGTCCCCTTTCGACCGGAATCCTCCCGGGCGCTATAGCCCCACAGAATGTCTGCCGTCACGGCGTTCTCGCGTTGGCCCTGGCCGACGCATTCATCTGATTCCGCGGAATTCGACTTTCATTGGGCAAAGAGCGGTCCCGCGCCCATGGTCAGAGACCAGGCGCGGTACAGACCGGCCGTTCAGCTTTCCGCCCGGTCGGCGGGCCTTTCTGCGGGATTGTGGGAATGGTCCGCCGTCTGCTGCGGTGGCGGAATGCTCACAACGATGGGGGCGTCGAGCGAGCCCGCCGACGGACGCAGGGCCAGCGTGCGAATCACCAGCGGCACTATGGTAAGCCGCACGGGTGCCACGCGGAGGAGCAACAACAGGGTCAACCCCCGTGCGATGGCCGAGACGGCGAACACGGTCGCATAGGCGGCGTGGTCCTGCCCCAGCGTTTGCAGCAGCAACCCGCCGAGCAGCGAGCCGCCCACGGTCAGCGCCGCGTTGGCCACGTTGAACAGGGTCAGCACGCTGGTTCGCTCGTCCTCGTCGATGGTCTCGAAGACCAGCAGGAACGTGGCCAGTTCGTAGGCGCCCCAGGCGCAACCGGCCAGTAACTGAATCGCCAGCAGGTAGACGAAGCTGTCCGAGATCAGCCACAACGCCGACAGCGGCACGATGGTCAAACCCCCCGTCCACAGCAGACGCCGGGCGCCGAAGCGGTGAGCCAGACCGCCCAGACTGGGAAGGATCAGAATCTTCGCCGCAAAGGCCGCCCCGATCAGCGTCATGTACTCGGTATAGGAGAAGCGCAGTTCGCCGAGCATGTACGGGGTGAAGAACGGACCGGCGAGCTGCACGGTCAGCGTGACCGCCAGCAGGTACAGCAGCAGCAGCGAGTCCCGCCCGGTCCGCAATCTGCCCAGAAACTCCAGCGCCGACACCGATCGGAAGCTGGCCGGCAACGGACGCGGTTCGCTCTGCATCCTTAGGTAGCCGGCCGAGACGGCCCGGGCGGCCGCCGCGATCAGAAACACCACGGCGAAGGCCCGAACCGGAGAGTCCCACTGCCTCCCGAATTGCAGCAACAACCCGCCGATCAGCAGCCCCGTCAGCAGGGCGACCTGACACACGCGCGACCGTCGGGCGAAGAACCGGGCCCGCATTCCGGCCGGGACCACCGTTCCGATCCAGGTGTTCCACGCCGGGCCGGTCGCCATCCCGGAGCCCCAGTACACGGCGGCCACGAGGAATACCCCCCAGACCGGCACGGTCCCCAGCAGCGCTGCCACGATCAGCGGAACGAAGCTCAGCGATTGCACCGTGGCGCAGAGCACCACCCAGCGCCGTAGCGAGCCCACCCGGCGCGCCGCCGCCGGTGAAACAGTTTGCAGCACGGCTCCCGCGAGCATGGGGACGGTGGCGACCAGCCCGGACGCGACTTCGCCACCGCCGATGGCCAGCAGGAACGCCGGCAGATACGTCTCGCCCACGCCCACGTTGACCGAGAACGCGGCTCCGTCGATCGTGCTGGCCCGCAGATCGCGACGTAGACCGGTTTGGTGAGCCCCCTGCCGCATCGGCGAATCATACGCCGCCGCTGCCCGCTATCCAGAGTCCGGCAGCCCGGGTCATTGACCCGCCTGTGCCATCAGCCTTACAGCAGGGCACGAGAAAGGTTCGGGACTTCAGCCGGCTTCCACCCCCGTCTGCCTACGCCGAGCGGATTACACATTCCGACAACGATCCCTCGCGTTTCCGACCGGTGACAAAGTCCTCGGTCGTCTGGCATAATGGTGATCTTCGCTCCGGCGCGACGAGGCGCCGGAGGTTGGCTCGCGTTCCCGGAGGAGACCAGGCATGGACCTGCTTCGCTGCTCCTGTTTGAGGCCGGCCGCCGGGCTGGTCGCGGTCTTGTTCCTCGGGCCGTACGGCTGGGCCCAGGACTCGTTCGACCTGAGTTCCGCCCCGCAGGCGACAGTCATTCGCAACGGGTCGGTCGAGGTGCCGATGCATCGCTATCGCCACCTGCCCATCATGGAGGCCCGCGTCAACGGGAAGGGACCGTTTCGCTTTGTGGTCGACACCGGCTCCCCGGTCCTGATCGTCAACCGGCACATCGCCGACGACCTGGCGCTTCCCACACCCGAGCGATTCCGCGACGGCCCCGAGATCATGGTGGCCGGACCGGGAGGACAGGGGCTCCCCGCGAGCTTCCACGAGGTCGAGTCCCTGCAGGTCGGCGAGGCGGAGTTCCGGAAGGTGGTCGCGCTGGGCCTGGATTCCCCGCTCTCCCGCGAGTTCGACGGCGTCATCGGCATGGGCGTTTTCCGCGATTGCGTGCTGACGTACGATTATGCAGCGGGGCGGTTCCGCATCACCGAGGCGCCGCTGCCGGCGGCCAACGGTGGGGACGTGCTCGACTTCACCTACGAGACGCCTTACAGCGCTCCGGTCGTGCCGGTCAGCGTGAACGGCACACCTCACCGGTTCATCATCGACACCGGCGCGTCGGGGTGGTTCAGCTTCTCCGACGCCGTGACCGACGGCTGCTCCTACGCGTACGGACCGGTCGCAGGGCCCAAGGCCCGATCCCTCGACCGCGAGATCGATACCAAGGTTGGCCGGCTCAGCGGGCGGCTCGAAGTCGGTGAGTACGTGTTCAAGGAACCCTACGGAACCGTGGGCGAAGGCATGGAGCGGTCGTTGATCGGCAACGAAGCCCTCGAGAACTTCGCATTCTCCGTGGATCAGAAGAACAGGCGTGTCCGCCTGGCGCGTGCCGGCAAGGCCGACATCGTTCTGCCGCCCTTCCGCACGCCGGGGTTCGGCTTGATGAAGGGGGAAGCGGGTTTGACCGTCATGCACGTCATGGACGACTCGCCGGCCGAGCGGGCCGGACTTGCCGTCGGGGACAAGGTCGTCTCGATCGAACGTCAGCCGGCCGAAGACGTGTACGGGCTCCCGATGTGGGACAAGCTCCTCGAGCACGACTCGATTCACATCGGCTTCATCCCGGGCGGCGCGACCGAGCCGCGCGAGCTCGATATCGACGTGATGATCCTGGTCCCGTAGGCGCGCGTCCCGCCCCGGATGAGGGGCAGCCCACAGTACGGTTCATCGACCTGTCTCTCCACATGGCAGACCATCGACCGACCGCCCCTCGTTCACAGGCGACAGGTTTTCAAACGGTTTTCCACGCCGGGTTGTCGACCAGCGGCCGGACGTCGGCCAGGCCGCGGGCGATGACCGCGTAGTGGGACGGCAGCTTGCCCATGGCCCGCTCCTGGTCGCTGACCTCGCGGTCGAAACGGGACAGGCAGACCAGATCGGCCTCAGCCGCCATCGCGCCCAGAATCGGGGCGAGCTCGACGTATACGTTGGAGATGTGGAAGACCAGAATCCCCCCATCGGTCAGCTTCTGGAGATAACCATCGAGGGCCTCGGGCGATACCAGGTGTTCCGGAATCACGTCGGCGTTGAACGCATCCAGAACGATCATGTCATAGTGCCGATCGGGTGCTTTGCTCAACATCAACCGGCCGTCGCCGATGACGACTTCGTGCGTTCCGCAGCACCGGCTCAGGAAGGTGAAGTACCGCGTGTCGCGGGCGACGTCGGCCACGGCCGGGTCGATCTCATAGAACGTGAAATGCTGACCCGGTTGGGCGTAGGCGGCCATGGCGCCCACACCCAGACCGATGATGGCCGCGCGGCCCGCGCCATCCGCCCCGGCGAAGGCGGTGAACACCTCGCCGAGCGGGCCGCTGCGGTGGTAGTAGTCCAGCGGCTCGTCGCCGCGCCCGGGATCGACGCTCTGACTGCCGTGCCGCGAGCCGTCGTTGAGCAGGATGCGCAGGTTCCGCTCGGTGTCGAGAAGAACGAGCTTGACCCCGAACGCATTGGTGACGACGAGCTGAGGCGTGTGTTCCATGATGCCGTGTCAGTTCCGCGGTTGACTCGGGCGGATCGACCAGGCCCGATCGGTCACCGGCCCGGCGATCGCGTCTGTCCCTCCAGGAATCGCAGCGCCCGGATGCCGTACCAACTGTACGACTCGCCGTTCACCAGCGCCGACGCGAAAGGCAGCTCCTCCAGCGCCTGCCGGCGGCGGCCGAACGGATACGGCTCCGACGAAAAGAGCAGCAACGTGCGCGTCGGGTCGTAATCCTCCAGGCGGATGGTGGGGTACTTCTCGTCCAGCCGGCACATCCGAGAGCCGAAGCCCAGCAACTCGAACATCGAGCCGATGAACGTGTCGCACCCGACGGCCATCCAGGGCTCCATCCAGATCAAATAAAGGAACTGGTCGACTTGTGGGCCGGCCGGCCGCAACCACTCGATCACGCCCGGCAGATCGAGCCAGCCCGGCTTCGGCGACTCGGCGGTGATCCTCTCGCAGACCGTGCGCCAACGCTCGCCCAGTGCGAGGAGCTCGGGTCGTTCCAGCCGCTCGCTCAGCTTGCGGAGATTCTCCGGCACGTCTTTCACCGAGGTCACGTGCGTCGCGACCCACGGCACGGGCGACCGGTCGGCCATCTGGAGCGCGTTCTCTTCCCGATCCAGGACCAGCAGATCGGGTCGGACTTCCTCCAGCTTGGGCCACTGAATCCGCTTCGTTCCGCCGACCACCGGTATGGCGGCCACCTTCTCCCGCGGATGGATGCAGAACCGGGTGCGGCCGACGACATGCACACCGGCCTCGATCAACGTCTCCGTCCACGACGGCACCAGGCTGACAACACGCATGGCGCAACTCCGCACCGGCGATCGTCGTTGGAACCGGTCGGCGCGTCAACGCGGGGGGCTCGCGCTGGGTACGTCGAGAAGTTCAAACACGGCCACGTTGGCGTCGGCCGGCCGGTAGACGATCCGGTAGCGATCGGGGGCGACCGCCCGGTGAGCCGCGAGCGCCGCCTGAATCGCGGGAGGATTCCGCCCCGCGACGATCAGGAAGCGCACACCGACCTCGCGATAAGCTTGATCAAGCTGGGCGAGCGCGACGACACGCATGCGCTCGGCCTCTTCCGGCGTCTCGACCATGTAGAAGGTGCGCCAATCGCGTGACGGCGAGTAGGCATAGCCGATGGGGTCCACACTGGGAAGCTGGTTGACCGCCTTCCGACCGGTGGCCAGATAGACCTCCGGGGCCGAGTGCGCCGCGATCACCGCGTCCGGCGGCGCGTTCTGCCGCAACTGGTCGGTCACGCGGTGATGCTCGGCCAGATTGACGGTTTTGTTGAAGACGCGGCACGTCTGTCCATCGAAGCCGAGCAACGCTCGATGGTACGCAACGTACAGTCCGGTCAGGCACACACACGCGGCCAGGGCAACTAGCTGCGGGAAAGGAGAACGCAGCCTCGGAAGGAGGCGGACGCGCCCGAGCCAGCCGGCCAGGTAAGACCAGCCCAGCAGATGAAACGCGATCACGAAGACGAAGACCGGCGCCAGAAACCGCAGCGGCTCGAACGGCCACAACAAGACCGCCCCCGTGTAGGCCAACAGAAAGACGTGTGCGGCCGTCAGGCGGCTCCGCGCCGACGCCAGGAAACCGATCAAACTCACCGGCAGACAGACCCAGACTCCCAGATGCACGAGCACCAATCGCCACCCGCCGTCAGCGTTGGCCGATTGCAACCACTCCACCGGAAGCCGAAGAATGAAAAAGAAGTTGTTAAAAGCTACACGAAAGGAGTTCTGATAAACCACGCGCGCGGCCTCGCCGACCGAACGCGGCAGCCACGCACCATAGTCCAACTCGTATTGCAGCAGCGCGGCCTGCTGCACGGCGCCGTCGGCCGCAACCGCGTTGTGCCGCCACAACCAGTAACCGCCCACGAGGACGACGCCGAAGACGCCGCACCACGCAACCAGCGCAAACCGCTTGCGGTAGAGTCCCCAGACAACGAGCGCCACAATCAGGGTCAAGCCGATCGATCGGCTCAGAAACGCCAGGCCTGCGACCAGCCCGCACAGGATGGCCGACGCCACCGTTCCCCGGCCGACGACCGTCACGGCGCGCTCGGCCAGGATCAGCGCGGCCAGGGCCAGCCCGGCGAACAGGAGCTCCGACATGGTGAAATAGCTGTAGAGCCGCAGCTCGGGCGTGGTCAGACACAGGACGGCCAGCGCGCCGACTCCCAGCTTTCCCAGCGGCAGGTGCCGGGCCGCGTACCACACGCCCAACAGCACGGCGCCCGCGGCCAACAGCACGTTGACCATCCGCAGCCACGGCAGATTCGCCGGATACTCGCCCGCCACACGCCAGACCAGCGAAAGGAGGAAGGGATAAAGCACCGGGTACTTGGTCTGATGCGGCTCGCCCGGAAGATCGATGCGCCGGTACCCGTGTCCCTCGGCGAGTGCCTTGGCCGTTACCAGGTAGATGGCGTCGTCTTCGTAGTAGCCGCAGGCGTTCGGAGTCGTGAACGCCAGGACCGTCAGGTAGACTACCAGGAGAAACGCGCCGGCCAGCAGGGCCCACCAGGCCGGCGAGAGCCCCAGGCTGCGCGGAGCCCTCGGCTGCGCCTGCGGGCCGGTCTTCGGTGTCACCTGTTCAGCCACGGATTGGCGATCCCTTGTGGAACGCGGCCGATGCGCCGTGGGCGTCGATCGTATGGTCGCAGATCAGCCGCCCTCCGGCGGAAGCACGCCCACCTCCAGGTGCGTCGGATAACTGCCGGAGCAGTAGACGCGCTGCGTCGTCCTGATGAAATCCTCCTCGTCGGCCAGGAAGATGTTGTCCACGTAAGTCTGCGGGTTGCGGTCGATGAACGGGAACCACGTGCTCTGGACCTGCACCATGATCCGGTGGCCGGTAGCGAAGGTGTGCAGCACGTCCTGCAGCTCGAAGGCGACCTCGGTCGGCTGATGGGGCACAAAAGGCTCGGGGCGCTCGTAGCTGTTGCGGAACCGGCCGCGGATCACCTCGCTGCGCACCATCATCTGGTAACCGCCCATGTGACGCCCGGGCGGCAGGTCGTCGGCGTCCGGCGCGTCGTCCGGAAACACGTCGATCAGCTTGACGATCCAGTCGGAGGCCGATCCCGAAGTCGACACCCAGAGCCGGGCACGGATGGGGCCGGCCAGCGTGACCTCCTGCTCCAACGCTTCGGTCTGATAGACCAGCACGTCGGGCCGGCGGGCGGCGAAGCGCTGGTCGTCGGTCATGTAGGCTTTGGTGGTTTCGGTGGTGATGCTCTCGGTGAGCGGGACGGGCTTGGCGGGGTCGCTCACGTATTCGTCGTACACGTCGCCCTCGGCGCCCGGGAGATCGAACGAAAGCCCTCCGCCCGCACGGAAGAACAGACGCCTCGTTTCGACGCTGTTCGGCGGCCATTCATCGAACGTTCGCCATCGGTTGGCGCCGGTCTGATAGACGGACGCTTCGGGCAGCGCCGGATCGCCCTTGTCTTTGAGGAAGTGGTTGAAGAACGGCAGCTCGATCCGCTCGCGATAGAAGAGCGACGTCTTCGTGCCGAAGTGAATGTTGCCGACCTGCTCGCCGTCGGACCGTTCCCAGCCGCCGTGGAACCAAGGGCCCATGACCAGAATGTTGAAGACGCCGGGATTCCGCTCCTCGACGGCCCGGTAGATGTTCAGCGGCCCGTACAGGTCCTCGGCGTCGAACCATCCGCCCACGGTCATCACGGCCGGGGCGACGTTTTGCAGATGAGGCAGAATGTTGCGGGCCTGCCAGTAGTCGTCGTAGTCAGGGTGCTCGACGGCGGCGTTCCAGAAGGGGATTTCCCCGTGGTAGTAGCGCTCGTTCACGTTGCTGAGCGGGCCGAGGTCGAGGAAGAACCGGTAGCCGTCCGGCGTGCCGTGGTCGAAGCGCTCGCCCCACTCGGTGGTCAGCTCGGTCCGCGACCGTCCGAAGACGTAGAAGAAGTTGAACGCGTCCGACAGGCAGAAGGCCCCGTGGTGGTGGAAGTCGTCGAAGTACCAGTCGGCGATCGCGGCCTCGGGCATGACGGCCTTCAGCGCCGGGTGGGCGTCGATCATCCCGGCGGCCGCGTAGAAGCCGGGGTAGGAGATGCCCCACAGGCCGACGCGCCCGTTGTTGTTGGGGACGTTCTCCAGCAGCCATTCGATGGTGTCGTAGGTGTCGGTGCTCTCGTCGACGTCGAGTTCGCCGGTCTTGTCGGCGACGTGCGGCCTCATGTTGACGAACTCGCCTTCGGACATGAAACACCCGCGCACGTCCTGGTAGACGAAGATGTAGCCTTCTTCGGCCAGGAGCTGTGTCGGGCCGAGGTAGTGGGGGTACTTCGGATACTGATCCTCGCCGTAGGGGCCGACGCTGTACGGCGTCCGCCGCATCAGGATGGGGTACGCCTGCGACGTGTCCTTCGGCGAGTAGACCGCGGTGAACAACTGAACGCCGTCGCGCATGGGAATGCGGTACTCGCGCTTGGCGTAGTGCTCGCGGAAGTAGCGGACCTGCCGCTCGCGGTCCTCCGGCGAAGGATAGAGAGGCTCGTCGGCTTGCTCCGTCTGTTGCCGGCCAGCGCCGGCCCCTTCGTCCCATCGGCGTGTGGCGCCGGTAAGCCGGCATCCGGGCGCGAGCAGCGAAGCCAGCAGCAGCGCTCCAACCACGAGCCGGCCGCGTCCGGCGCGCGCATCGACCACTCCGTCGCAGAGCAGACGCCGCATCTTCCGGCAGGATTCCCGACGACAGCAGTATGCCGCTCCCGACTTCAGCATTCTGATTTCGCTAACCGTTACCCGCTATGCGCCATTCGCTATTGGATCATCCCCAACTGCCACATCAGGAAGGCCCAGTCCTCGCTCTGATTCTCGATGCGCATGGACAGCGGCTTGCCGGCGCCGTGGCCGGCCTTGCGCTCGCAGCGCAGCAGGATGGGGCGGTTGCCGCTGGTGGCCGCCTGCATGCGAGCGGTCATCTTGAACGAGTGGGCGGTGTCCACGCGGTTGTCGGACTCGGCCGTCACGATCAGGGTGGCCGGGTAGTCCGTCCCCTCCTTGACGTTGTGATACGGCGAGTAGGCCCGGACCCAGGGGAACTCCGCGGGGTCGTCGGGATCGCCGTATTCGTAAACCCATTGAGCGCCCATGCCCCAGTGGTGAAAGCGGAGCATGTCCATCAGGGGCACCTGCGACAGGGCAGCCTGGAAGAGATCGGGTCGCTGGGTGACCGCGGCGCCGATCAGCAGGCCGCCGTTGCTTCCGCCCTTGCAGGCCAGTTTCCCGGGGCGGGTGTAGCCCAGGTCGATCAGCTTTTCGGCCGCGGCGTAAAAGTCGTCGAAGCCGTTCTGTTTGTACTCCCGGCGACCGCCGTCGTGCCATGCCTGGCCGAACTCGCCGCCGCCACGGATGTTGGCCAGCACCCAGACCCCGCCGCGCTCCAGGAACGGGATGATCCGCGGCCGGTAGTTGGGATAGAAGCTGGCGTTGAAACCGCCGTAGCCGTAGAGCAGCGTGGGGTTGTCGCCGTCGAGTCGCACGTCCTTGCGGGCCACCACGAACATGGGCACGGACGTCCCGTCCTTGGACGTGTACCAGATCTGCGTGGTCTCGTACTTGCTCAGGTCCACGGGGCAGGCGGTCTCTTGCAGCTTCTCGAGCGCCTGCGTTCGCAGGTCATAACGATAGGCCGCCGTCGGCACGACCCAGGAGGAGAAGGTGAAGAACAGGTCCGGCTCGTCCAGCGACCCGGTGAAGCTCGACACCGTCCCGATCCCCGGCAGCGGAATCTCCCGGATCAACCGGCCGTCGAGATCGTAGACCAGCAGGCGCGAGTGCACGTCCTCGCTGACCCGAAGCACGAGCTTGCGGTCCACGATGTTAAACCCGTCGATGACCCCCTTCTGTTGCGGGATCAGATCGCGCCAGTCCTCCGGCCCCGGCCGATCCACGGTGGTGGTGCAAATGCGGTAGCGGGGAGCCTGGTAGTTGGTGCGGAGGAAGAGGCGGCCGTCCACCACGTCGCCGGTGGTGATGGCGTTCAGCCCGTCGGCCACCGGCCGTAGCGGTTCGGTGCTGTCCAGGCGGCCGAAGTAGAGGTCGTCATTGGCCGGATCGCGGTAGAAGTTGAGCAGCAAGTAGGTGTGGTCGCTGGAGGAATAGGGCCGCGGCTCCTCGTCGATCGGGCGACCCTCGCCCCAGACGTAGCGGTCCTGGGCGTAGTCGCTGCCTACCTCGTGGTAGTACACCCGCATGTGGAAGTTCTCTTCACCGGGTGGAACGGTGGCCGGATCGGGCGAGCGGTTGTAGTAGAAGCCCGTGCCGTCGTGATTCCAGGCCACGTTGCAATACTGCGTGAAGGGAATCACATCGGGCAGGTCCCGGCCGGCGGCGACGTCGCGGATGTAGAGCGTGCTCTTTTCCGAGCCGCTGGACGATTTGCCGTAGGCCACCAGCGAGCCGTCGGGTGACGGGAACCACCAGTCCATGGCCACGGTGCCGTCGGCGCTGAACTTGTTGGGATCGATGGCCACCCGGGGCTCGGTGCGGTAGTCGCCCTCGCAGACCAGCAGCCTGGAGTGGTTGGCCAGTCCACTGCGCTTCTGCAGGAAGTAGCGTTGCCGGTGCGGATAGAAGTTGGAGACGGAGTCCACGCCGTAGACGGCCTCGAGTTCACGGGCGATATCGCGCCGAACCCTTCTAAAGCGGGCCAGCGTACCGTGGGTCAGGCTGTTCTGCTGCTCGATCCAGGCCTGGGTCCGATCGCTCTGCTCGTCTTCCAGCCAGCGGTAGGGATCGGGCACCTCGACGCCGTGGAGCAGGTCTACGGTATCGCCGCATTGAGCGACCGGATAAGCGGCCGGATCGAACGGCGGTGCCTGGGCGCACGAGGCCAGGACAACGGGCAGCCAGCCGGCCAGCAGGGCAACAACCACTCCCTGACGGACATCAATCGACGGCTTGCAGAACACGGGACCCTCCTTCACACAGGGGTTCGTCCAGCTCGGTCACAATGCGGGTGGATGGTACCACAGGCCTGCCGGGCGTGCATCCGGCGACCGGGCGCGTCAGCCGCCGCTTCGGGCGCGACCGCGGTTGTCGAGACCGTGGCACCGCGCGATGACGCCCGGGGCCGGTGGATCGACCGACGATCGAACCGCCGGACCGGGTATAAGACGGGGCCGAATCTATAGTGGGCGAAGCCGGCACGGTAGGGTAAGCTACATGGGATGCTTGGCATCGGGCGCGGCCGGTCGCCGAACGGACAATGGTGGGACAGGTGATTCGGCAGTCGCGCTCCGCCACGGGAGGGTCTGGGCATGTGTCCGCGCTGCCGCGAACCGCTGGTGGCCTACGAACTCGAGGGAATCGAGATCGACCGCTGCATCGGCTGCGGGGGCACCTGGCTGGACGCCGGCGAGCTGGAGTGGATCGCCGAGAAGGCCGGTGTGGATCCCGGGCCGCTTTCGCAGGCCCTGCACGCCGCCCGCCGGCGAGGCAAGCGCACCGATCTGAAATGCCCCCGCTGTGGGCACAAGATGCAGGAAGTGATCGTCGGCGACGAGCCCGGCGTGGAGCTGGACCGCTGCCGTTACAAGCACGGGCTGTGGTTCGACCCGGGCGAGATGCAGAAGGTCATCGCCTCGGTCGCCGGGGGCGAACCGGGCGCGATCGGACGGTTCTTCTCCGATCTGTATCGGCACGACGTACGAAGCGAAAGCGAAGGAGGTTAGGATGGGCCTCACCATTCTACTGGTTGTCGTCCTCGGACTCGGTTTCCTGCTGGTCGTCTGGCTGATCGCGTCGTACAACGGGCTGGTCAGGTTGCGCAATCAGGTTCGCAACGCCTGGGCACAGATCGACGTGCAGCTCAAGCGGCGCCACGACCTGATCCCCAACCTGGTCGAGACCGTCAAGGGCTACGCCGGCCACGAGAAGGACACGCTCGAGCGGGTGGTCCAGGCCCGCAACCAGGCCGTCAACGCCAGCGGCGTCGAAGCCCAGGGACGGGCGGAGGGCGAACTCAGCCAGGCGTTGGGTCGCCTGATGGTCGTCGTCGAGCAGTACCCCGACCTCAAGGCCAACACCAACTTCCTGTCGTTGCAGGAGGAGCTGACTTCGACCGAGAACAAGATCGGCTTCTCGCGGCAGTACTACAACGACGAGGTCATGCGCTACAACACCCGGATCCAGTCCGTCCCGACGAACATCGTGGCGGGGATGTTCAACTTCAAGGACGAGGCCTTCTTCGAGCTGGAGGATCAGGCCGCCCGCGAGGTGCCGAAGGTCGAGTTCTAGCCCGACGGGCATACCTTTCCTTGGACGGTTCATCGGGGTCACGATGTGGGAAGCGATCCAAAGCAATAAACGCCGGTCGTGGTATCTGATCGGCCTGATGGGCGCCATGCTGGTGGGTCTGGGCTTCGGCGTGGGGTACTTTTATGCGCCGGGCATGGGCGGAGCGGTCGGGGCCGTCGCTGCGCTGATCCTCTGGCTCGTCCTCCTGCTGGTAGCGTTCGCCGGCGGCGACTCGATCCTGCTGGCCAGCGCCAAGGCTCGCGAGATTCGCAAGGAAGACGCGCCGCAACTGTGGAACATCGTCGAGGAGATGGCCATCGCCAGCGGGCTGGGGCGCATGCCTCGCATCTACATCATCGACGACGACGCTCCCAACGCCTTCGCCGTCGGGCGCAACCCGGAAAAGGCGGCCGTGGCCGTCACCTCCGGCCTGTTGAGGCGGCTCAATCGCGACGAACTACAGGGCGTGATCGCCCACGAGATCGCTCACATCCAGAACCTGGACGTGCGTTTCATGACGCTGGCGTCGGTCATGATCGGGGCCATCGTTCTGATCGCCGACATGTTCCTGCGGTCGCTGTGGTACGGCGGCGGGCGCCGGCGATCGTCGTCGTCTCGTGGCGGCGGGCAGGCTCAACTGGTCATCCTGGGCGTTGCCCTGCTGCTGGCCGTCCTGGCGCCGCTGGCGGCCCAGTTGTTGTACTTCGCCTGCTCGCGCCGGCGGGAGTACCTGGCCGACGCCTGCGGGGCTCGTTTCACGCGCTACCCGGAAGGACTGGCCTCGGCGCTGGAGAAGATCGCCGCCAAGGCCGGCCAGGGGTCCAAGGTGAACCGGTCGCTGGCGCCGCTGTACATCGTGAATCCGCTGCAATGCGGACCAAAAGCGTCCTTGTCCTCGACCCACCCGCCCATCGCAACGCGAGTCGCCATCCTGCGCAGCATGGCCGGCGGCGCGGGGTATCAGGCCTATGAGGCGGCCTACCGCAAGGTGCTCGGAAAGGACAACCACTGCCTGAGCGAACGCACGCTCGAATCCGACGAGCAAGTCGCGGTCCGCCGAGCCACGGCCGAAGCGGACAAGAAGAAGGCGGCCGTCGAACGGGCCAGGGAGGCCGTCGATCTGGTCGATCGGCTGGCCGACTTCCTGCTGATCCCCTGCGTGTGCGGCGTTCGGATCAAGGTGCCGCCGACGCTGAAGCGCGACTCGCTGCCCTGCCCGCGCTGTGGGCGGGTGCATCCGATTCCCCGCGCGGGTACGGCCTCCAAACAAGGCAAGACGAAACAGCCGTCGGCCCCGATGCAATATCAACGCAAAGGAAGCGGATGGGAATCGTTCAAATGCCCCTGCGGCCGAGTGCATCAGTTGGGCCCCAGCTTCTCCGCGTCGCACGTCGACTGCGTCAAATGCGGCCGAAAGATCGAGGTGATCGGCTCGGCCGCGTCCTGATCGCACCAACCTTATCGATGTGGTAACCTCCCCCGGCTTTCGGGCCTTGAGCCCGAGTGGACAACGTCGCATCGATCCTGGAGCCGAACATGCGCGAGCAGTCACGATTGTTGGGCGCCATGCTCGTAATCCTGTTGGGCCTGGCACCGCCCGGATTTCACTCGGCCCGAGCGAGCGAGCCCCGGCAGCTCAGGAGCCCGTCGATCAACGTTCCGCCCGAGTGGCTGACTACGGCGGAGCAGACCGAGTTCCGCCAGACACCGCGGTATGACGAGACGATCCGGTATTGCCGACGACTGGCCGAGGCTTCGGACTGGATCGACTACCAGACTTTCGGCACCAGTCCCGAGGGGCGGGAGCTGCCGCTGCTGATCGCCTCGAAGGACCGGGCCTTCACACCGCAGGCGGCCAAGCAGACCGGCAAGCTGATCGTCTTGGTCCAGAACTGCATCCACGCCGGGGAGTGCGCGGGGAAGGACGCGTCATTCATGCTCCTGCGGGATATCGCGGTGACGCAGACGCGCCGGGGGCTCCTCGATGAGGTCATTCTGCTGGTCAATCCGATCCTCAGTGTAGACGGTCACGAGCGCTTCGGCCCGTATTCGCGGATCAATCAGAACGGCCCGGATGAGATGGGCTGGCGGACGACCTCGCGGAACCTGAACCTCAACCGGGACTACGTCAAGGCCGACGCGGTCGAGATGCGCGCCTGGCTGGCGCTGTGGAACGCCTGGCGGCCGGACCTGCACTTCGACAACCACACCACCGACGGCGGCGACTGGCAGTACGACGTGGTCTTTACGGCCGACACGCACCAGGCCGCCGCACCGCCGGTGGCCGAGTGGATCAAGGACGCGCTCTACCCGCAACTGATGACCACCCTGGAGGCCGACGGGCACGTGCCGATGATCTACTTTCACCTGGTCGACTCGAAGGACCCGGCCAAGGGGATCGGCTCGGGCGGATTCGGGCCTCGATATTCGACCGGTTACGTGGCCATCCGGAATCGGCCGTCGGTCCTGGTCGAAACGCACATGCTCAAACCCTATCGTACGCGCGTGATTGCCCACTATAACATCATGCTGCACACGCTGGAGCTGCTGAACCGTGACCCGGATACGTTGCGTCAGGTCGTCCGACAGGCCGACGACGAAACCGTACGACTGGGGGCGGACTACGATCCCGCCCGGCGGTTGCCCGTGGCGATCGGCGGTACCGATGAGTCGGAGCCGTTCACGTTCCATGGCTATGCCTACCGGCGCGAGCTGAGCGAGGTCTCCGGCGACGTCCGCATCATCTACGACAACACGAAGCCCGTTGAGATCGAGACGTTGTGGCACCGCGACACGATGATCACCAATGAGGTCAACCCACCGTTGGCCTACATCATCCCGCCGCAGTGGACCGAGGTGATTGACGTGTTGCAGGCGCACGGGCTGCGCTGCGAGCGGCTCGCGGAGGCCATCACGGACGAGTTCCAGTCCTACCGCTTTGATGAGGTGACCTTCGCGGACAGCCCCTTCGAGGGCCGGTTCGGGGCACGCTTCAAGACCGAGCCCATCGTCGAGCGGCGGACCTACCCGGCCGGCTCGGTGATCGTTCGGCTCGATCAGCCGGACGCCAAGGTGGCCGTCCATCTGCTGGAGCCCGAGGCGCCGGACTCACTGGTGTCCTGGGGCTTCTTCAACGCGATCTTCGAGCAGAAGGAGTACGTGGAGCACTACGTGGCCGAGACGCTGGCCCGCGAGATGCTGGATGCCGACCCCAAGCTGCGTGAGGAATTCGAGAACAGGCTGCGCAGTGACCGGGCCTTCGCGGCCGACCCCCGCGCCCGGCTGTACTTCTTCTACGAGCGTTCGCCCTACTGGGACGACCGGATGAACGTGTACCCGGTCGCTCGAATCACCAAGCCGCTCAACGCCGGAACAAACCCCGGACCGCAGTGACGATTCCCTGGTCGGGGTGCGCGCATGTACGTACGGGCTGCGAAAAGGCAAAAGGGTCGGGAGTCTTTTTAGGGCGACTTTGCCCTACGACGGCCGCCGTCCGGCCAGGGGCGATGCTGGTCGGCAGCGGCTCCCCCCGATCACACCTGCGACCAATGCCCCCAGCACATATTCGACCGGACCGCGACCAACTGGCGTGCCCCGACGCTGTCGTCGCTGGTCGCGCTGCAACTGGCCGGGGCGGGCCCCTGCTTGCGAATGGCCGCGCGAAGGCGGTCGCATCAGCTCGAGAGCCAGCAGTAAACGGTGCGCGTTTGGAACTCACGCAAGCGCCGTCCAGGCTCTCATGCAAGCGCCATTCGGGTTATCTTGTGGCCAGTTGCGCGCAGCTGCCCGGTGGGCTTGGCTGGTGAGCTGTTTTCCACGCGCCGGTTGCGGTCCTTTGTGGTGGCCAGGCTGTCGTAAGAACTCCGGCATCCTGTGGTCCTTACGGTCATCCGACGAAGATGATCTGCGCACGCGTTTTACCGCGCAGGAAAAAGACTCCCGACCCCTTTATGCTGGGCTTGTTCGTTTTCCCGTATCACGGGCCAACTCGATCGGCGTGCCGCACTCAGGGCATTTACCACTCTTATTCCCTGTGAGGTCATATTCACATTTGCGACAGCGCGACGGCCGAATCCGCTCCCTCCTGAAGTGTGACAGCACGAGCGTCGGAAACCCACTCGACACGGCGAGCCCCCATGTCGGCCATTGCGCGCTTCGAGACGACCCGTCTCTGAGGTGGCCCATGGCAATGACTGGGCCACCAATTGCGCAGCGACCCACGCCAGGCTTCAGTCGCACCTGAAGCACTGGCAAACCCGCAAAGCGAGCCATCTGCGTCCGATAGACCTCTCGTCGAAGAACGCCATCGCCGAGGGTCCATTGCTCGTTAGGTGTTACTGTCACCTCGATTGCCAAGAGGACACTTGCAGCACCAATCAACACCCCAACAAGGCAGCAGATCTGTCCCGTGCGAACGACGAAGGCCAGCGGGCGGGCATTATGGAAAGGTTTGACGAACAGTACCAACGAATAGCAGTTGAGAAGAAGGAGGGGCAGCCCGATGACGAACGCAACGGGAGGCAACCAAATGTACCCTATAGCCACCAAAAGGGAGAGCAGGCCGAACCCGATGTTCCACGGCCAACGCAACAGAAGCATCCTCACACGCCTCCGAGAGCATCTTGCTATTGGCAGTTCCTTGGCGATATGCGACACCTCCCAAATCCAGTTCCACGAGCTCGCACGACCGCTGATCAGCGGAAGAAAGCGGCCGTTAAAAGGGGTCGGGAGTCTTTAGGCGTCCGACCGCCGCGCTGTCTTCGGCCGACCTCGTGGTCGCAGCGTGGAGGCCAAGCCCAGCTTCAACGCGGTCCGTATCCGCCACCGGTCGCCGCCAAACGGCGCGCCCCGCACCACCGATTGCCGCAGGTCCTCCAGTTCCTGCGCAGTCTCCGCCCGGTTCACCAGCGTCAGCCAGTTCCGAGGCGGCTCCACCGGCCAGTCCGACGGGTCCAACAGAAACGCCCGGTCCTCAGGCTTGACGTTCCGCCGCCGCCACAGGCTGCCCCACCGCCAATCCTCCGCCCGATCGATCAGGTGTGCTCGCAAGGAATTCCGCTCAACATACCGGCACACCGTAAGGAAATGGTGATCCCGCTGGATCGGGAACGATTTGAAACGCCCCTGGTAGACCGGCCCCGTCCCGGCCGTGTGGTGATGGGCATGCCGGCGCTGCGTGTGGGTGACCGTCAGCCAGCGCATGAACTCCGACAGCTCGTCGTCCTCCCGCGGCCACACGACCATGTGCCAGTGATTGGGCATCAGGCAATAGCACGCGATGCGGGTACGCATCCGCTCCCAGGCCTGCTCGAGCACTCGCTCGAACGCCTGGTAGTCGGCTTCCTTGTCGAAGAGCGTCCCCCGCCCCACCGCCCGGTTCAGGACGTGATAGGCCAGCCCGCCCATGGCCATCCGAGGTCGTCGAGGCATGGACAGAGACTACTACAGTCGTCCCAATCTGTCAATAAGACTCCCGACCCGAATGGCACTGCCGCTTATTTGACAAGGACTTGCGCCGGTTTGTCCCTTTTCTCCGTGAGTAGTTCGGCGCGAGCTTGAGCGCGTGGCTTGGTGAGCAGGT
>Ga0307379_10002489_pt1 | contig 27288 bp, 27 predicted proteins | sample UN2MG_FD_202237 | JGI IMG/M metagenome (GOLD analysis project Ga0307379, IMG submission 202237) | Soil microbial communities from Risofladan, Vaasa, Finland - UN-2 | ecosystem: Environmental > Terrestrial > Soil > Coastal area > Acid sulfate soil | place: Finland: Risofladan, Vaasa | collected...
GACCCGCTTCCGGCAAGAACACCTACGCCTCGGCACAAGGAACCTACGGGAACCAACTGTTTGAGACTCAGGCGCTTGCTACGAGTGGTGCCGTCGCTGTTGGTGACGATCTGGTCTACACGACTGGAAATCAACTGGTTGCCTCTCGGAACGGCTACCTGATGATGCGCGTCACCACGCAAACCGGTGCAGCAATCTCGCTGGACCTCGCCACCATCACTTCTGAAGTTGCCAACGGCGCGGCTGCTTCCACAACCCTTGGCATCCTGAAGATGCCGCCCGACGCGGAGCAATTCGAGTTGGTCTACGACCAGCGCGTCTAAAGGGAGGACTGAAAAATGTCAGGAGTTAACAACGCCATCAAGCAAAGGCTCATCAGCGAGTACATCAAGACCCCCGGTGGTCGTGCAAAGCTGGCTGCAAGCCTTACTCAACCGTTGCGTCTTCGACGCGACTACACCTCGGTCGGTCGTAAGACCTTCCTGGTGGAGCAGTTGCCCGACGGAGCCTTGCCGATCTACGACAAGGACCCCGATGTCACCGCATTCGTGATTGGTGAGGAAGGCGAGAACATTCTCGCTATCACCAAGCCACGTCGAGTGATCTTTCCGCTGTTTGAGATTGCCTCAAACCCGGAGATTCCATTAACACAAATTAAAGAACGTAGATTCGACCTCATTGAACGGGCTCAAGACCTTGCGCGAGCAAGCATCCAGGCCGCCGAAGATGAGCGCGTGTTCGCCGTTCTGGACGCCATCGCAACCGCAGGGTTCGACAGCGTTCCTGGTGGAACCAACCCGGACATCCCGGTAGTTGCGCCCATCTCTGGTGCGGTCTTGGCTGACGCATTCGCACTCATTGAGCGCCACGACCTTCGGGTTGCTCGCGTTTACATGAATGCGCGTGACTACGCCGACATCAGGAAGTTTGGTCGAGATATCCTTGATATCGAAAGCCAAGCGACTCTGCTCAAGACTGGTTTGCAAGCTACCATCTGGGGAGCCCAAGTCATCACATCGCGCATCGTGCCCGCAGGTACGGTCTACGTGTGTTGCGAACCCGAAATGTTTGGCCGAATTCCGGTTCGCACTGAGCTGACCGTTCTTTCGGCAGATGATCCAAAGGCTCGTACCATCGGTTTCTCGGTCTTTGAGAACCTCGGTATTGGCGCGTACAACCCCAAGGGGTTGACCCGTTTGACCGTTACTCGCTAGTAGCGACCGGTTTACGCAAGAACCCTCGTTCCTTCGGGAACGAGGGTTTTTGTTTTTGTCCCACGCAAGATCCCGGTCATCACACATAATCTGTGTGTATTTATGTCTTGCAGTTGTCCCAATATTTGTATATTTACGATGAGGATGACACTAAATGGGACAAACTCTCTAAAAACGCTGACGGCTAAGATTCTGCGGGAGCTTTACCTTGAGAAGCATCTGACGGAGAAGGAGATTGCTGAGCGGTACAACACGACCCAGGTGACCATAGGGAGGCGTCGGAAGAAGTGGGGCATTCCCACCCTTGGTAAGACGGGGCGCAAAACAGCGAGCCTCCTGCCGCTTTCAGAAGTGCAAAAGAGTCTTCTCGTGGGTTCGTTGCTTGGGGATGGGCACATGAAAGCTGTATCCCCGAAAACAGCGAGATTCATTGAGCGTCATTCAACAGCACAGGAGCCATACCTTCGTTGGAAGACGGAGATCCTAAGCAACTATGTGAGTTCATTTTATCCTGTCACGAAACGCGAAAAGGACGGACGGGAGTACCCAGGGGTCGAGATGGCTACGGTGACGTGTGAGGCTCTGCGTCCCTACTATGATCTGTTCTACGGGGGCCCTGAAGGATGCCGGGAGTTTCCATCAAACCTCGACAAGTTGCTCGATCCTCTGGCCCTTGCGGTGTGGTTTCTGGATGACGGGTCTTGTTCACGGTTCCACCCGACGATTTCGTTTGGTCTCAACCGTTTGAGCCTCAAGAGAGCCACTCGTGCTCTCCGCCGTCTTGGACTTAAGCCTGAGATCAGCGGCAAGAAGGGGGAGACACAGACCATCCTGTTCCCTGGCCAAGCGGACAAGTTCTTTGAAGTAGTCGGGCCACACATCCCGAACTGCATGGCTTACAAAAGACAGAAAAGCAGTGAACGGCGAGATCAAGACCGCAATGCCCGAAAGCTGACCCCAGATACGGCGCGCGAACTGTATGACGGAGGGATGTCGATTAGAGAGATTTCCGATGCCTATGGGGTAGGGCATTCGACAGTTCACCGACGTGTTCATGCCAAAGGCGAACCCAAACGGATGGGGCGTCCCCGAAAGGCGTACACACGACTAGCTGCGGAGGTTGCCTTGGAACGGTACGACTCCGCCCTTTGGCCCGGTCTCCCAGAAGAGGAGAAAGAAAAATGGGTTGAGGCGGTTCACGAGATACTGCGCAAAGCCCCTTTTCCAGCAACTCCACCCTGGACACAGGAACGAGCGCAGGTGGAGTTTGAAAAGCTTGTTGCCCTTGAAATGGCTGAGGATGACAAGACAATCCGACCCCAGAGTTACCGGGGCACCGTCTTTTGTCAGAGCTTTTTTCCACATCGGTACAAGAGTTCATGGAGAGGCATCAAATGCGCTCACGAGGCGTGGCATGACGGCAAGGATCTGCGAAAGGCCATCCGTTTCCAGTTCAAGCAGGGAGATCCTGTAGCCCCTCACAGGGTTCTCCGAGCGGTCACGATGCAGCACAGGACCCCAGGTGTGTTCCGTCCGGCTGTGGCCAAGTATCTGTACGAGACCTATTGCCCCCCAGGAGGGAGCACTTGGGATCCTTGTGCGGGATGGGGAGGCCGTTTGATGGGAGCCGCCGCAGCCGGGGTCAAGTACATCGCAACGGAGATCGAGCCTGAAACGGTGGCAGGGAACCGGGCTTTGGCAAAAGTGTTGGGAGCAGATGCCACTTTGGTTCAAATGCCAGCAGAGAGCTTCAAGGCTCCAGCCGTTGATTTTGTGTTCACGTCGCCCCCGTATTTCGATGTGGAGCACTACGGGGTGAGTCCAGGGCAATCGTTTCGGTCCTACTCCGAGTTTGATAAGTGGGTTGAAGGCTTTTTACGGCCGGTGATCCAATCCGCGTTCGACGCCGCTCCGGTTTTGGCTCTAAACGTGGCTCAAATCCGAAAAAGGAAAGAAGTCATCGACCTTCCCTCCAAGGTGTTGGAGATTGCCCAGGAAGTAGGGTTTACCCACGAGGTTACTTTGGAGATGCCTTTGTCGTCGTTGAACCGCAAGAACGCATCTGAGCCCATCCTTGTGTTCCGCAAGCCGTGAGGGGTCGCGGGACTTTTCTAATTCTTGGGCTTCTTCGATATCCATTTGGAGAAATCATCCCCGTAGTACCAAGTGAGTTCTTCGCCCGCTTTGATGTTGCGTAAGGCGGAGAAGTCCAGGGTCTCACTCTCTTCGTTGAACACGAGGTTGGGCTTATCCGCATGGTTGATGTGCTTAGCCTTTCCTGTCCCCATGACTTTCATGTTGCGACCCTCCTCTTCCACGTGGAGGATGTAGATGCTCTTGAAGCCACGAGTGATGTGTCCTTCGTAGGAGATGACGTACTCCCCTTTCTTGATGGCTTCTTTGGTGAAAAGCCCGGAGCCGTGGATGCCGGAGGAGCGCACTTCAACCTGTTTGGGTACGAGATGGGGAGGCTGAACAATGCGCCGGGCTGGCATGGCCTAGCTTTATGTAAAAACCACGAACATCGCAAGTAATCCTTCTATCCTGTTCCCTTGGTAGATGTTGGTCGTAGCTCTCAATGGACTCCTGGGAAGCCGGGATAGACACCTCGATGTGACCGAGATCGTGGCGGACTCTTTGCGCCTCCTTCCTATCAGGGACCGTGTTGATGTGGTCAAAGGAAGAGGGGGAGCGGGTCCGGTTGCTTTCAACAAGCTCTACCGCCGTGTGAAGCCCTATGCGGACGGCAAGACCACTCTGCTCCTGGTAGGCAAGTCCTACGGTGGGCACTGGTGTAGGAGGCTCCTGTGGCGTCTGGCGGAACAGAATCTACTGGAGCGCTTCCATGCGGTTGGGATGGTGACGATTGACCCGGCCAACGCTTTGCACAAGCTTCAAAAGAAGATGAAGCAGATTCCCCATATCGCTCTCGCTACCAACATCCATCAGTACGGGAGCCGGTCTGGGTATCGCATGGGACCGCCCGCAACCAACATTGCGGTGGTGGCCAAACACGGGAACATCGAGATGGCTCCGTTGGTCACGAAGAAAATCGAAGATCTGGTCCTCTGGGGCCACGCGAGAAGGAAATAACATGTCTGAACCCATCAAGATGCGCAACGGTACGGAAACCCTAGACGGGCGGTTGGCCCGGTTGATCCAATTTGACGAACGCTCCCGTAAGTTCCCGGTCATGGCAACGGTGGGCACCAAAAAGAAACCCCGGAGCTACACTTGGAGGAACGACCAGTATTTCGATCAAGGTTCCGAGGGGGCCTGTGTTGGGTTCGCCCTGACCCACGAATTGACGGCCCGTCCGGCTGAAGTCCAGCATCTCAGTGCTGCTTTCGCCCGAGAAGAGGTTTACTGGGAAGCCCAGAAGATCGATCCATGGGAAGGCGGCAGTTACCCTGGAGCGACTCCGCAGTATGAGGGCACAAGTGTCTTGGCTGGGGTCAAGATGCTGAAGACGCTAGGGTATATCGACGGATACAAGTGGGCTTTTGGGCTCAACGACCTTGTGATGGCTGTGGGCTACGCAGGGCCGGCGGTACTGGGTTTGGCGTGGTACGAAGGCATGTTCGACACAGCCTCTTGTGGGCACCTCCATGTCACTGGAGAGATGGCTGGTGGTCACGCCATCCTGTGTAAAGGCGTGGATGTGAAGAACAAGACCTTCACGTTGCACAACTCCTGGGGAGCTGACTGGGGGACCGGAGGGGATGCGCTCATTCATTGGGATGAGATGGGTCGACTTCTCGATGAACAGGGCGAAGCCGTGATCCCGACGGGCCGTCACAAGACTGGGCTACTAGGGACTCTCAAGAAACTCGTTGGCGGCTGAACCGTCCGAACACACCGGAGTCGCGCAGACATAAACGGGATAGGGGGTTCGGTCTTCAGGTGTGGAACACTTGGGGGCTAGGATCGGCTGTTCCACGGCCATTTGGCCCCATAGATCGATCCAACGCCGACTGTGCTCCGGGCGCTGGGACGCTCATATACAAACCCATAAGAAACTTTATGTTCCTGACATACTCTGGCGTCGATGGCGCAGCGCGGTGACAAGTCGGGTAGTTCCTCTATAGGGGTGTCTTAGGCAGGGGTTCCTGGCGGAGCTTCTAAGCAGCCAAAATGGAACAAAAACAACGATTGTCTTCAGCGATCCTCCGGGTTGCGTCCACCAATCCTGAGTTTCGTAAAGCTTTGGTGGCTGAACTCAAGACCGCTCGGACGGAGTTTAGCGATGTTGCTCGTCAGGTTGCTCGCGAGTTGGGATCCCGGATTGTCCCGGTGCCGTTCAACCGAGTGCTGGAACTCAAGAACTACCGAGATCCCAGGCTCACGCTTGATCCTGATGCGCCGGAGGTGGCCTATCTCATCAAGAACATCGAATACGGTGAAGGGACGACGATGTTCGACATCTCAGGATCCCCTGGGAACCTGGAGGTCATTATCGACGCCATCCTGGCTCCTTGTGTGGTGAAATCCAATGGGCGTAAAGCCATGTTGGTTCTGACTTACGATGGCCAGAGCAACCCGTTGAGCAGCCAAGCCTACGATGAAGATTACGACATCGAACCGTTCAAAGTGAGCGAGGTTGTTAATATGATTGAGGGCGCCGCGTCAGGTGTGGGTTGGGCTGACGAGGAAGCTAATATCCGGGCTGCCAGCGCGCCGGTCAGCGTCCTGACGCCTCCCAAGTTCGACGCGAACCAGTACCGGTATTTCAAAGGTCCCGGCAAGACGCTGATGAGGGTTTGGAGACAGCGTAAAGAGAACCCGAAGTGGAATCTCATCAACCGAGTGGTCGAACACTTTGAGGGCTACAAGTACCTTCGTGAGAAGCCCGGTTGGGAAGACCAAGAGCAGACCGTCTCGATCATGGACGCTATGGACAAACTCATCAAGTACAGGGACCACCTGTACCCTGGTGGGAAACCCAAGCCTCCCAAGAAGAAATCCCCACGTGCGGTCTTTTTGGAGCAGATGGAGTACCCCGAGGTCAAAGCCCTCATCTCCAAGTTCAGCCGGATTTTCAAAGGCAAGCCCGCCGAGGCCGGACAGTTCGCTTACGACGTGTTGGAGGATGCGAACTTCCACCGGGATGGCCGCAACATGAACGTGGCGATGGCGGATTACTCTGGCACGACCCGAGTTGCCCCAAGTTCAGTAGCCCAGAGACTTGAATACAGCAGCACCGTGTTGCCTTTCGCTGTGGGCATCGTGGCTGGTGCCGGTGACAAACGTGGAGCCATGCAGATGCTCAAGACTTTCGTGCAGATGAACAAAGACTGGTACGTGGAGCAGAACTAATCATGGCCGACGACAACAAACCCACCGCAGACCAGATCCAGTTCGCCCTGGATCTCGCCAAAGAGAAGGGCAAGGACTACACGAAGTCCAAGCTCCAAGGCATGTCTGGCAAAGAAGTTTCCGACGCCATTGATGCCATGAAAAAGGAGGAGACTGAAGCCTCCAGCAAGCAGGTCAGTTTCGCTCTTGATCTACTCAAGGAGCAAGGCAAGTCCAGTCCGTCCAAAGCCCAGTTGGAGAAGATGCCAGGGGCCGACATCTCCAAGCTCATTGACAAGCTCAAGGGTTCGGACAAAACGGCCAATCAGATTGCCAAGACCATCAGGGATCAGATGGGTGGTCACCGTGGCATGATGATGATCGGGGCCAAGAACCTCAAAGCCCTTCCAAGGGGTCTGGCTTTCTCCTGGCCCAACCGTACACGGTCCAAAGGGAACTACGTCGAGATCACCCTGACAGGGCGTGATGACTACGACATGGAGTTCTTCAACTGGGTGATGAGCAAAGGCAAGAAGCCGGTCAAGAAGTACCGTGGCATCTACGCGGACGATCTCATCCCCACGTTTGAGAAGCAGACGGGTTGGTACTTACGCATGGGTGCGGATAAGAGCGCTGGCATGTTCAATGGTTTGGACGCGGACCAGGAGCGCCTTGCAGAAGAACTCTTTGTGATGGCGTCCAACGACGGGTCGGCCTACCAGAAGAGGGACGCTGCTGGGGCAGTCAAGACAGCCATGCGGGAGCTTCGTCAGCAAAGGGTCCGAGACCTGGACCATGACATGAAGACAGCCACCCAAGCGGTCGTGAAGGCTTTGAAAGCCCGATGGCGTCAAAGTGACAAAGAGCATCGTCAAAACCAGAGAGCAGCCAGCATGAACAAGCAAGCCGTAGTCCAAGAAGCCATGAAACGAGCCAAGGCGGACCCGGAGTTTCGTAAGAAGCTCGTGGCGATGGTAAAGAAGCAGAAGCAGAAGTAAGCTAGCCGCATGGTTGCCGTCTTCGATCCCGCTCGTTGCTCCTGCATCGACAAAACTGAGAGCACGCAGATCTGGCGCGGCAATCTTCCGCTGAACAAGAACGGCGAGTTTGCTTACCACGAGATGGTTGTTGCTCTGGACATCGAGCCAGGGTGGCAGCTCATTGACGTGAGCCTCATCGACAACATCGAAGGGGCGGAACGCGATCAGTGGATGACCGAACTACTGACCTACGGTCTCCACCCCGTTATTTTCCCGTCTATCCCCAACACCCCTCCCCAGTTCAACCAACCTAACTGGGATCCTCGACGTTTGTTGGGGGATGGTGTCCATCTGAAAAACGGACTCGCACCCGGTAGCTGGGTTTGGTGGCAAATCGAGGGAGGGCACGATGGGATCGTTCTCGGCCCCGAAACCAAGAGCTATAACTTCATCGGGCTCATCAAGTACATGGAGAAGCTCCGTAGCCTTGAAAACTCGGTGGTCTACATTCATTGCATGAACGGTACGGACAGGACGGGAGCTGTCGTGGCTGCCTATGCCATCACGTACATGGACATGGATTTGGACCAAGCGATGGCGTTCGCCGATTCACTCAAACCAGCAGGTGTGATGAACCCCGACTACCGGGCGTTGGTCAAAGCCTACTGGGAGTGGTTCGGTCACTTGGACCTGTAGCTACTTCTTCGGCTTCTTTTTGCGAGGATCTCCCCAAAGAGGATCGCTGACCCAGGGGTGGTCTGGCCCTTGGCCCCTACAAAGCTCTGAGTCGGCCGAAGACCACTTGACTCGTGCTGGCCCCCTCTTGGTCCGCTTGAGTTTCATCTCAGCTCTGAGTGCCTCTGAGCGGTCCTTGTAAGGTCCGAATAATGCCCGTGGCTCCCACGGCCTGTGCGTAGAGGTATAACGACCTCCGCCTTTAATTTCACCATTGTGCTGGCGCAAACGCCGCGCAGGGTTTGTTGTTGAGCCAACGTAATGGAAGCCGGGGAGAGGCCCACGTTTCCCAAAACGGGGCTCAAGGCTTTGAATGACGTAAACCCACCACACAGAGTCACTTTACCGTCTATAGCCCGCCCCTGGATAGGAGCCGTCATGTCGATCAACAAAGCCATCCTCAAAGTCGCCCAGGCGAACCCTGAGTTCCGTAAGGCTCTAACTGCGGAACTCAAGAAGGCGCGAAATACCGTCCCGCCTCTTGAGATGAAGTATTACGACCTTGGTGACTTTGGAGGAACTCAGCGTTCGTTGCAGAACTGGGTGTTGGAAGTCGGTGGTCCCACTTGGCGCATCAAGGATGATCTGAAACGCGCCAAGCTGCGGTGGAATCCTCAGACCAAGATCTGGGAGCTACGGGCCACGCTTTACGCTGCCGGCATGATGGGACGACCCGCTCAGAACTTTGAGCGCATCCGCAAGATGCAAGAAGTTGCCCACAAGATGCTCAAGCCGGTCATCGAGGCTGAGAACAACATCATCGAAGCGGAGAACGAGGGTGTTGCGGGTCCGGCCAAGAAAAAGACCATCCGAGAGCTTGTCCAGTTGGTCCGTCGAGATGAGCGTGTTCGCAACTCTTTGAAGGACAACTACGGGGTCACGATGGAGTACGACTTCAAGGGTCGATACAGCCCAGCAGGCACAGAGCCCCAGCTTATCTTCGTGGGTGACACCTACTCACTCCGAAACATCTTCAAGAAGTTTGGACTCCGGTGGGAACCGTCCAAGAAGGGATGGAAAATCCCGCTCATGGAGTATGAGACGGTCAAGAAGCAGTTGCTTCCCGCTGTGATGCGCGAGTTGAAGACGGCATCGACGAAGACCGCCAAGATCCGTCCTGAGACTCCGATTGAGAAAGCGGTGTGGAACGCTTGGGACCATTTTGAAGGCACGGAGAAGATTCGGGACGCTGCGTCCTACCTGACGGTCGTGGGAAGGACAGGGCTCTCCGCCAGCACTTCGGAGGCTGCGGATGATGAGCCGAAGATTGGAAAACTTGGCGACCAAATCAGTAGATCCACGAAGGCAATGGAACGGCAGTCCCGTTCGTGGCGCACAGCCTACAACCTTGCTCTTGAGGGAAAGATCGAACTGGACCCCAAAAGGCTCGCCGGAGACCTGGCCAAGACGCTCAAGGCCATTCGGGCCACCCATTTCAAACTTACGCAGTTGATGATGCTCGTTGCTAGCAGCACGGACACAGCCCACGCTCCGTACCTGAAGACCGATGTCGACCAGGCATTGCGCGCGTCGGACTCGACCATCACAGCGTTTCTAGCTGCCATCAAGTTGGCCGCACGAGGTTGAGATGAACAAGCTCTTTCCACTTCCTCTCCTGCTGTTGGCGGGATGTCCTGGTTTCACTTACGACGCTCCTCGTCCCCCAACGTGGGATGACGAGTGCAAGATGTCGGAGCCCTACTACATGGACTTGGCAAGGGGGACTCAGTTCCTCGCCAAAGAGGGAGAGATTCCCTCTGATCCAGAAAAGGCACTGGCAGCGGCCAAGAAGTACATCGCGGACAAGAACGTCGACATCGAGTACAAGGCCGACGGCATTGAGGATTGGTCGAAGTTCAACACGACCTTCCCGACGGTGGTTTACGTCACCAAGGATTTCGATCAATCCCAGATCGAGATGCAGGCAGTCATCCTCTGGCACGAGATTGTTCATCTTCGTGAGTACAAGGAGATGAAGCCCGCGGTGTTCTTTCAGCACTACGCTTTCGCAGAGGGACGTTGGGCTTTGGAGGTCCAAGCGTACCGGGAGAGTTTTCGTGTGATGCGGTTGCTGGGGTTGTCCGAATCAAAGATCCGATCCCAGATGAGGGATCAAGCAGAGAGCTTGTACGAGGGCTACGAACTGGGCCAGGTCAACGAGAACAGCCCAGGGATCCCCAAGAAGTGCGCTGTTGATGTCGCCATCGACATCTGGATCACAGACATCCCCTGAGTTGCGTATAGTTGGCGATGGCTCGTTCGTTCATCGTTACCCGCGCAGATCTGGAGGCGAGGTATCCCGATGTGGAGTTGGGTGACTTTGAGCCGACCCATGCTGCGCGTATCCGAGGCTACGAGCACTGGGACTTTGTAGAGCTGCGTCCCGAAGGTTCAGCCGGGGTCAACTACGGCTACGAGCCTGGTAAAGAGTCCCCGACCTACGCGGAGATCCCGAGTGGGAAGTGGCAGCACCTCAACGCTGCGGGCATCGTTGAGTCCGACATCATTCGTTGGGATGAGAACTGGATTCCTTTGTACGAACGGGATGGTCACGTCTATTTTGTTGAGAGCGGTGAAGACGGTCCAATCAAGATCGGATGGTCACAAGATGTGGAACGTCGCATTGCAGAGTTGCAGGTTGCAAACGCGCACAAACTCAACCTCTTGGGCGTCGTTCCCGGCACGATGAAAAACGAGGGCGAGCTTCACGCAAAATTCGCTCACATCCGTATGGAAGCCGAATGGTTCCAAAATACGGAGGAAATACACGAGTACCTCCGAAAAAATGGACGGTGAAGTGCCTATACGCTTGCCTAATTGGCAGGCCCTTATGAGCATCCCCGACAACCCCTGGCTGGAAGGCTTCCATTTCGAAGTTCATTGTCCGGGGAACGGGTACTCAATGAATTACATTTGGAAGGAAGCGGTTGAGGAACAGTCCCTTCCAGACGAAACGAGTCTCCAATTGGGATACCCCTACGGCAAGCCAAAGCCAGCACCAACAGCTTCACACCCGCATTCGATCCTTGCGGGGGATTATCTCATTACCGAAAACGGCGAGATCATTCTTACTGACCGCAGGTAGAGTGGGGGGTCTGTACATGTCGAATTTAAAGCGCGACACGAAAGTGAAAGTCGAACCCGAAGTGAAATTCGGCGAGTTCGCAAATGCGTTTCGTGTGGTCGAGGAGGCAGGAGACGACTGTTTTCTCGACTTTTTGGTCTACTCCGAGCAAGAGCAGGAGGCCACTGTGGTCTCCCGAGTCCGCATTCGGCGCGAGTTTTTAGGTGCCATCTGCGATCGTTTGGGGGAGGCTATGGTCGATTTTTCGACCACAGAGGGGACAGACCCCCCTAAAAACGACGTTTTCGCCAAATCCGGTAAAATGGTCCATTGATCTCGTTTTCGGCTGGAGTGGGTAAGATGAAACTGCCCGCGATCTCCGCGACGAGGATTTGACGAATGTCGGACGTAGAATACGAATCAGGAGCCTTCCACGCTTATCGCGCAACCGAGACGATTAACATCGGCGCGATTGACACGCAGACGAGCGGTTACAACGTCAAAAAAGATGAAGTGTTCCGGTACGACGGCGACACCATCATTTTGAAAGACGGCCGCGAGTTCCCCGGCATCACGCAGATCCGTGGAGCGATCAAAGCGGGTTGGTTTGTCGATGCTGCGGACACGGACTCCATCTACCGCCCGAAGTCCGCAAACATCCAAGTGGGTGAGTCCGAGCAGCGTGGACATACCAAAACACCAAAGCACCGCATCGTTGTTCAAGAGGCTGAGGATGCAGTAGCCGGAACGGTCGCTGCACGAACAGCCCACCGTGAAGCAAGCCACCAAGCGATCTCCACAGGCGTCCCTGTCATGGAGAGCCCTGAAGCACAAGCGGTGGTTGCTGCCCAACCGGTACGAGCACCAAAGCCCGTGGCTTCTGATGAAGAGATCTTCGAAATGCTCGACGCAGCAGGTTCGGACATCCTTGAGCAGTTGAACGAGATGGTTGGTCTCAACTTCGATGCCCAGGTGTTGTTCAAGAGCGGCGACCGAGAGATGGACCTGATTGCCGGTGTTCTTTCAGAAGCGGGAGACGAATGGCTCAAAGAGAAAATCTGGGAGCACACGCCTGACGACTCCGAAGAGGTAGAAGACTCTGACCCCGCAGTCACTGTCCGAGCCAAAATCGAAACAGACCTGCTGGGGATGTTCTCCATGCTTGATGAGCTGGATGAGGTCGAAGAGGCTCCCAAGCCTCGTTCCCGACAAAAGGCAGTAGCCCCCAAAGCAGCAGCTCCCGCACGGCAACAGCCGAAGTTCCCAGTACGTGAAGAGGAGCGAATTTCGATGCCCATCAAGAAGGCGGACGAAGACACCCAAAGCGGGGAAGTCATCGCCACTGTTCCCAAACGACTCGTCGTCGAACAGGAACAGTCTGTCAGGATGCGCAACGTGGCTCCTGCCAAGCCGGCACAAGAACCCCGTCGTGGCTTCTCAGGCGCCATCGTGGTTTCCGAAGATCAACGTGATGTTGGACAGATCAATTTGTCTGAGACCGCTTCACGTAAATCCATCGACGCTTCCGCCGAAGTTGTACAAACCCCGGCTGATGGCGTTCGCATGGCTTCCAAGGCCCAGGTCGGACCCAAGAAGCGTCAAGTGGTGGTCTCAGGGGAAAGTGAGGGCGTGGCCGTTGGTCGGGTTCTTTCACCCACACACACGCAGTTCAATGCCAAGCAAGTGGCGAGCGCGACTCCAAGCCAGATCGCCAACATCGAAAAGGGCAAACAACTCAAAATTGAGAAGTACGAAGTGGAAGTGGCGGAGAGTACCCAAGTCCGTACTGCTTCTACTGCTGTCGCCACAGGTGATGTGCAGGAGGTCAAGGCGGGAGAAGAACTCACCGACATCCTGCCTGATGCTGCAACGCCCCCAGCCCCTGAGCCCAAGGTTTACATCCATCAGGACGACGACCCTGCTTTCGCTACCGTCAGAATGCTCATTCCTGACTTCAAATGGAACAAAGAGCGTCGTTGGCAGGATCGAGTTGAAGATGCGATGAAGCACGCCAAAAACCCTCAGTACATGAAGGGCATCCTGGCGGTCGAAACGGAGATCGTGCGCGATAAGATCAAAGAACGGCTTGTGGAGTTCCTTCAGGGCACTTCCAAGACAAACTAGCTGTTTCGGTTTTCCGCCAATGGGCCGCCCCCTAGTGAGGGCGGTCCTATGTCTCCTACCAAACAAGCAGGAAGCCAAGCCGGCTGGGCACTTATCGCAGGCGGCGTGAATACCGCCCGTGTGGATGTCCATCGTCTTCATCAATTGATGATGAAGGTCCAGAAACTCGTCGATACCTCAAAAGAGAGGGAGCACCTCTACCAAGTAGCGGGTGATTTGCTTAGTGCGATCCCGGCCACGATTGAGAGGATTGAAGGCCAGCTCGATGAGACGAGTTACGCCTTATCGCTCATGGGCAAAGAGCACCTCAAGGATCGTCTCCCCGTCTCAAGTCGAGCAATGGTGGATGCCACGGTCGAAGGCACCTCTGCTTTTGGTCCCCCTATGCTTCGTGGGACAGCCCAGCGTGTTGCTGCTCGTTGGCTTTTGAAGCAACAGGGCAAATGACCGACAAGAAAGCGTACCGTCCTCGTTGGCAGGACACCCCCGGTTACAAGACCGTTGTCGATGACAAGTCGACAAAAGGCATTTTGCCGTCTCAGTTGGAAAACAAGACGGACACGGGACAAAGCCGGTTGGACTCTGCGTGGCCTGTCGCTCCTGGCGTCGCCCGCGAAAAAGAGCGCGCCCTCCCTTTGCCGTCGGGACACAGCGAGCAACGAGAAAAGAAGGTTGGACCTACTACGGTCAACAAACCCGACAAGGTTCCGTTCCGCACTTTGAGTGTTCCTGGTCAGGAGTACGGACATCCCGTCAAGTACGACTACAACGGAGTCACACGGCGCCCTGGTATCACAGGTGCTGAAGACGAAGACCACACAGCGGGATCGGTTCTCCCTGAAAAGCGGCAGAACAAGTTGCCTCCGGCATACCGGAAGCAAAAGAGTCTTGATTACCTCAAGAACCCTTCAAAGAAGACCGAAAGCCGTCAGCGTTACCAAACCCGTGGGAAGTTCGATCCACAGGCCAAAAAATACCGAGAGTATTACCGGCAGTACCCCGGTCGCTACAAGCGACGTGGACAGAGCCCGTATGGCACCGCTGCGGAGCGCACGAAGGCATGGCGTGAGGAGCAGGGACAAGACGCAAAGTCCAAAGGTATCTCCAGAGAGGAGCAGGCCAAACGTCGTAAGGACAAGCCTTTGCGTACCCGTACCAAGCCACCGTCGGGGTCTACCTCCAAGACCTACGCCAGTGAGAATCTGATGGCAGACTGGGAGATGCTGGGTGCGAACTACCCTCTTGATTGGAACACCACCACCAAGAAGACCGAAGCCCCCAATCAGTTAGATCAGAACTACGGGAAGGGGCAGTCCCGAGACACGGGCGTCCCTCGTACTTCGCCAGGCAAACAAAAGGGCGAATCGCAGCGGGCTCCTGACCTTCACGGAAAGCATCAGCCAGGTTTGTTCACGCAACACATCCCACCGGCTGCTGGGATGCCCAATGTTCAGGTCAACAACCCGACTTCAGGATCTGGGAAAGTCATCCCGTTGTCGTTCACGACGGATTTGGTGAACAACACCCAGCAGATCCCCGACGGTCGGCAGCACACCTACGAACGGAACAACAACTTCCAGGTGAAGCAAGCGGCGACGATGGCGGAAATCCTTGACCGGGTTGACGAGGAGATTCGTCTAAAGGCCAGGGAACGTCGGGCGACTTTGGTCCGAACCGACACCAAGAACTGGATGTGGCATTGGAAGTCCGGTCGATGGCTCGTCAAAGTTCAAGCCTACAAGAAGGGCAGCGCGAAGAACCTCAACAAGCTCAATCTGCGGATCGCTTGCAATTGTCCCTTTTGGCAGTGGCAAGGGCCGGAGCATTGGGCTCGACAGGGGAACTACCTCTTAGGACGCCCCAGAGGCTCAGCAGCGGACCCCAAAGTCCGTGACCCGGCTCACCGTCATCCTGTCTGCAAGCACGTCTACGCGGTCCTCAAACAGTCTGAAGAGTTCTTCGTTCGCCCGAAGAAGTCACCCCTTCGGAAGCTGGGTTCGCGGTTTTCCGTCGATAGCGCGGCCTCAATTGAGATCGAAGTCGTGTCGCAGCCAAATCCAGCGCGTGTAGCGCAAGTCTATTTGGAGAAGCAACTCATCCGCAGAGTGGCTGCTCGGTATCTTGAAGAGAGGAATTCCTGATGCCTACCTACAGCTACGAATGTGATCCCTGCGAAAGCCAATTTGAAGAGATGGTGTCCATGGCTTTGTACAAAGAGCCCCAGCCTTGCCCCGAATGCGGGACGATGGCCAAACGGATCTTGGGAGACAGGGCTCCGGGCATGGTGTTCAAAGGTGATTCTTGGGCTTCCAAGAATGGACGCGTTGCGGGACAGATGGCGGAGCGCCGTCGGAAGGCCGGCATCAAGCAGCACGAGCTGAAGATGGATGGTGCTGTTCCCTCACTAGCGCCCAACGTCGGTGGAGAGCGCACGGCGTCTTGGAGTGATGCTGCCAAGCTCGCCAAAGACAAGGGTAAGGACACGAGCGGTTACGAAAAACTAGCTCGTAAGGAGAATTCTGCATGAGCGCTGCGATCCCAATCCCAAGCATTCTGGACCGTTCTGCTGGGTACATGACCGTTCAATGGAAGAACGATCCTGACATCCTGGGGTACCGAGTTCGGGTAGCGGACTCGTTGAACAACGCCTACGGGCCGTTCAACGGTGTTGTGCCGTCAGCAGGAGTTGGGACCGAAGCCATTTTTGATGTGCGACGTGGCCAAGCCAGTCGATCCAAAGCGATTCGGTTGAAAGGTCTTGGGGCTGCTGCGGACACCACTCGTGGTCAGACTCGGTACACGTTTGATCCAAACGAGTATTTCGATCCGCCCACGACGACGGTTGTCCCTCCTGACAACCAACTCATTTTCATGCGAGTTCAAGTTCGCACGACGGCGAACCCTGTCTTTCCTGGTGGAGCTTTCCCAGGGACGTTCGATGCGGCGAACCAATCGAACATCCTCATCGTCCAGAACCCGGGGTTCTTCTCGGTCCCCGCTCCGGCATTGACGGTGTACGGTACGGCCCCTCTCATCGCTACAGCGTTGCCTGGTTTGCCGGCCCCACCTGAAGCGATGGTGTTCCACGTCCCAGGTAGTGGCGAAGGAGTGGTTGTCACCAACCACGGAGTTGCTCCGCTGTTGTTGGCGGTTGGTAACAACCAACCGATGATCATCGTGGCCCCAGGAGCTTCGATCTACCCGGCCGGTGGCATGGGAGATCAGCTCATTGTTTGCTCTGCCACTGGAAATCCCGACTTCTCCATGTTCATCGCCACCATCAATGGATAGGCGCCTTTGGCGCATTATCAATAGTCAGTCTATAGCTTCTCTCTTTACAGGAGAGAACCCGTTTTTTGGGTCTCGGGAGAATTCAAGATGCCATTTATCATCATGCGTCGAACCGACATCCCCAACGGGATCCTTCAGGTCATCGATCTCAAGCCCAACACCTCGCAGCGGAGTTTCATCTACGATCCCGGTGACGGGCAGTCTGGGTACATCCGCAACATTCCAGCGAGTGACACGGTACTCACGACGGGCGTGGGTCCGGTTGTGACCAACCGGGACTACTGTGGGCTTGCTGCGTACCTTCTCGACAATGTTGAGGATTCAAGCGGTACCGCCATCCTGGCAGCGGTCGCCAATGCGGCTGCGACTGCCATCCTGGCGATCCCTGTGGCGGGCACGGATCTGACTCTGGCCATCGTGGATGCGGCCCTTGTGACCGCAGGTGCCACGGCAGGCACAGGGTTGGAGACCGGTCTTTCCACGGGGTTGTTCACCGAACTTCTGAATTTGATCCAAGGCAGCAAGTACCTCCTTCCTGGTGGTGCTGAAGTCGAGGATGTCGGCAACCTTTTCAACCCCACTCGGTTGGGTTCGTTCACTTTCCTCACTCGGGTCTACTACCCCACAGGTGCTTTCAACATCTCCAACGGAGACGGAAACCTGTTCAACTACAAGCGCGCCGACTTCGAATACAACGGAGTCACTGGGCCTGCTGTAACCGTCTACGACGACACAGGCGTGGCCATCTAGGTCAACGGGAGAATTCAAGATGCCGTACATCATTATGAAGCGAAGCGACATTCCGGTGGGAACGCTTCAGGTTTTGGACCTGACGCCCAACACCTCCAACCGGAATCTCATCTACGATCCGCCCGGACAGACCAAGTACATCGACCCTGTGCAAAACGACACAGCCGTCTACGCCCAACCGGCGGGTGGCGGTACGCCGCAGGTCATGTACACGGAGGTCAACGGTCTTGCAGGATGGATTGCCACCAACCTCAATGACGGAACCGGAGCCCCTGGCGTCGGCACCACCACCGTCGTCATTGGCACAGAGGCACCCGGCGATACCGTCACGGTAGGCGCTTTCGTGTTTGCTGCGGTTGCAGGTGCACGGACCTCTGGAAGCAACGATTTCAGTTTGGCGTCGGGCACCGCGGCAGGGATCGCATTGGACCTTGCAGCAGCCATCAACGACCCCGCAAACCATAGTGGTTTGTTGGAAGCGACGGCTGATGCTGTGGCAGTTGGCGCTGTTGTGACGATCATTGCCAACGCGGACGGAACTGCTGGCAACTTGGTGCTGGCCGCCAGCAACGCGGTTGCGTTTGTGGTTGCTGGTATGGCTGGTGGTGTGGATGCTGGGTCACTGAGTGCGGCGGATGTGAACGCCAGTGCAGTAGCCATCTTGGCTCTGTACGCCTACGGAGACCTTACGGCAGCGGCTGGCGCACTTGACCTGGCTACTGTCAACGGTGTCCTGCTCGGTGGTGCTGTCCTCACGGCGGCGCAACTCCTCGACGTTCTTGATGTCCTGGCGGGTCGCATCTACGTGGTGCCTCGCGGTGTGCAGATCGACCAGGACGGAACTATCTGGGACGTGCAACCCGCTGTGGGTGCCGCTGGTGGTCCCGGTTTCGTGGCGGGTTCGCTGCGGAACATCTACTCCACGGGGTCGTTGACTCTTTCGTTCGCAATGGGCGAGCTTGAGGGTTTCACCGATTCTGCCTTCATTTACGCGGGTGTCGCAGGCACTCCCAACGGAGAGGCCGTCGCTGTCTACAACGACGACGGAACCCTCTACACGCCGTAAAGGATTAGAACGATGCCACAAGTCTTCTTGGTAATGCGTCGAACTGACATCCCCGAAGAGGAGATGCAGGTCGTAGATCTCAAACCCAACACTTCCCAGAGGAACTACGTCCTCACGCCTCCGGGCCAATCGGGATACATTCACAACATTCCGGCACCCGCCATCGCGGCGAGTGTGGCAGCCGGACCTCCAGTTGCAGCTACGGCTGACCTGACGGGTCTTGCGGCTTACCTGATCGGTAACCTCGACACGACTGCTGGCGTAGGCGGAGCGGTATACACCGGCGCTCAGGCAGACGCAGCGGCTGGTGCTTTGGTGGCCATCGCTCAAGCGGGCACGGTGCTCGACGCAGCGGCCGTGGATGCTATTTTGGCAGTCTTTGTGGCTGGCACCTCCCTCTCGGGAGGCGGCTCAACAGGCGTCCTCAGCGAGCTTCTGAGCGTCATGGCGGGCAATGGCTACATGATTGAAGCCGGTACTGAAATCTCAGACGGTGGCGGTTTGTTCGCTGGTCGTGTGGGTGATTTTGTTGAAGGTGTTTACAAGCAGCTTTACGACACTGGGTCGTTCAACATCTCCAATGGTGAGGGGAACATCTTTCGCTACAAGCAAGCGACGTTCACCTACCTTGACGTTCAGGGCGCTGCTCTGACCGTCTACTCGGCTACCGGCACTCTGCTCTAAGTCTGGGGGCTATGGCCCTCTCCTCCCCCCTCTTGCGAGGGGGGATGGTCAAATTCAAGGAAATGAACAATGGAAAAAACAGATGGATATGAAACGTCGGACCTCTACTACGCCGCATATTTGAAAGTGGCGGGGGTTCTCCTTCAAGAGACTGTCCGAAAAAAGGGTCGAGTGTTTTTCGTGTTTGAAAACCAGCCCACCATCAAGGAACTCAAGACGCAGTATTTCAACCGCCAAAGCAAGGTGGCTGCGTTGTCCTATGCGGACGAGATCAAGGCCATGAAGGCTTTGACACACGACGCGATGGGGTAAGGTGAAACCATGAGACTCGGCCAACTTATCGACTCAAATTCTGGGGAGGGCGGTCAACACGACCAACTTCAACGTCTGGTTGCAGAGGGTCGAGCAAAGCAGGCTGAGATTCATTTGATTGCGCCACAAGCGCGTAACGCCATCCGGGCAGAGATTATCCCTCAAATCGAAGAGGCCGTGACGAGCATGGAAACGCTCAACGCCGTCACGGATACGATGGTCGTGGAGATCGAATCCGCGTTCAAAAACAAGAACCAAGTCTACACCCGGCTGATTCGTTACAAATCCATCGACCAATCGGACTCTCAGTTTGAAAAAGACCTCATTGCCGCCATGGGCGAGTGGCAACACTCGACTGCTCAAACTCTGGCCGATGGCAACAAGCCGGGAGAAAATAAGCAAGAGGTCACCCTCAAGGTCGAAATCGAGAACGTGCCTTCTCCGGCCGAAGTGGAACTACGGGACACAGACACGACCGAGACGATCGAGGTGGCCCCAGAGTCACCGTTCGATCTCGTCGACATAAGACTTTGAGGTATGGGCGTTTGCTACAACACCGGGACCGAACTCGGCCGGAATGACCTGAAGGTCTATCTGGTCGATGAGTACGGCACCCCCTGCAACGCAGCCTCCATCACCTACAGCATCTACTACCTTGACGAAACCGTGGGATACCCCGGTACCGAAGTCCTGGTAGGCCCCGCAAACCGAACTCCCGTCAACCCATCGGTCGGTGAGTATTTTGCGGCTTTGTTGATTCCCCCAGGAGCCAGCGTAGGTGACTACCGGATTCGGTGGAAATTCATCAAGAGCGTTGGTGACGAAGAACAGGAAGTCGTGCAGGATTTCGGCGTAACCGATCCTGCAACTGGATCGTCCGGGGAACGGGTTTACACGCAATGTGAGGCGGACTTCATCAACAAGTTCCGTGTTGTGTTGCGAGACAACAACCCAGACAGGAACTACCACTTCCGTCCTCCTGAGCAGGAGAGCGTGGTTGGATCGTACAACCGGGTCTTCGGGTACGTGTGGGAAGATTACGAGCTTCTTTGCTACCTCCAACTCGGGCTCGATTACTGGAACTCTTTTCCGCCGGAGACGGATTCGTTCCGCTCGTTGAACGACATCTGTACGCGGAAGCCTTCTTGGAGAGCCAACATCATTTGGGCAGCCACGGTTCACGCCATGTTTGCGTTGACGACAAACGCGATCCACGACGAATTTGACTATTCGATTGGTGGGATTTCGCTGTCGATTGAGAAGTCCTCCAAGTACCAAAGTCTCAAGGACAACGCCGAACAGCAGTTCACGAAGGCCACTGAGGCCAAGTTGCAGACGGTGAAGTTCATTCGGGGACTACGCCAGCCCAAATTCGGCTTCGGAATTCGATCCAGCTTTGGTCCAAATGTCGGCCGAGGCGTTTTGAGTCCGAGAAGTTTTATCTGATGTGGTGTGTTTTGCTGGTGTCCGGCGGTTAGTCGGTATTCGGCCAATAGGACGACGTAGGTAGGGATCCCTCTCCTTGGGCCCTCTCCTGCGCCATGAGCAACATTGTCGCCGTTCTGATCGTCCGGTGTACCCACACGGGGGTATATGCGGACGGACGCCCAAATACGGCGTCCGTCACGATCTACGACCTGGATGAGATCACCATCCAGAAGAACCGAACGCGCGCGGTTCCCGTCCCTTTTGGGTCAGGAACGACTCGCCCGGCAGTGGACATCGCCATGTCCACGCGCACCTTGGTCTCCTATCACGATGGAGACATCTGCAAGCTCGTTGGTCTTGGTCTCATCACCGCTGAAGTTATCCTTCAGCTTCGTGACAAAGAGAACGACGGAGGCCCCACTGGAACGGGACAAGCCCTCCAGCCGGCAGTTCCGAACATCGAACGTGTAGGTGACGAACTTCGGTTGGTCATCCCCAACAACGTCCTCCCTACGGATCTTTCGTCGGTGGGCTTCATTGTTGGTGAACCCGTTGAGATCACGGGACTGACCGGCCTCTACCGGAAACTCAACGGTGAGTACGTCATTGACACTGCGGCTCCTGGGTCGGGGCTGGCCGGAGTTGATGCCAGTTCGTACCTCATTACGGTTCCCTCCGAAGGCGTGGACATTGCCCCCGCCACTTTGGCTGGCGTCAACATCCGACTAAGCGCTCCTTGTGGTGGTGGGCGGGTCGTTGCTCAGTTCAACAGTGGTGGAGATGTCGGCGGCCTTGGCACCAACGTCTACGGGTACATCGGCGGTCAACTGTTCCCCAATGCTGGAGGAGGGGGAGGGGGCGCGGTTGCGGTTTACGATGAAGGCGTCCTCATCGACGCGGCTGCGACCACTATCGACTTCATTGGTGCAGGGGTCACGGCGTCTTCGGCCGGAGCCGGACTAGTGGACATCACCATCCCTGGTGGCGGTGGTGGAGCAGGGACTCTTGCAGCCACTTTGCTTCTTGGGAACACCACAGGCGGCACCGACATCCTGGTTTCGACTGGGGACTCCATCATCGGTGTCACCGACCTGATCCTCGCTCCAGGGGGTGCTGGCACTGACAATGTGATCATTGATGGGCTGACCTGGCCCTCTGTCGACGGCGCTTCGGGCCAAGCACTCATTACAAATGGAGCAGGGGTTCTCAGTTTTGGAGATCCCACCCCTGCTCTACACGCACCTACGCACGTTCATGGGGGAACGGATGTAATCGACGGGGACACCCTCTCCATCACCTACGTTCCCACCAACTACACACGAGACACTTCACCGCCCGAAGTCACTGTTGTTGAGGAACTAACCGCCCATTTAGCGGGGCTAGATAACGCAATCGGAGGATTGCGGACCAAACCTTTCACGGCCGGAGAAGCCCTCACAACGGGGGATTTGCTGACTTTCAACACGTCAGGCGAGGTTATTCGCGCGAATTCTTCTATTGCCGGAGCTAATTGGGAGGTGATTGGCGTCGCAAACGAAACCGTGCTTTCAGGAGCAACCGTTCAGGTGGTGACCACTTCGGGCGCATGTCCGATTGTGCGATTCGCCGCCGCCCCTGCTGGGGCTCTCAACGGTCGACTGGTTTTCATCTCCGCAAGTTCAGGGCTTGCAACAGCAACTCCGCCCACCACTTCGGGCAACACACTTTTCACCATTGGCACCCTTCAAGGTGCCGACGGAGCAACGATGACCCCGACCGTCTTGTTTCGTCCTCAATTCATCGCTCATCGTCGCTAAAGGAACACCGTCATGGCTGGCACACAAACCGATAACCTCTTGCTCCTCGACCTGACCACAGGTCTCGCTCGGACCACCGAACAAGGCGGTACCCCCGATGTCATCAATACTTCTGTCGACTGGGAGTGGGTATCTGGGGCCAACGTCGTCATTGATGGGAACTTGACCGTCAACGGGACGACGACCACGATCCACAGTGAACAGGTCAACATCAGGGACAATCACCTGTACCTGAACGCGGACTATACTGCGACCGTCGCTCAGACGGGTGGTCTCGTGATCAATGTTTTGCCGACGGCCACGGCGGACACTATCGCGGGCACGTTTGTTGCGGGTGTTGCTGCCACCAGCAACCCGACGGTGCAGACCATTGGATCCGCTACGTTCGCGGTAGGCGACATCATTCAGATCGCGGGTGCCAACGATCAAGAGAACGACAACATCTACGAGGTTCTGAGCCATATCGGAACGACCCTGACGATTAGGGGTATCGGTCTGACGGGAACGACGGTTCCGTGGGTCGCCAACGATTTTGCGGCTGATGTAACGGCTGGCGGTGATGTCCGAATCGTTAACGTCAATGTTCTTGAAGGCGACTCTTCAGGGAACTGGTCGACGGCCACGACTACAACCACGACGGGCATCACCTACAACACGTTCACGACTCAGGGGCTTGTTGACCTTCAGGAAGCCTATGAGCAAGGCAACACGATCACCACTTCAGTGGGTGAAGGGGATGTCACGTTTGCTGGCACCGAAACCTTCATCGTCACGACCTCTGGTGGCATAAACCTGGACGCGCCGTTCGACTTCGACAGCACCAGCTTCGATGTCCAGATGACGGGAACTAATGGGTTCTCCATCGACGGTACGGCAGCATCAAACGTCAGCGCCACGGCTGGCGACCTGACGCTTTCCACCATCACAAGTGGAGCGTTGATTGGTACCTCGGCGGCTGGGATTGACCTCAACGCCACAACCACGTTGACGGCTGACACTGCGGATGCAGCAAACGCCTCCGGCAACGACATGACGTTCACTGCTGGTTCTTCCACAGCAGGTACGGCAGACGGTGCGTCCATCATTTTGACCCCCGGTGACGGTTTCACCAGTGGGGCCGCAGGTTTCGTCAACATCACGTCCCCAGCGGACGAAGACGAGATTCTTCTTCAGATTGAGTCCACGGGCTCAGGCGCGAACGCTGCGGGGTTCTTCACAGGAACCAGCAACCCCGATACGGTGGTCACGGCCGATGCCGGCTCCATTTTCCTTCGTGACACCGGAACGGGTGCTGAGGCGTACCTCAACACTTCGACGGGTTCGGGAACATCTTGGACGGTCATCAATGTGGGTGCTGGTGGAGATACGTTGCAAACCGCCTATATTGCGGGCAACACCATCACGACGAGCGGAGCAGAAGGCGATGTCACGTTCACTGGGACCGAAGACTTCATCGTCACGCTCTCGGACATGTTGGTCGATACCACGGCCAGCATCTCTCTGGATGCTGACGCTGCGTCGAACTTCACGGTCGATTCTGCTGGACTCACCCTCTCCACCACGACAAGTGGCACGGTGGCGGTGTCGTCAGCGGGCATCTTGGACCTGGATGCGACAACCACCGCAACGCTGGACACAGCAAACGCAGGGGATGCCTCCGGCAACGACATCACCGTCACGGCCGGTTCTTCCACAGCCGGCACTAACGCTGGTGCTTCGATCATCCTGACTCCTGGTGACGGTTTCACCACGGGGGCAGCGGGTTCGGTGGACATCCTGTCTCCGGCCGATGAAGACGAAGCGGTCCTAACTCTGACAAGCACCGGAACGAGCGGCGATTCGATTCAGATGTTCGTTGGTGACAACGATCCCAGTGGATCAGTTACCGGCCTGGCGGGTTCTCTGTTTTTCAGGGATACCGGAGCAGGTGGCGAGCTTTACCTGAACCAGTCCACTGGTTCAGGCACCGCATGGACGGCGTTGTCCACAGGCGGCGCAGTCACGCTCCAAAACGCCTATGTGAACGGGAACACCATCACGACAAGTGGTGGCGAAGGCGATGTGACCTTCACTGGGACTGAAGATTTCATCGTGACATTGAGCGACATGCTCGTGGACACGACGGCTGGGATTTCGCTGGACGCGGATGCAGCATCCAACTTCACTGTTGATGGTGGGGCGCTGACCCTGAGCACCACCACCTCTGGGTCCGTGCTTGTCGACGGCATCGGCGGCGTGGAGATCAACTCCAGTGGCGGTGCACTCGACCTTGGGAACGATGCCAACACGGGGGCCATCAACGTAGGCACGGGAGCGGCTGCGCGGACCATCACTCTCGGGAACTCGACGGGAGCCACGGGGATTGTGGCAAATGTTGGAACCGGAGAGTTTGCCATCAACTCCACGGTGGGTGAGGCCGATCCGGTTGTCACGCTGACCACTACAGGCACAGGTGGTGATTCCGCTGAGATGTTCGTTGGTGACAGTGACCCGAATGGCTCCGTTACGGGTCTCGCCGGCTCATTGTTCATGCGAGACACCGCTACAGGCGGCGAACTCTACATCAACAACTCGACGGGTTCGGGCACCGTTTGGCTTGAAGTGGCGACGACGGCTGATGTTGACGCCATTACGCTTCAGCAAGCCTACGTCAACGGGAACACCATTGTCACAAGTGGCGCGGAAGGGAACTTTGATGTCTCTGGCACCGAAGCCATTTCGTTGGATGCGAGTTCGGCATCGAACTTCACGGTCGACAGTGCGGCACTGAGTCTTGGAACCACCACTTCGGGTGCTGTGAGTGTTACTTCCGCAGGCATCCTTGACTTGGATGCCGCGACTGCTCTGAGCCTCAACTCCTCTGGTGGGGCCATCAACGTCGGCAACGACGCCAATACAGGAGCCATCAATGTAGGAACGGGTGCCGCAGCCCGGACCATCACCATCGGTAACGCTACCGGAGCCACGGGGACCATCCTCAACGTCGGAACGGGCGAACTGGCTGTCAACTCCACGGTGGGTGAGGCCGATCCGGTTGTCACGCTGACCACTACAGGAACAGGCGGCGATTCCGCTGAGATGTTCGTTGGTGACAGTGACCCGGACGGGTCTGTCACAGGTCTCGCTGGTTCGTTGTTCATGCGAGACACCGCAACGGGTGGTGAGCTTTACATCAACGACTCCACTGGATCAGGAACGTCCTGGGATCAGGTGGTCACGGTCGATGGCGGCAACCTGACGTTGCAGCAAGCTTACGTGGGTGGAAACACCATCACCACCTCGGCGCCTGAAGGTGCATTCGACGTATCCGGTACGGAGGCCATCAGCCTGGATGCTGGAGGAGCATCCAACTTCTCCGTTGCTGGCGCCAACCTGACCCTGGAGACCACAACCTCCGGCACCATCGACATCAACTCGGCTGCGGACATCGACATCACTTTCGCTACGGCCAACGCCACGGCGCTGGTCATCGACGACGGCTCCACCACGTACATGACCTTCGACTCGACCGTGGCTGAGCCTGCTGTCGAAGTCAGCGAGTTCTTGGACATTGTTGGAAGTGGTGCGGGTGTCACCCTCACGGCTGGTGAGGCTCTTTCGGCTGGTGATGTTGTCACCATCGAAGGCACCACGGGCGATGTCATCCTGGCTGACTCCAACACGGGCACAACTCTTGATGGATTGGCCATTGGTGTCGCGGCCTACTCCGCAGCCGACACGGCTCCGGTCAAGGTCTTCACTGTCCCAGGATCGCTGATCCCCGTGAACTTCGCTGCGGCTCCTGCTGCGGCTCTCAACGGCCGCCCGGTGTTCGTCAGCCAGACAGGTGGTCAAGGCACCACGACGGCTCCTACGGGCTCTGGCAACGTCGTCTACATCGTCGGCATCCTCCAGGGTGCCGACGGGGCCTCCACTTCTCCGTTGGTCATGTACCAGCCGCAGTTCATCGCTGTCCGTCCGTAGGAATGAACCATGAAAGTTACCCTCACAGTCGAGTTTGAGGTTGAGCCTGAAAAGGAACTCAATCTCAAGGAACAGGCCAACGTCCAAGGGATGATGGTTCGTAAAGCACGGGCACGGTTGGACGCCCTCCGGGGCCAACGTCTTGGAGGGGAAATCCAAACTGTTGGGTGGGAAGTCACCGTCAACAATATCGAAGTTTCTTCTCCGAGTAAGATGAAGTGAGCCTAGATGGCTAACCAGATCGACAATCTCACACTCAACGACGATACGTCAGGGTTCAACCGAACCGTGAACGTGGCGTCGGACGATCTGTTTTTGTCTGTCGATCTCACGCTTCAGTCCGGCGGCATCCTCACATCCGACAATATCAAGCGAGGAACGGCAGACCCCAACGTCGCTCTGCTTGCAGGCAACGAAGGAGATGTTTACCAACGGACTCTTGGTGCCACAGGTGAGTTGTGGGTCAACACGGATGGCACAACGACTGGCTGGAGGCAGGTTGTCCTCGATGCGGACGGGTCGCTGACCTGGGCAGAGGTACTTGCTAACGGCAACACCTCCGGCGGAACCAACCCCGTCATTTCAA
>Ga0307379_10002490_pt1 | contig 27283 bp, 23 predicted proteins | sample UN2MG_FD_202237 | JGI IMG/M metagenome (GOLD analysis project Ga0307379, IMG submission 202237) | Soil microbial communities from Risofladan, Vaasa, Finland - UN-2 | ecosystem: Environmental > Terrestrial > Soil > Coastal area > Acid sulfate soil | place: Finland: Risofladan, Vaasa | collected...
CTTGCGTCGGCAGGCGTCCGTCCAAATAAGCGGCTTGGTCAGCATTTTCTTATCGATTTGAATTTGATGCGGCTTCTGGTCGATTCTGCGAATATCAACGATAACGATGTTGTGCTTGAGGTCGGCTGCGGCACAGGCTCTCTCACCGGAGAGCTGGTTGAAAAAGCGGGCTTTGTCATCGCTGTCGAGCTTGACCGGACGCTGGCCGGACTGGCAAAAAGCAACCTGGCGAATGCAGAAAACCTCGAGCTTATCAACGTCGATGTTCTTAAAAACAAAAACACCCTCAGTCATACAGTTGTAAGCGCACTGGAGTCAGCTCGTGAAAAGTATAACGGCCGAGTTCTGTTAGTGGCGAATCTGCCCTACAATGTCGCCTCGCCGACAATGCTGAATCTGATTAAGGGTCCGGCTGCTGCTGATGCAATGTATGTTACCGTCCAAAAGGAAGTTGCCGGCCGAATGACGGCTGAGCCGGGCTGCGGTGATTACGGCACCCTGAGTATCTTCCTGAGTGTCGCCGGCGATATAAAAACCATACGGGTTTTAAGGCCTACGGTCTTTTGGCCTCAGCCGAAGGTTGATTCGGCGATGATCGGCTTTGTCCGTAAGGAAGAGAAATACAGGCGTATAGAGGACATGGATTTGTTCGGTGAGACCGTAAATCTTTTTATGGGTCATCGTCGCAAGACCCTAACGGCGTGCAGCAGACTGGCTCGCGGCAGACTCGCAAAAATCAACAACTGGCCCGTAATCTTCGAGCGATGCGGCGTCGTCCCAACAAGTCGTCCCGAACAGCTTAGCGGCGAAGACTACATAGCCATCGCAAACCTGTGCTGCAGCGGTCTTGCACAGGCTTGATTAGAAAATGAATTATTTTATATTACATTGTGTAAAACCGTTGATATTGGCGAAAAAACAAATTATTCTCATAGCAAACTTCCCTATATTAACTTAAATTTTCAATCAAATTTAATCTTGCAGGAGATTAAATTTTAAGTTATAATAAGTTGCTTGGTGAAATCGAGCTTATTTAGCGCAAAAATGCTTTACCTGTGGAACAGTTAGTTGCTCTTGCGCATCATAAAAAAAGTAGAAGGCAACATTATAAGAAATTTGAGGAGTGTTATTATGGGTAAACGAAGAAGTAGAGGATTTACGTTGATCGAGCTTTTGGTGGTTATTGCTATCATCGCGTTATTGATGGCGATATTGATGCCGGCATTACGGCGGGTGAGGGAACAAGGCAAAATGATAAACTGCATGGGAACTCTTAAACAATGGAATATAATTGCGGCAATGTACACGGAGTCCAATGACGGCAAATTCTGGGATTCCGACGACAATACCCCTGCCTACTGGTTCATAGTGCATATGGAAGATCGCTATCAAAGTCGTAAGAAAAACAAGTTGTGGTTCTGCCCAAGCGCTACGAAACCCAGATACACTGAGAGTGGCACTGAAATAGACGTCTTGCAAATCAACAACTCCTGGGGCATTTACACGCGGTCGAACCACTCAGGTATTTGCCCCGATGGCATAGACGGCAGCTTCGGTATCAACGGCTACTGTCTTATACCTCGAACTGCCACCACTTATGAGAGTGGTGTTTCCACCGAAAACGGGTGGAAGACCGCCGGTGGGCGCAACGCAAACAATGTGCCGTGGTTCGTTGAGGCCCTGCGTTTTGACCTTTGGCCGTTACCAACTGATGCACCGGCCACCAACGAGTATGCGGCCTGGTCGAGCAACCTCATGGCACGTTGCGCCATCAACCGCCACCAGGGATTTGTGAATGCTGCCTTTATGGATTTTTCGGTAAGAAAGGTCGGCCTAAAAGAGCTGTGGACACTGAAGTGGCATAAGCAATTTGACACGAACGGTGCCTGGACAAAGGCCGGTGGTGTCCAGGCCAGCCAATGGCCGCAATGGATGAGACGTTTTCAAGATTTTTAGAAAAATTACTATCGCATGATAAAAGACCAGCCCTTTCGGTTAGTCTTTTTTGCTGATGAGTGTTTTTTAATAAAAAGATATTAGGCGTAGGATGAGGAAAGGTGTGGTTATGCGCAGAAAAACAGGATTTACCCTCATAGAACTTTTGGTGGTAATCGCTATCATCGCGGTATTGATGGCTATCCTGATGCCTGCTCTAAATCGGGCGCGGGAACAGGGCAAACGTTCGACCTGCCTTAGCAATCTCAAACAGTTGACCCTCGCGTGGATTATATATGCCGATGACAATGACGATAATCTCATCAACGGCGATACGGGGGAATACAGCATACATCAGAATGAAACTCCGTGGGTGCTGGCTGACTGGCGTGACGGTATGACCGAGGAACAGAAAAAAGATGCCATTCTCAACGGGGCGATGTGGCCATACGTTAAAAACCTGCATCTTTATAAATGCCCGACTGTCGGCAAGATCGTTCGCTCAGGGGCTCAGGAAAACATCTTGCGGACGTACTCTGTGTCTGATTCCATGAATTGCAAGGACTGGCCCAGTATGGGTGCGGAGATGTACAAGAAAAGAATGGAAATTGAAAACCCTGCCTACAGGATAGTCTTTGTTGATGATGGCGGCACGATAACCTCTGCTTTGGGGGGCTGGACTGTTGAGGTTACTAACGAGAGGTGGTGGGACCCGCCGCCAATACGACACGGTGACGGAACGACCTTTTCTTTCGCAGACGGACACAGCGAATATCACAAATGGACGGACCCTCGTACAATCGAGTTTGGCAAACAGGTACCCCCGACGGCCGGCTCCGCCAATCAGGCGGGCAACGAAGACCTACACTGGGCCGCTGTGGCTATGTGGGGTAAGGCGGCGATGCATTAGAATATCAACGCAGAATCCACAACTACAGGTGTGGTTTCTTTGCTGATTGATTCTTTGAAAAAAAGTTTCTTCGGAGGAACAGGTAGAGAGTGAACACGAGAAAAGGCTTCACATTAATAGAGCTTCTGGTGGTGATTGCAATCATTGCGGTGTTGATGGCGATATTGATGCCTTCGCTTCAGCGTGTGAGAAAGCAGGCAAGGGGGGTCGTTTGTCAAGCCAACCTCAAACAATGGGGCACCATATTTGCGATGTACACGGACGACAACAACGGCAATTTCCCCAAGCGTAGTAACGATTCCGGGCGCTGGATGGATTCAATGCGTGAGCTCTATATCAGCACAGAAGACATACGGCTGTGCCCGGTGGCTTCAACGTTATCCAACCCGGACATGATACAGGGGTTCGATTGGTGGGGCAGTACTTTTAAAGGCTGGGGAAAGATCCCCGGCTGGGACGCCGGAGGCGGGCGAACAGAGGGTTATTACGGCAGCTACGGCGTAAATGGATATATATATGTTCCGCTGGGCGAAGCGGTTTATGGAAAAGCGCCTAATAGATTCTGGAGAACAATTAATGTCAAGAACGGTAATGAGATACCAATGCTTCTTGATTGCTATTTCTGGTGCGGATGGCCGGATGATGACGACACCCCTCCGGAATACGACGGCCATCAACTTCGCCCTGACGAAAATGCGATGAATCGTTTCTGTCTCAACCGCCACAATGGAGCGATAAATGCCGTTTTTATGGATTATCATGTAGAAAAAGTAGGGCTCAAACGGTTATGGAGGTTAAAGTGGTCTCGTGATTTCAACAAGGCCAATGTGTGGACCCCGGCCGGCGGCGTTACACCGGGCGACTGGAAGAACTGGGGTAACGGCTGGATGGGAAGATTCAAAGATAATTGAAAAAAATGATACCTCTATAAAGTGAATAATGAAGTATTATTTATTATTAAATTCATAAAATAGAATCGTGAAAAGTAAAATAATGGGGAAACTGGAAAGAGGTACTATTATGAACAGTCGGAGAGGATTTACTTTAATTGAGCTGTTAGTCGTAATTGCCATAATCGCGGTATTGATGGCGATATTGATGCCAGCACTACAGCGTGTCAAGGAACAGGCAAGGGAAATGACCTGTAGGGGTAACCTGCGTCAATATGGCATAGCACAGCACTTATATCTGGATGATCATGACGACCGCTATCCTAATGCCTGGACCTCCCTTGTCAAGACAGAGTCACCTGTGGCCGGCTATCAGCGTTTCTGCCGATGGCACGATCCGAGATACCCGGCCGACGGCCCCTTTTGGCCCTATCTGAAGAAAGGGAAGGTCCATCTGTGCCCAACGTTCGCAATAATTGCCAAGTCTGAGGGCCAAAGGCATCCCAGCCATGTCGAATCCAATCCTGTTGTTCCTTACTACAGTTACAGTATGAACGCCTACCTGGGCTCGAGGACCGGGGCCAGCGACGGTGGTGTTCTCAAACGTTCCGAGATAACCAGAAGTAATTCTGAGGTGTTTTTCTTTACTGCGGAGAACATGTGGCTCAGGCCCGGCTGCAGCTGGGTACTCAACGACAACGCCCTGTGTCCCGATGGTCGGGATTGGTTCGGCACTTTCCATGGTACCTCACAGACAGACTTAAATGCCGGTACAGTCAATGCAGTCTTTGTGGACGCCCATGTCCAGGAAGTGCGGTCAGCCCTGAAAGCAGACACCAGTGACAGATCGGAAATGGAGTTTGGGCGATTCGAGAAATACGGCTGGCCCTATAAAGACCCACCGTAAAGAGCGGTTTGCGCATTTGTTAGATTGTTGCTGTTTTGTGCCTGTAGCTGTGGTGTGCAATGTTCACCGAGGCGTTTCTTAGGCGGGGTCTGGAAAAGTTCTTTCAATAAGCAAGGCCCAAAAAAGATGCGGAACTTTATGCGGTTTTTCGTGCGCAAAAAAGCCGGCTTCGTGGGTTTTCCAACGGGATTTACCTTAATAGAGCTGTTGGTGGTGATTGCCATCATAGCGTTATTGATGGGTGTTCTTATGCCGGCGCTGATGCGGGCGAAAGAGGCGGGCAAGACCGTGAAGTGCCAGGCGAATCTGAGGACGCTGACCACGGCCTGGTACACCTACGCGATGGATAATGACGACAAGCTGTGCGGCTCGTGGAATTACAACGGCGGCGGCTGGGGCGACCCGTGGGACTGGGCCTGGGCACCCTGGCAGGTCGGCGGCAGCTCCGCGGTGAGTGACTATTTCAACGCCACAGTCGAAGAAAAGCAGGAAGGAATTAAGAAGGGGGTCCTGTACCCATACACAAGAAGCGTTGACTGCTATCACTGCCCCAGCGACAAGAGCTTCGGGAGGAACTTTCGCACCTATTCCATGCCGGACAGCCTGAATGGCAAATGGGCGAAGAACAAGGGTGGTAATGCCAACTGGACGGATGTGTCTCATTTGTCCCGGTTGAAAGATCCTGCAACGAAGTATGTCCTTCTCGAAGAGAATGACCCTCGGGGTTACAATATCAACGCCTGGGTCATAAATCCTGGAGGCGTTGGGTCAATGGTATGGTCGGACCCTTTGGTGGTCTGGCACGGCAGCCGGAGCAGTTTCGGTTTTGGAGACGGCCATGCGGAGACATGGAAGTGGAGTATTGAGACGCTGAGAATTTTTCGGGACCTCAGGGATATGTCACAGGGTCAGCGTACGCCACAGACCGAGGACGGCATTCGAGACCTCGAGCGTATCCAGCGAAGCTGGCCGGAGCCGAGAGGTTCGTCCCGTGGCAGCTTATAACAGTTGTGATTAAACCTTGCGCTTTACATGTTTGAGATTACAAGCGGATTCAATGGCCACGCGTGCCCCCTTGCAGATGATAGAGGTCCGAGGGCATCTCAAGCTGCCGGCCTTTTCGCAATGCCATTCCAGAAGTCGCCGAACCGGTTCTATCTCCAACCAGGCCTCACCGTGACTGCTTTAACGTCGTGCCAATGAAAGCAGTGCTCCGGGAGTCTTGTCCGGCAGGGCTTTCAGTGATACAATAATAGACATCGGCAATAACGCTCCTCAGCCGGCCGATAGATACTTGCAGTCGGTCAGGAAAGGTGGCATTGATGATGTGTCACGGTGGCTTGAAGCTGATGAGTGCTCTTTTCTAACTTGTCCGGTTTGGAGTGACAAAATGACAAATACCCCGGAGCACATTGTGTGCGAATTCGTTGAAGCATGCCACGACACAGCACGTCGCGGGCTCGTTCGCTGCAGCAGCGGCAACATGTCTCTACGACTGGATTCGAACCGGATGCTAATCACGGCGTCGCGCAGCTGGATGGGAGACCTATCCCCTGACGGTGTCTGCGTATGCCGTATTTCTGACCGAACCCCCATGGATGGAAAACAGCCGAGTGTCGAAATGGGGTTTCACGCCGGTATCCTGCGTTCTCGACCTGATGTCAATGTGGTGCTGCATTTTCAGACGCCTTGTGGAACCGCCCTGGCGTCTCGGGATGCAGAGAATGTCAACTATTTCGTAATTCCAGAGGTGCCGTTCTACATCGGACCTGTGGCGCGGGTCCTCTACAGGCAACCCGGCTCGGAGGATTTAGCCGATGCCGTTACAGAAGCCATGCGCACTCATGATATGGTGACAATCGTCAATCACGGGCAGGTGACCGTAGCCGACAGTTTTGCTCATGCGATCCAAAATGCCTCATTTTTCGAGTTGGCCTGCGAGATCATACTGCATGGCGGAGATGAGCTCACTCCGCTGTCTTGCGAGGCGGTACGGTACCTGCTTGACTTGAGAGGCCAAACAGAAGAGAGAAATGTCTGATCAAAAGAACAGGTTTCTACGCTCTTCGCAGAACCGCCGCCGCTTTGATTTGAGTGGAGATTATGCACCCTGTATATTTAGCTATATTGAAAAAATATTAGTTCACTGAAAAATTTAACCTTATGATTAGAATCGTAGACATAACATTACCCTTCGACCACAGGGAAGAAGCCCTGGCCAGAAGCATTTTGGAACGTCTGGGTATTCCAGAGAACCAGCTTCTCAGCTTTACAATAGTCCGCAAATCCATAGACGCAAGGCATAAAAACCATATTGTGGCTGTTTATACAATAGACGCGGGACTAATAAACGAGCCTGAACTGCTTTCCAGATTTTCGCAGGACATTCGGATTTCCGCCGGGCCTTGTATGAATTACCAGCTACCAACAGTTGGCAATATACACGGCCCGAGTCCTGTTGTCGTTGGAAGCGGCCCTTGCGGCCTCTTTGTTGCCTTGATCCTTGCTCAACTGGGCTTTAAGCCTGTACTTATAGAAAGAGGAAAGGAAGTCGGCTCAAGAGTAAAGGACGTCCAAAACTTTTGGCGGAAGGGACAGCTTGATCCGGAATCTAATGTGCAGTTTGGTGAAGGTGGAGCAGGCACTTTTTCCGATGGGAAACTTACTACCCGGATAAAGGATAAATATAACCATTCGAGAAAAGTTCTTGAAGAATTTGTAAGGGCCGGAGCACCGGAAGAAATACTCTATCAGGCCAGGCCTCATATCGGCACAGACAATCTCGTTAAGATTGTAAAGAAACTTCGCAATACAATTATCTCGTTAGGCGGGCAGGTTCGCTTTGAAACAAAACTGACAGGTATTAAAATAAAAGACAGCAAAGCTGCCGGCGTAATTGTTAACAACTCTGAAACTATCGAGACAGACACCATAGTGCTTGCCCTGGGGCACAGTGCAAGGGACACATTCGAGATGCTTCATCAACTGGACATACCTATAGAAGCAAAGCCGTTTTCAATAGGCGTTCGTATCGAGCATCCCCAGAGCCTGATAGACAAGGCCCAGTACGGCAGATTTGCATCGCATCGGCTTCTTGGCCCGGCTGAATATAAGCTGGTCCACCACTGCGGGAATGGCCGCTCTGCATATACTTTCTGTATGTGCCCCGGTGGAGAGGTTATCGCTTCTTCATCTGAATCCGGAGGCATAGTAACAAACGGCATGAGCCGTTATTCCCGGAATAATTTTAATGCAAATAGCGCCCTGTTAGTAGGTGTCAGCCCACAGGATTTCGGAAGCACAAGCCCCCTGGCCGGCATTGAATTCCAACGGAGATGGGAGCGAAAAGCCTTTGAGACTGGAGGCAATAACTACTTTGCGCCTGTCCAGCTTGTTGGCGATTTCTTCTCCGGCCGGCCTTCAAATTTACTTGGAGAGGTTTGCCCGTCATATACTCCGGGAATCACACTATGTGACCTTGCAGAATGCCTGCCTGGATTTGTTGTTGAAACCCTCCGTATGGCGATCCCGCAGATGGACAAAAAACTCAAAGGCTTCGCGAGAAACGATGCGGTTATGACCGCAGTAGAATCGAGGAGTTCTTCACCAATAAGGATTGTCAGGGATGAGACTTTCCAGAGCCCCGCTGTTAAAGGCCTATACCCCGCCGGTGAAGGTGCAGGCTACGCCGGCGGAATAATCTCTACAGCCGTCGATGGAATCAAAATAGCTGAAGCCATAAGCAGCAAAACGCTGAAAATTACCTAAAATAAAAAAACTTATACCTCTTAAATAATCCGTTATACCAATTGTAATTAATTAATGCGCTTGTTGTTTTGTGGTCGATACATTTCATAGTGGCAAATAAATGATGTTTTTTTGCAAGGAGGCTGCTATAAAAGTCAAATCGCAACATACATCAAACCAGTTACTGAAGATGTACAAAACCGAACCCAACTCTCGGCTTGCTCGCAGGATTCATGGAATTTATCTGGCTAACAAAGGACATATTTGTCCGGCGATTATGAAAATCATAGGAGCTGGCCGCCGGACAATACAACAATGGGTTCAAAAATATAACAACGGCGGTATCGAAGCATTAAAAGATAAACCTCGTCCCGGTCAGCCAACTAAGTTGCCGCGGGATATGGAACAGCATTTTTGTCGTCATATAGCATCAGGCCCTTCAAAACAAGTTAGTGTTTCTGTTCTTAACGGTCCGACGATCAAGCGTCTTTTGGAACGTGAATTTGGTGTGATTTATTCTCTCTGGGGAGTTTATGACTTATTACATCGTCTGGGATATTCATGTCTTTGTCCTAGGCCTCAGCATGAAAAGGCTGATCCTAAAGTACAGCAGGAATTTAAAAAAACTTCCCCGAGAGGCTGGATAAAGTCCGATCAAAGCATACAGACAAAAAAATAGAAGTGTGGTTTCAGGATGAAGCACGCTTTGGACAGCAAGGAACAATAACAAGAATATGGGCACTGTGCGGTTCAAGACCTCGTGTATTACGACAGACAAAATATGAATGGCTGTATATTATTGGTGCGGTTTGTCCGCAAACCGGAGAGAGTGTAGGATTGTTGTCAGCTACAATTAACAGCGATGTGGTCAGCTTGTTCTTAAAGCAATTCACTGAGGAAGTTTCCCATGATGTTCACGTATTGTTACTCTGAAATCAGGCCGGTTTTCATAAGTCTAAAGAATTGAAAATTCCTCAAAATGTTACGATTATACCGTTGCCTTCATATTCGCCGGAGCTGAATCCTGTGGAAAATCTTTGGCATTACTTTCGGAGCCATTATTGGGCCAATCGTACTTATGCTGATTACGATGATTTGTGTTGCGCTGCAATAGATGCCTGGCAAAAAGCGGCATTTGATCCTGAAGTTATCAAATCTGTTTGCAGAGTAAAATATGTCGAGCGCATATCTTAATCACAATTGGTATTATCTATAGGTCTTCATAGCGGGGGAGGTCTTCGAACATACGACCTATCACTTCATCTATTTTTATTGATTTGTAATCAATCCCACAAACACGCTTTCGGCAGGATTGATGCTAATCAAACGGGCCAAAGCCAAAATCATTACCCAGCCCCTTTGATGTGTTAGCAGAATGCGAAACAAGAGCGCCCGCCATTTATGATCTTGTGACTATCGAACTTATTTCTTTGCAAATACTTCTTTATCCAAATCATATAGGCGTACATATTCAAAATCTCGATGTCAACCGTTCAGGAACATCACCAATGTTTCAACCACCCAAGAGCATCGCCAACATCTCTGCGGCTGGATTCTCGATTCCATCTAAGGGTCCACAGGTCCTCAGCTCGCACATGCCTTACGTTACCGTCACCGAAACAGACATTAACGCCTTCTTTGTGTCGTCTCATAACATAGCATACTATTTGCGACCAGTTGCCTATGTTGTACATTTGCTCCTCGGTCGCCACAGTTGCAGGCACCGGATGATCGTTGGTCGGCCAGGCGTTGTTCCACCTTGCGTCTGCAATGAAGGGAGTTTCTTTAATATTCCTGGTCTCCATAGTCACCCAGGTCTTTCCGATATACGAAGAATCTCGGCTGCCGCTTGTCTCAAGCACATCACGAATCCATGAATTCTCTCCGAAGCTGCCGATTCCCCAGTCGGTATCTGCCATCCAACCCGCCTGAGCCACGTCGATTTGCCAGGCATTACGCGTGTACCCAAAATAGCTTTCAGCTTGAAGGCCGGTCGGGTTGACCGTCGAGACTTTGCTGGCGGCAGGACATGTGCGCATCTTATTGGTGTTGGAATAGTAAGGTCTCAACGTCTCCATGTAGGTAGTGTTGACAGTGCCGCCCATATAGAACGGAAGCTTGGAGTTGTGATCTGTTGTATATAGCTGATAACATAAGCCCCACTGTTTCAGAGCCGCCATACAAACAGTTCCTCGTACCTGTTGCCTGGCCATGTTCAGTGCGGGGATTAATATAGCCATCAACATGGCGATTATAGCGATTACCACCAAAAGCTCTATTAACGTAAATCCTTTGAGCCTGGACATGCGATCCTGCTTCTCTTTCAGATAAGCTGTTTCTCAGTCAACGTTTTATTGTCTCGGGCACTTCCTGCCCCTGGCTTTGCCTTTTATATCATAACAGAGCAAGAAGGTTTCCTATAGTATTCATGCCGCTAAGATAATACAATTAGTCGCACGAAGCAAGTTTACGTAAGTTCTTTGTTGACAACGGCGATGTAGTTTTTCGGGGGGACAGGTTCATAACGGGTTAAAAAATATCGGCACAAAAAAAGAGATACCTCCTTCATATTATAGAAGTTATCTCTATGTCTTCATAGGTGGGAGCGCATTTCGAACCTACGACCTATCAGATCTTTTTGTCGGCGTCTGCGTGGCCGACAATAGATAAGTCTTAGATGCGTAAAAAGTTACAGAAATTCGCGGCTCCTGCAAACCTGCAGCTCCGACATTCATTAAGGGATTATCCTCCATATGTGTTCCGCCATACAGAAGCAGAGATTTGTATGACTTAACAGGCAGTTTTTTAATTTTAATGCATTTTTTTAATCAACATTTGGGTAGTGACCAACGCCTTGTTAGTAATACAAAATATCTAATATCTCTGGAGCAGAGAGACGCAGTTCTTATGCTCTTCAATGATGGGTAGATTAGAATAATCTAATATTAGAAACCAAACAATAGGATAACAGAAAGTCTTCTACTATCATGTTTTGATACGAGCGAACTGAACTGCCCTTCATTGTTGGGCTCGTGGCCATAATAACCTATTCCGAAAGGGGACATCAAAATGAGCACCCAGAATTGGTCAGAAGATATTATTATCGTTAAATTACCTGCCGAGCCGCAAATGAGCGACGAACTCCAGGCCGTCACTAAAATTGCTCTTGATAGACCTGATTGCGATTTGATAATGGATTTCTCCAACGTTGATACAGTGACTTGTTTAAGCCTCTGTATCTTAATGAAATTGCACAAAATATTGACCGACCATGGGCAACGCCTGATACTCTGCAATGTTACTGCAGCAACAAGAGGCATCCTGCACACTTATGCCTTTGATAGGATTTTCGAGGTAGTCAGTGATGCGCAGCTTGCTCTGAAGCCTCCAACACAGGTCAGGGGTGCTGGTACGCTGGTATTTGGGACGCCGGACGGGGCTGAGCCATACAAAAGAAGAAACTATGTCCGTTTGAACATCTGCAAAATAATGAATCTAAGTGTTCTACTTTGGCATCGTCGCCAGAAAGAGGATAATCTCGAGGTGCCGTGGGAAAACTGTTGGCAGGGTCGGCTTGTTGATATTTCAGAAGGTGGTACACAGATTGCAGTTGATGTTGCGCGAAGACCCGACTTCAAGAAAAGCCATTTTATCAGGTTACAATTTGCACCTATACCTTATGAAACAGCTCTGATGTTCGATGCCCAGATTAGAAAAGTTATGCCGGCAGCAGACAATAATAGTGTCTGCCTTGGCGTGCAGTTCGTAGGACTGGAAGCAAACCCTGAAGGGCGCCAGAGTCTCCGATGGCTTTGCAACTCTGAGGAGCGATACTATAAGACAGGGGAATTTACGACTGCTTGATTTGGTTTACGAGAGCAAACCAAAATGCCCCGGCTTTTAGTCGGGGATAATAAGACACCACAAGCCTGCCCCTTGTTTTTGGCAAGGATTACGCCTGTTTTTGGTAAGGATATAACTTGTTTTCGACAAGGATTTCGCTTGCTTTCAGTAAGGATTTCAGGCGAGCTTATAGGGCCTTTTTGCTGGCCAAATTATTTATTTCTCGTGGTAAGAGCTAACTCCCGATAAAAACACGCCAACATTGCCGAATAGTCCAATTGATAGTGACTTTTTGTTATTCTCGCTCTTACTTACTAATTATTGAAAACTCAGCAATCATTCTTTTGCTTTAGGCCGAAAACAATAACCAGAAATACTGTGCGTTTATCGCTATAGAAGTTTCCAAAGCGATTCTTAAACGCCCAAAACCTGAGAGGTCTAAGGAATTCTGAAAGGCAGACGCGAATGTTAGGGTTATTTAAGCCAAAAGAAAAGACTGACCGAGCCAGGATACTTGTAGTCGATGACGACACTGCCTTGCTCGAGACAATTCGGCACAGATTTGAATACTGCAAATGGGAGGTTATTACCGCTGCCAACGGAAAGGAAGGACTGGAGAAAGCAGCAAACGAAAAACCGAATCTTATAGTGCTGGATATTAAGATGCCCGTCATGAATGGTCATGAGATGATCAAACGCCTCAGAGCAAACTCAGAAATAATGGGCATACCTGTAATAATGTGCTCCGCATCCAATGAGGTACAGGATATAACTACAGCTTCGTCCTATAACATCTCTGGTTACGTTACTAAGCCATTTGATTACACAGAGTTGATAGAAATGATTGTAAATGCCTTAAAAGAAGGTAAAAGAAGGTAAAAGAAAGAAATTACGAGTAATACATTAAAGTCGGCTTCTCAAGAACATATTGGAGAAATATTATGGCAAGCAAGGATTTCTCAAGAGCTAAAAACAATGGTCAATCAACAAGTGACATCGCAGTCCTTGAAAGAAACGAGCCTGTAAAAGCAAAAGATATTGCGAAATACGGGGTGATTACCATTGAAAAGGACAAGTCGGTATATGATGCCATAAGAAAATTGGTCGAGAAGAATATCAGCGGCCTGCCGGTTGTTGATGATACAGGCTTGGTGGGTATTATCTCAGAAAAAGACGTATTAAGATTGCTATATGACAAAAAGTTACAACAAGGTAGTGTTGGCGACTATATGACTGGTGATGTCGTTAGTTTCGACGAGGAAGACAATTTGGCTAATATTTGTGACTGCCTTATGAACAACCATTTTCGAAGAGTGCCAATATTGCATCAGGGTAAATTGGTGGGCATTATCAGCAGAGCAGATCTCATAAAAGCCAACAAAGACAAATTCAAGCCGCAAGGTTTAGATGAGAAATCTACAAAACATAAAGATGGTTTTCTCGCGAAAGATGTTATGAAGTGCGGCCTGCTCACCGTAAAGAGACAGATGCCGGTATATGAGGCCATGGAAATCTTTGCGACAAGGAATATTACCGGTCTGCCCGTTGTTGATGACTCCATGAACCTCGTGGGTATTGTATCAGAAAAGGACATGCTGAAGTTGCTCTTTGACCCAGGTGCTAAGCCCGGAAAGATTGAGGACTTCATGACTAAAGAAGTGGTTAGTTTCAACCACGACGACAGTCTATTTGATGTTTGTAACTGCCTTATGAACAACTATTTTCGAAGAGTGCCGATATTGCATCATGGTAAATTGGCTGGTGTTATCAGCAGAGCAGACCTCATAATATACATTCTGAAAAACAAATCAGTCATCTTTAAAGACAGACACACAGACTAACCATCCTTTCAGAGAATATTCTAAGACGACGAAGATCAGAGCGAGGAAGGTCTTCGAACCTGCGACTCATCAGGTTTTTGCGGCAGGAAAACGATATGTTCTACGTCGCGGCAATATGTCACAAATCGCGCCAATAAAAGCACAGCGTCGCCAGGATAACCGCCAACAGGGTCCCCAGCCCGTACCCCAAAGTTACGCGAAATAGCGAGAAATCCTCAAATTCTTTAGCCTCGAAGAAATCCCCAGTTCCATTCTAAGCTCCTAACCCATATTTACCCACAAGGGTCACAAGGGGGCCCCCAGTCAATCATAACCGGGCTTCTTAACTTTAAGAGCGGCCAAAAACAACCTCACCCTATACACCACCATTATAAGGGCTTGTGCACCACAATCAAACGATTCTTAATAAGAGTTTTCTGCGATGTCTCCGATACGCCTTCAAATTAAATCTTTTTTTCAGCATTCTTCAAAAGCGTCCTTATTAAATAATTGCCATTCCTATTAGTTCAAAAACTCCACAAAAACCAAAAAGAATAAATCTCCATAAAATCGCCAGAATCGAACAAAGAGTCAACAAGATGATACGGTTGCTCTAAGCCCAGTTAATCCAATTTCTTTTACACAAACATTGGGTAGAATTCCCTGCTAAACAGGGAAAAACAGTGGATGCAGTTTGAACTGAGAAACGGATGTTCGTGGACTTTACACCGAAAAAGGCATATAATAAATTCACATTTTTTTTATCTGTGCGCTGCACTTATGAGTTGAATCCGCTATACACATAATAGGGGACTATTGAAAGGAGATTAGTATGAGATCATATGTTTTGATTTGGATATTAGTAACATCCTGCCTGTTTACATTAGATGCGAATGCCCAAATCGTTGCACGGGAACGTCCTTATGAATGGAACAAACTGGTGTATGGCGGCCGGTTTATGGACCGATTCTTAGCCATGCCCGTTCAGGGTGAGTTGACAAGCGATACCTGGGGGGCGGATAATGTTAAGCCGCGTTATATCGATAATGGCATTGAGGACAACGAGTGGTCGTACTGGGGGGGGAACGCAGTATTGGGAACTGACGGAAAATACCATCTCTACGTCTGCCGCTGGCGTGAAGATTCTCAAAGGGGGCACATGGAGTGGAGCAGGTCTATCGTGGTTCATGCCGTTGCCGATATACCGACCGGTCCGTATAAAGTAAAGCACACCGTCGGGCCGGGACATAATCCAGAGGTGTTCCAGCTTAAGGATGGAAGATATGTCATTTATGTTATTGGGGGTTATTATATTGCGGATAGCGTGGACGGCCCCTGGCAGAGGAAGAAGTTCGAATTCAATAAACGAGACAGGCGTATTATAGAAGGCCTCTCTAATCTCAGCTTTGCCAGACGGGAGGACGGCTCTTATCTGATGGTGTGCCGTGGCGGCGGTATATGGTTCAGCGAAACGGGAATCTCTCCCTATAACCAGGTTACTGACAAACGAGTTTATCCCGCGGTTGCGGGCAACTTCGAAGACCCTGTAGTCTGGCGTACGCCCATACAGTACCACATGATTGTCAATGATTGGCGTGGGCGCATTGCCTGCTATTTGCGTTCGAAGGACGGAATCAACTGGAAGGTCGAGCCCGGTGAAGCCTACATGCCGGGTATCGCCAAATATGAAGATGGAACCGTTGTTGACTGGTTCAAGTATGAGCGTATTAAGGTATTGCAGGATAAAAAGGGGCGGGCAATGCAGGCGGATTTTGCGGTCATCGACGTGTTGAAACGTCAGGATAAAGGCAGCGACAATCACAGTTCCAAACATATTTGTATTCCTCTGACTGTAGGCCGGCTTCTGACCATACTCGACAAGAAACAGATTACTGGCGAGACGAAGACCATCCGAGTCAAAATAGCGGCTGAGGACGGCTTTAATCCTCACACTGACATTGATATGGACTCGTTACGATTTGGTGCTTGCGAAGAGGTGAATTTCGGCAGGGGCAGCAAAGTGATTAAAACGGAGCGTTCAGGTGATGATTTGATTGTCACTTTCAACGGAACCGGCAACGGCATCACTGATGACAATTTCGCGGCCAAGCTATTGGGGAAAAACAGAAGCGGAAAAATGCTTTATGGTTATGCCCGCCTGCCGTGGCTGAACTATTTAGAGCCTGCTCTGTCGGCCTGTATGCCAAAAATTGGCAACAAAGAGGATGGCTTCAATATAGCCGTTGAGGTCCAGAACTTTGGTCAGGTTTCGTCAGAACCTGCGGATATTAAAATCGTGTATAGCACAGATGATCAGGTTGTGGAGGTTGCCGCCGGTACGGTTGGCTCGCTCAAACCTTTCCACAAGACGACAGTCGAGCTTACATGCGGCAAAATCTTCGAAGCAGGGGTTGTGTACACTCTTAAAGTTATTATCAATCCTAACGCTCAGTACCCAGTAACATTAGAGGGACGTCCAACTCCGGTGCCTTAGGCTTCGAATCATCCGCTAAAGGCACTAAAATTAAGCACAATTGGTATTATAGAGTGGCTGGGTGTTAGATTATTGCTTTTTTCTGTCTGTGGCTGTGGCATTCGATATTCACGGCCACAGGAAGTGACGCAATATGGCACGCAGCGGTCTCGACCATAACTGCCAGGGCCGTTGTATCGCCGCCGAATCCCTGGGGACCCAGGCCGAGTGCATTTATTTTCAAAAGCAAATCCGACTCAAGCCCGGCATAAAACTCATCGGCGTTTCTGTCGTTCAGGTTCCGGCAGAGCGCCTTTTTGCTCAGCAGACAGCACAGTTCAAAATCTCCGCCGATTCCCACCCCCACCACAAACGGCGGACATGCATCGGCGCCTGCGGAGCGGACGACATCGACAATCCAGTCGATTATTTCTTCTTTTTCCGCGGTCGGTTTGAACATTCTGAACTGGCTCTTATTCTCACACCCACCGCCTTTGGTCATAACGGTCAGCTTCAGCTTATCGCCCGGCATAATTTGCTGATGAATTACAGCGGGTGTATTTGAGCCTGTATTTTTGCGTTTATTTAAGGGCTCGGCTACAACGCTTTTCCGCAGCAGGCCCTTTTGAAAGCCGGCCTCGACACCTGCGTTTATTGCATCGAACAAAGTCGCCTCCTTGCGGTCGGCGGGGGGGGTAAGAGCTGTTTGCGAACCCTGCTCTACAAAAACGACCGCCAGTCCGGTATCCTGGCACAATGGGATACTTTCTTCCCTCGCAATGCGGGCGTTTTCGATGAGTTGATTAAGTATTTTTACGGCGCCCGGGTCGGACTCTTTACGTGAGGCTTCTTTAAGAGCGGTTAAGACATCTTCACCAAGCTCATAGCCGGCTGATATACAAAGCGATTCAACCGTCTCAGCGATTTTTTCAAATTCAATATATCGCACAATATGCTACCGGCGCCCTGTGGTTAGTGACCCAGGCAAGGCACAAAACACGAATCACTATTCAATGTTAACATCGACGGTCTTATATGTCGTATTGCCGAGGGCATCGCTGACTTTGATTGTCAGTATGTGGTCGCCTTTTGGCAAATCTTCTTCGGCATCTATTTTGATGGTGAAATTCTCATCCAAAGTATCATAAACTAAATCGTTCGGCACGGTGCCTATCCAGTCGTCGTTGCTGTCGATTGTATATTCGAGCTTGTCAATCGCGCTTAGCTCGTCCTGAACCTTAATCTCGAAAATCCGGTACTTTCCGTTGTCTTTTAATGCGGATGATGTTATGTTCTTAACGACAGGCCCGGTGTTATCGACTACGACCGGGTCGCTTATCCTGCTGCCGGTCAATTTTGTTGCAGTGGTGTTGCTTCTCTCGTCGCTTGCGGTTACTCTTATTTCATATCGACCGTCTTCGAAGGTTTTTCCGTCCCACTCGAAGCTGGCTGCGTCGAGCTTTTCTTTCAATTCAATCCAGTTTGTTCTGTCGAGCTTTCGCACATCTATTGTGTAAATCATCTTGTCGCTGTTGTCGTCTTTGGTTCTGTAACTGATTTTGAAAGTACCCGTCTTACCTGCCGCTGCAACTCGTGCGACAGTTACCGAATCAACTTTCGGCGCCAGATTCGGCACGGTGCTGGCAACGGCAATCTCCCTTATAAGGGGGCTGTTATCGCCGTCCAGACTTTGCAAAACGAGTTTATATTGACAGAATCGTCCTAAAGGACAGTCCAGCTGTGTTGGTTCGTCAACTTCGAGAAGCTCGGACCACTGTGAAAAAGTCGGGTCGTTTGCATCCTTGACGTTTCCGCTTCGGCAGGCCAGCTTCACCGTGCATCCCCGTGGAATATCCGCATCGAGCTGGAGCTTGCCCCACTTTGCCGGCTGACCGGCATCGACGAGGTCGGAGGTATAAGTTCCCTCTGAAGCGAAGCCTGTTCCCAACCTTATCAACTTGGCGGGGTTTGATGTTCCGAGATACACATCATCACCTGCGGCGGCTATTGCTGTTACCTGTGTTGCCTTCTCGTCCTCATAGATAACGGCTTCCTGCTCCATGGCCGGGTCAATGCTGAAAAGCTGTGCGTTGTTTCCGCTTCCGATAAGCAGCTTTTCATTTTCCCGCTCCAGGCAGAAGAAGACCACCGCCTCACTGAATATATCGTTTACGAATCCGTCTTGAGTTATCTTGTATATTTGACTTGCCTGGTCCGGTTTTGTTCCTTTTCTGACCGGTGGCTGCCGCTGGCCGTTTTTTTCATCGTCCGGCTTTTTTGTATTCGCGATTTTAAGTTTACGTCCGCCCTTGCTGGAGCCGGTGTTTTTGCTTTTTGTCGTGTCGGCATCAGGCCGGCCGGTAGAAGGCATCTGGTCGGCGAATTGTACCTGCGTCTGAACAATCTTGGCTGAGGTTGCTGCTGCATAAAGCCCGCTTTCTGCGGAATCGTCCGCAAACAATAATGCTGTAATCTCAGGCTGTTCGCTATCGTATAAGACCGCAGCTTCCTTTGTTTGCGGATTTATCTTATAGACAAGCCCTCTGCCGTCACTTCCGGCATAGATATAACCGTCATTTCCGACTGCGAGTGAAAGTATATTTTTGTCGAGACTGTCGTAGAGAAGCTGAGTTTTTTTGCCTCGGGAATCGAGCTGGTAAACTTTGCCTTCGGGCCCGGTCCCCAGATAAATATTCCCGCTGTCGTCCACAGCTATTGCGAAGATATATTTGGCGTCGTTCGGCTCATAAATAGTTTCCATCCCGTCGGCTTCGAACCTGCACAGCCTGCAATTTTTGCCGCTCATACCGGCTAAAAGTCTGCCGGATACGTCGGTTGCCAAAGCAAAAATATGCTCGTTTGACAGAAGCTCCTCTGTTTTGACGGTTTTTCCGTCGGTCTTATCTTTTCCGTCGGTCTTATCTTCGCCGTCGGTCTTATCTTCGCCGTCGGTCTTATCTTCGCCGTCGGATTTATCTTCGTTGTCTGAATCTTTCTCATCAGGGTCGTTGTCTTCATCCAGCGGATAAATTTTTGAAAGTTTGTTAAGGCTGTATTTATAGATGCCGCCGTTGGGGCTTGTGCCGAAATAGACGGCTCCGCCGCTGACAACAATGCTATTTATCGACCAAACATCATTAAAGTCCTCGAATTCCTCGACCGGCGTTTCGGCAGCGCGCCCGAGCTGAATGGTTCCCCGCGAGCCGATCACGAGCTTTTCGGCCTTGCCTTTTAGTAAATCCGCACTGCTTGCATGACGAGTAATCTTACTGCTGACCGCCAAACAAGCCGAACCCGAAATCATACAGAGCAAAGCTGTAAAGATTAATATGCAACTAACGCCGAATTTGTTTCTCATAACAACACCTCAAATTAACAAAGTGGAAGATTAAAAAACAACATGCAAAGATGACATTTTTTACATTGTCAGCTTTAATTCTATTTTTCTACGGTTATCTTCGAAACATTTTTGTCAATAATCACTGTCCCGGTTTTTAAGCTTTTCTCAATCCAATGCTGATACGGCAGGACTTGCAGCGCCCTTTTCGCGTTCTGCAGGACCAGAGCCCTGGTCGCGGGCAGGTCGGGCAGCTCAGCCTGCTCGAGGGCAATACCCCCGGGCGGCAGAGACAAAATAAAATACAGCTTGTCTCTATCAACACTTAAAGAATAATTTAGCGCCTCAATCAACGCGGACGCATTTTGAGCGATAAATTTATAAGGTACGGATTTCAAAAGAAACCGCTCGTAATTCGTTGACCCGCATACCGTAAGGTCATATTTACCGGGCGCCAAATCTTCGGGTATTTCCAGGCTGCACCGGTATTTTTTCTTTCCCGCCAGAACAGATTCCACAATAACATCGACGTCGATATTTTCACCGGCTTTGACCTTCGAATCAGACAAATCCAACGACCATATATGTGAGATTATGCTCCTGGGGACTATGCGAATATCATAATCGACCGATTTTATGTCAATTTCCTCATAGGGATTGTTCATAAGCAGCGCAACCGCGCCGGCACTTTCGATTATCAAGTCATTCACTCCCCGGGCCGTTGAGACGTTTTGAAATCTAATCGATTTGTCATTCTCTAAATCGATAGCAACTTTATATTCGAGCATGTGGTCCGGCGGAAAATCTCCGAGCTGAAAAGCCGCCCCGGCCAGGGCAGACTGAAGCAGCATAGGAGTAAGCATCCGATTATTAGCAACCCGGCAGTTGTACAGGCGTTTCTCGGTGTCATTGTAACGGTCTATTCGTATCGTCAATGGTATCGTTTTTGCCTTTGCGCCAATCCTCCCGAAGACCGCCATCGACTCATCCATTGTTAAAGCGCCGACGTCTTCCAGCACGCTGGTCAATTTAAAAGAACGATAAATAGTTGATACTATTGTGTGTACTTTGCCCACAGCCATCGGCAAATCTACAGGGCCGTAACCGAGATAGCTGTGTCCGAAGCCGTAAACCTTGTCATCCCTGACTTCGGTTACCGTTCCGGAAACGGCCAGATTTATATCACCACTTACCAACGGTACAATAAGACAGGACCCGGGGACTAATTTCACCTTTTCATCCGATACATCGGTGTTGCTTCCGCTTCCGCCGCCTGCGACAACCATAAGTCCAAGAGGTTTGAACAGTTCATCCAGTTGTTCACGAACCCCACTTGTCAGGCCGGAGGTAACCAGAGGGCACGGCAACGGTGTAGCGCCGCTAAAATTACGGTTTCTCTTTATCAGCTCGTTTCTAAATTGCCTGTCAACTTCGGTCAAGTTAATAGGCTTTGAAAAATCGAACACCGACCATCCCTGCCCGGCACTTTGGTTGGAGCCGGCGGTTTGCCCTCCCAGGCCTACCTTGAGCATTTCCGCGATTGGGGTTACGCCATAGAGCGGGTCCTTGGCATAAGGCCACGCGTAAGCCAGCGCCCCTGCCAATCTGCCGTTAATATAGACCGGTGAGCCGCTGCACCCGGCCACAGGACCGGTGTGGATAAAACGCTCGTCGGTACCACTGACCAAAATTATATCCAAACCGGGGTCAAAGTTGCGAACGACATCCACAACTTCCATGCCGAACTTTTCGATACCGGCAACTCCATACTCCGTCAGACAATAAGCCTGCATCCCGGGCTTAATCTCATCAAGGCCGATATATTTCGCCGGGTCCCAGATGCCTTCCAAAGCCTTTCCTTGACCGGCTTTGGCCGTGCTTTGCAGGGCCGCGGCTGCAAAAACCAGTGAAAAGTAAAAAGTGAAAAATAGAAAGATTCGCTTTTTGCCCTTTATCTTTATTTCGAACATCTATATCCTTTCGACTAACTATCAGTAAAAATTTAACCGATAAACAGCTCTATTGCAAGGTAAAAGAGAGTTTGTTACAATTCCGGTTTAATTTAATAATTGAGAATGAATGTATTTAGAATAAAAAACGAGGAATTAAATGAAATCTGAACACCGGCACGAACTAAAAACTAATGAATTGGCCGAATGGCTGGGTAACCTGCCTCAATGGACAAAGGAAAATCTGACGACTATTTTGGTTGTTTTAGCGGTGATTTTTGCGGCCGCAATCTTTCTGTTCTGGAGAACCTACACTAAAGATATAGTGCAGGTGCGAGAGCATCTCGAATTTAGTAACCTTCTTAACCAGCTATCGTCCGGCAAGCTGCAGGTACTTAACGCGCAGGATCAGGGAAGAGACCTTTCGTTTATACTCCTTCAACCGGCGAACAGTCTTGGGAACTTCGCCCAAAACACAAGTAACAACCGGATGGCGGCTTTGGCGCTTATCAAACAGGCCGAAGCTTTGCGGACGGAACTGCATTATCGTCCCGGGTCTATAAGCGTGCAGGATTTAACAAACCAGATAAACCAGGCAAAGGCCGCTTACGCCGAAGCGGCCCAGAAATCCTCAGAAAATGCATCGTTGAAGGCCACGGCCGAATTCGGCCTGGGACTTTGCGAAGAAGAGCTTAGTAACTTTCAGGGGGCACAGCAGATATATCGGGGCATCGTCGCAAAGGCCGATTACGAAGGTACCGTAGCTAACGCGGCGGCACGGCACCGCCTTGAGACGATGGACGATTACAGGCAAAAAGTGGTTTTCAAGCCGGCGCCGGCACCAGTTCCTGTTCAAGTTCCAGCCGCCGCCACACAGCCGACAATCCAGTTACAACCGGTTGATATCACAGTACCTGCTCAGGTTACACTGCCTAACGATGGTAATAAGACCTCTCAGGTGCCGATAATTCTACCAGAGGTCAACTCTAAGGTCCCCGAGCCCAATGTTTCCGGCGAATGATTCAACAGGCATAACGCAGGGGCCGGACAGCGAACATGGGCAGTTCGAGCTGCACGTCGGCAGTTCAATTAAAGAACGCAGGCTCGATAAGTATCTGCACGGGCGTTTCAGCAACTTCAGCAGGCGTTTCATCCAGGATGTAATCAAGGCCGGTTCCGTCAAGGTCAACGGCAAAATCGGCAAACCCAGTCTTAAGCTCAGCCCGGGTGACGTAATCGATATGACACTGCCTGAGCTGCCCAGTAAGGACATTCTGCCCGAAGATATTCCGTTGAATATAATTTATGAGGATTCCAGTATAATCGTCCTTAATAAGCAGTCAGATATGATTGTGCACCCGGCGCGCGGCAATACACACGGGACTTTGGTAAACGCCCTTTCGTTTTATTCGGATAAGCTGTCAAGCGGGCTTGGTGAATTTCGGCCGGGCATCGTACATCGGCTCGACAGGAACACGACCGGCGTTATGGTCGTTGCAAAAGACGATGGAGCACAGTGGAAAATTGCCAAGCAATTCGAGCATCGTCAGGTCAGCAAGAATTATCTGGCGATAGTACACGGCACACCTGAGCTAACAGCCGACCGCATAAAAGTACCGTTGGGCATTCATCCAAGGGCCAGGGAGAAATACGCAATCAGGCCGGATGTTGGAAAAGAATCAATCACTTTTTATGAGGTTATCGAGGCTTTTCGCGGCTTTTCTCTTCTGAAGCTCACGCCCAAAACCGGCCGAACCCATCAAATACGCGTCCACCTGGCATATATAAAGCACCCCATAGTCGCCGATGACATGTACGGCGGCAGTTTAGTTTATCCCTGGCAGTTGGCCGATGCCGAGCCTGCCGTGCAGCAGCCTGTCATAAGCCGCGTTGCCCTGCATGCTCATACACTCGAATTCAAACACCCCTCAACCGAGAAAACGGTAAAATTCGAAGCCCCTTTGCCCGAAGATATGCAAAACTTCCTCGATATGCTCAGAAAACACCGAAAAACCTGATGCGAATTTGTCATACCACAAAGCTTTCGATTGCGGAAGCGGACAGCGTGAATCTACCCTGTAATGTTTTTTCCTATGGCAGTTTTTCCAGGTCCGGCAATGTGTCAATGACAAATTCAAATATGCTGCGGGCGGTTTCTATTGCTTTGGCAGCTTCCTCTTTGCTGACGTCCCTGTAAGGCCCAGGGTAACGTGAATCGACCGCATAGGTCGTCAATACACCACTCGGTCTTTGAATTGTTCGAGGTCGGCAAGCACAGACACGCTGAGCTTAAGCAGATTACCGATGTCATGCGTCTTTCCTGCCCTTACGTCATGGAAAGTCAATAGCCCCTTGAGAGCCTTCTCTGCACATTGTTGCGAGTGAAAGGCCGCTGCCCAGTACACAGGTTCCGAATCACTCATAATGAGATCCGCCAATCGCAGGTCGTCATCGGCGCGCATAATCCACTGCCTTGTCATCTCAAGCTTAGGATCCATAGACTATCTTACCCTCACAAAGAGCTTCATTCATTATAGTGTTCTTCACCTGGCCATACCTATTGAACTGTTTTTCAGTACAGACAATTAAATCAAATGGGATTAGAAGGTCCCGGAGACTTTTTCTTCCTTCAATGGCGATTTCCCGTGTTGATTTATCTGTATCCGGAACGACAATCAGCAAATCGATATCACTGTCGTCATCGGGGTTGCCCGCAGCGTGTGAGCCAAAAAGATAAATCCTTTCCGGGTGTATTGACTCGGCTAATCGTCTGGTAATTTCATTGAGCAATTCTGTAGAAATCTCTTTCATAAATACACACCTTCCCGCTGCGACGCATCGCGACGAGTGGTCACATTCTATCAAACCTGCCGGTTATATTCAAGTTGAGTATTGTTCACCTTCGTCGGTGTTATTCCTGCGGGAGTTTTGCAAGGTCGATGTCTGAGCCGGCGACCATTAGGATGTCATCCTGGTAAATGATGGTATTGGGCATAGGAACGTTTATGATTTTGCTTTTCTCGCTCTTTTTGCTTTTGCTGTGTTCGCCCCTCTTAATCAAAACGAGGTTCACGTTGTATTTCTGTCGGAGCTGCAAATCCATAACGGTCTTTCCGTCGAAGCTGGCGGGTGCCTTTATTCGGGCCAGGCTGTAGCCGGGCGTGAAGTCTATTTTTTCCCCGATTTGTGGCGCGATAAGTTTATAAGCCCATCGCTGGGCCGATTCGATTTCAGGATAGATAACTTCTGTTGCACCTACCTTGGAGAATACCTCACCTGCAATCAAATCCTCCGCTCTTGCGTATATTTGTTTTACCCCCATCTGCCGAAGGTTAAGGACCGTCAGTACCGAGGCCTCAAAACCTCGCCCTGTTCCCTGTCCTATGCCGATGATAGCAACGTCAACCTTATCGATGCCCTGAGCCTTAAGCGCTTCTTCATCGGTACTGTCGAGCCTGACTGCGTGGCTTACCTGGTCTCGAATAAGCTCTATCTCGTCTCTGTTTCTGTCAATAGCGATAACCTCCGCTCCGCTCATTGCCAGAGCGATGGCTAATTTCTGACCAAACCGTCCCAATCCTATTACAGCAAACCGTTTCATAACTTAATCCTCTTTTCTCGATCCATATTTGTCGATTCCCGCCGAGACAGGCATCGAACATCCGGTTTACCCGACGATTACCGCCTCATCCGGGTAATTATATCGAGCCGGTTTTAAATCAAACGTCAGTGCCGCCAGTAATGTCAAAGGTCCAAGTCTTCCGATAAGCATCGTTGCAATAATAATCAATTTTCCGGCGGTTGTCAAAGAAGCTGTTATACCCGTAGTCAGACCAACCGTTCCCAGGGCGGACCCCGCCTCGAACATAATATCAGACATGGTAAATCCGTTTGAGTTTTCGGTAATGCTGAGTGCCAATGTAGCAGTAAATAAAACAGCCACGAAGAGCAGTGTAACGGTTACCGCTCTGCCTACGACTACTATCCGAACCGACCGCTTGAACATCTCAACTTCCTGACGCTTGCGCAGGGCCGCTATGGCAGTCATTACCACCACGGCCAATGTTACGGTCTTGATTCCGCCTGCGGTAGAGCCCGGCGAGCCGCCTATGAACATCAACAGGATCAAAATAAATTTACTCGATGCCGACATCGCCGAGATATCAACCGTATTGAAACCTGCCGTTCTTGCGGTGACCGATTGAAACAGAGCGCCAAGTACACCGGTTTTTTCAGGAGAATTGTTTCCATCGGCATAGCGCTCAAACACAAGTATAGCCAACATGCCCAGAAGTATAAGACAGGCACTTACGCTGAGGACTATCTTTGTCTGGAGCCGCAGCCTTTTTGGTGTTTCCATCGAAAGCCGGTACCGTTTGAAGAAAAGCTTTTTTAAGACCCTTTTTACTCTGTCGGTTGCGGTAATGACAAGGTCGTAAAGCACGCCGAAACCAAGCCCGCCCAGGATTATCAGCGGACAAACTACCACATACACACCCCAGCTTTTGTCATAGCCGATAAAACTGTCACTGAACAAACTAAAGCCCGCATTACAAAAAGCACTAATCGAATGAAAGACACTGCAAAACCACTGCTGGTGAGTATTAGCAATTCGTCCGGGCACATCGTTCCACATCCCGAGAAGACTAACCGCACCAACAGCTTCTATAACAACCGTTCCAATGAAGATGAAGGCTATTATATTACCAATTCGGCTGAGTGTACGGGCACTGAGCAAGTCCTGCATGGCCACCGATTCGCGCAGGCTCAATGCCTGACCCAGCAGCAGCGCAAATACCGCGCCAAAGACGACTATTCCCAAACCACCGAGCTGAATCAAAGTCAGAATCACTATCTGCCCCATGTAACTAAAATCCTGACCTGTGTCTTTTACGATAAGGCCGGTAACACAAGTCGCGCTGGTTGCCGTAAAAAGAGCGTCAACAAAACTTAAATTCTCGCCGGTCGATGCCCGGGGCAGCATTAGCAGGCCGGCCCCTGAAATTATCAAAACCAGAAAGCTTGCGATTAATGTTTGTGTCGGGCTCTTGCCTGATGCCGCCAGGTTTACGCTGGTCTTGCATAGCTTGGCCACTACCTGTATGACAAGATAGATACCTACCGCGAAATGCCGAACTACTGAGGCCTCAGTTATCGTGGGGGCGAACCAACGGCCTGTCCCGACCACAACAAACCCGAGCATAAGCAAAAGCGGAATTTCGAACCAGTTTGCCCGCCAGAAATCGATCTTTGAAACCGAATTGGAGAGCCGAATTATTTTCTCGGCAACAAAGATGCAAAGCAAAACGACCTGAATGGTATATAAAATCACATCGGGCGGCAGATTCTCTTTAAAACCGCCAAAGAGCATGATAAAAGACCCCGCGACCATCGCAGATGTCAAGGCATTGACTGTGATTAAAATATTCTCAAGCCGTTTGTTTTTATATTCTATCCGCATAATTCAATTTT
>Ga0307379_10002491_pt1 | contig 27280 bp, 34 predicted proteins | sample UN2MG_FD_202237 | JGI IMG/M metagenome (GOLD analysis project Ga0307379, IMG submission 202237) | Soil microbial communities from Risofladan, Vaasa, Finland - UN-2 | ecosystem: Environmental > Terrestrial > Soil > Coastal area > Acid sulfate soil | place: Finland: Risofladan, Vaasa | collected...
TTAAAAAAATATTAAACAACAATCCTGCGCTAATTAAAATCATACCTATTATGAAGAATAAAAAAGTGGGTGTCAAAGTGGCGGATTCGGGGATGCCGCTTTCGGTTGATGGCATTGTGGTTGGGACGGGCGTGATAGTAATGGTTGGTGCGGGTGTGACGGTTGGTGTGGGTGTGACGGTTGGCGAAGGCGTGATAGTGGCGGAAGGTGTGGCTGTAAACGAAGGTAAGTCGCTGCCTTCTGCTGCCAGAACTGTGAATAAACGACTAAGAGAGCGGCCATCGGCTAAAGTGACGGTGATGGTGTGCTCGCCGGGGGAAAGGCTATCCGGTGGATTCCAACTCCAAGTGCCATCTTCATTGATGGTTATTTGGTCATTGAAAGTTGGCGAATTGACTTCAATTGTTAAACTTTCTCCAGCAGGGCCAGTGCCTAAAAACTCAGGTTCAAGGGTGTTTAATTTTTCTTCTTGTTGGGGATTAATAATTTCTAAAGGTTTTTCTGTTGCTGGTGTAGGGCTGGTGGTCGCTTCAAGAGGTAAACTGCCGGGAGGGAGTGTAATTTGGTCAGTTTCACCGGGCGTTTTGGTTTGCGCCAAATCACTCTTTTTAAAATCAAAATTCTGGCCAAGGGTGATGGTAGGCATTGGGCTGTCGTTTTTCGTGACGGCCACACCGGTGGCGGTACCCAAACTTGCCCCCTGAACAAAAATTTCTTCAATTGAAGCGTCTTGGTCATAGGTAGCATAGCCGGTTAAGTCAGCTGAAAGGACAACATTAAGAGGAATCACCCAGTTGCCTGAGGGCTTGGTCAAGGTTGACTGTGGTGTGGTATTGGCCAGTGAGAGATAAACAATTACTTCTCCAGCCGGGGAACCGTCTGGCTTGATGATGTTACCATGAGCAACATCATTTTTAGGTAATGGTTCTTCGGTTTTTGGAGCGGTGGTTGCTTGGTATTCTTGTCCATTGTAATCAAAGGCTTTGCCACCAGAAAAGATTTTAAAATAATAAGCAGTGGCTGACTTAAGTTCTTTAAAAGTGACGTGATGAGTAAGGAAATTACCGCTTTCTTCAGTGCCTTCATCGCGTTCGTCTTTAGCAATAAACGGTAGCTCTTTATCGCTTCCGTATTTAACAAAGCCAGCCGTTTGGCTATCAGTTATCCAAGAAACAGTGAAACTGTTTTCAGCAATGTTGGTGATTTTTACTTGTTTAGGTATAATTTCTGGACTGGCTCTCAAGAATCGGTTTGTTCCCTGGCTAATTAAAATTACACCCGCAGTGACACCAATAAGGAGAATGAGAAGGCCTAAAATGGTGGGCAGACTTTTAATTTTTTTCATTTTTACTTTATTTTACTCCATAATAGCACTTTCAGTGCTAGTTGTTACAGTCTCAGTTGGTGTTGGCGTCGGGACAATATTTAATTCTTCGTTAGAAAAAGAAAGATTTTCTTTAAGTGATTGAATAATGGTGGTATTTATTTTTGGGTCCAAAGATTCCATCTGCTTTTTGGTAATCTGAGTGCTGGCTTGTTTGCGAAGCGTTCGGTAAACTTCAAAAAAAATCCAAGTGATGACTGTTAATAAAGTCATGATTGACAAAATCAGGGCGTCTTTGCCAAGTTTAAACTTGGTTTTTTTATTTTTATTGTTCATTTTCTTTTGGTGTGGTCAGGTAATAAATATTGGCCTGAATGGCTAAGTCTAATGACGTTGCTTCGCCTTCTTCTTTCTTGCTAGTGCCAAAACCAAAGGCGTTCACCAAGACAGTTCTTCGTAGCGAGCCTAAAATTTGGAGAAAGTTTTTTAGCTTTTGATAGTCAGCTGAGGTGGTGAGATTAAAACTGATTTCTTTTGGAGTTTTTTGAGGGGTTGTTTCTTTTTCTTTTAAGGTAACTTGCCCAAATTGGGCAGTATTAAGGTTGATGTCTGCCTGACGGGTTAAGGTTTCAAGTTCTTTAATAAAGTAAGAAATTTCTGGCTTTGTTGGCAAGGCTTGTTCGACTAAATAAAGATCAGTTTGAATATCAAGATAGTTTTTTCGGGCTTGAGTAAGCGCCTGGACTTTTTTTTCAAGTTTTTCAAGGACCAGTTTTTGGTCATTAATTTTTTTAACTAAGCCGGCAATGGTCACCGCCGCTGGTTTAATCGCAAAAAAAAGAAAAAAAGCGATCATAAAGATGGAAAGAACGGTTTTTGTATAAACCCGGACCTTTTTTTGGCGGTAGAGTTGACCAATATTGGTGAAGTAACGACGATAACGATAGTCACCACTTGGTTGGCTTAGATTCATTTAAGATTAGTTACCAAATCACTTTTAAGTTGAAATTGAATACCAATTTCTTTTTCAGTTTCAGAGCTCACCTGAGAAAGAACTAAATTATCAAATTGACTTGAAGTTTGGAGGTTTTTCAAAAGGGTAGCTAAGCCTGCCTCGGAAAGAGCAGTAGCTGTTAAACTGACCTTTTTTTCCTTGATATTAAGGTCAGATAAATAGACATCAACTGGTATCAAAGAGGCCAGCTCGGTTAAAACTTGATCTGTTTTGATTTGTTTTTTTTGTAGCCCTTCGATGGCGGAGAGTTGAGTTTGGAGAAACCGAAATTTTTCTTCAAATTCGGTCAAAGCGATGATTTCGGCCTGTTTGTCATTAATCTGTTCGTTGATATTTTCAAGGTCGCGGTCAAATTTAAAACGGGAAAGCAGGAGGAGAATGACGATCAACTCAGTAAAGATAACAATATAACGACCAACCGTGAGGAGCCATTTTAAGAATTTTCCAAAAGTGGTTTTTTCCCAATCTTCCCGAGGAAGAAGCTCAATTGATGTTTTTAATACCTTCCGGGCAGCCATGACTTTAGTATATGAACTTTGGCAAGGTTTGTAAAGCAGAAGCGAGGCAACTTTAAACTATTTTTTAGTTTTAAGGAGTTTGACCAATCTAGACTTAAGCCGGGCTGCTTTGTTTTTATGGATGAGTTTCTTTTTTGCGGCCCGGTCAAGCACTCGGGCTGCTTCGGCCAAAGTTTTTTTCGTTGGTTTTTGCCGGGCTTTTTTTAAAGCCTTTTTGATTTTTCTTTTTATCTTTTTGTTGATGACGGCGCGGCGTCGGTCCTGACGAAGCGCCTTTTTGGCAGAAGTAGTTATAGGCATAATATGATATAGTATCAAATAGTAGATTGGAAAACAATGATGAAAAATTTTTTTCGTAATGGTTCTAATTTTTTAACCCGTCGCCAAAAAAATATTTTATCAGCGGCGGCGGTGATTATGATCATGGTGGCTGCTTCTCGTTTTTTAGGTTTGGTTCGTAATCGGGTTCTGGCTCATTTTTTCTCGGTGGAAACAATTTCTGTTTATTTAGCTGCTTTTCGATTGCCTGAGGTGGTTTTTGAAGTTTTGGTTTTTGGTGCCCTTTCCTCAGCTTTTATTCCCACTTTTACCCGATATCTGGCCAAAAAGCAAAAAGAACAAGCTTGGTATGTCGCCTCAGTCAGTCTTAATTTTGCTTTTTTGCTTTTTTTTCTTTTGTCAATTTTAATTTTTCTTTTTGCCCGGCCGCTTTATCAAGTGTTAGCGCCAGGATTTAATCCTCATCAGCTTAATCAAGTGGCGAGGTTAACCCGAATTTTATTGGTGGCTCAGGCTTTTTTTGTTTTAAGCTATTTTTTGACCGGGGTTTTGGAATCACTCCAACGTTTTCTTATTCCAGCGATAGCACCGCTTTTTTATAACTTGGGTATTATTTTGGGGGCTATCTTTTTCGCTAGCCGGTGGGGAGTTTATGCTCCTGCCTTGGGGGCGGTTATTGGTGCTTTTTTTCATTTTTTAATCCAGTTGCCTTTAGCCTATCATTTAGGTTTTCGGCCGCGGCTCAGTTTGGATTTTGTTCATCCAGGGGTTAGGGAAATTGGCCGTTTGGCTCTACCGCGGATTATTGAACTTTCTTTTTTACAGATTGGTAAAAATGCCGAGCTATTTTTAGCCTCTTTGATAGCTGCAGGCGCCTACACTCATTACACCTTTGCCAATTCTCTTCAACTTTTACCAGTCGGTCTTTTTGGCATCAGTATTGCTAAAGCTTCACTGCCCACTTTATCTTCCCAGTCGGCCAGAGGTGATTTTAAACAGTTTAGAGAAACTTTCATTGCTTCGTTTAATGAGATTGTCTTTTTGATTATTCCCAGTTCAATCTTTTTGGCGGTTTTAAGGATTCCTTTAGTCCGGCTAGTTTTTGGGGCTCAACGTTTTACTTGGGAATCAACTGTTCAGACCAGTTATACTTTTTCTGCTTTTTGTTTAGGTATTTTAGCCCAGGCTTTAATTTATCTTTTGAATCGAGCTTTTTACGCCCTTCAAGATACTAAAACACCAGTTAAAATTTCTATTACCGCCATTTTTATTCACATTTTTTTAGCTGTTATTTTAACTTTAGGTTTTAAGTTACCGATTTGGAGCCTGGCTTTAGCTTATTCTTTAGCGGTTATTATCCAATTTGGGTTATTGTGTTTATTTCTTTGCCGCCGACTGAAGCGTCTGAGAATCAAAAAAATTACCGTTCCGTTTTTAAAAATTCTTTTGTCCGCCTCTTGTTCAGGTGGATTGATGTACTTTTTGTTAAAAATTCTTGACCGTTCGGTTTGGGATAAGAGGCTTTTTTTCCTAGCGCGTTTGGGGATTACACTGCCAACCACTTTTAAAGTATTTGTTCTTGATACTCGTTATACTCCCAACCTAATTGTTTTAACAGTTTTAGTTAGTTTAGTTGGCTTGCTCAGTTATCTTTTTTTAACCCGGCTGTTGCGAGTTAAGGAAGTGGCGGTTTTTGCCAGGATTCTATTAAAGTTTAAGCAATTAAAGATTTTTCGAACCAAAATTCCCAAGAAAAAAGAACCGATTACCTTGCCTTCAGAGTGAAAGACTTAAGCCTTAAAATCAGAGATATTGAAAAAGAGATTAGAGAGATTCCTTATCATAAAGGCACTGAACATTATATTGGTCGACTTAAAGCCAAATTGGCCAAGCTAAGAAGGCAAGAAACTCAGCAAAGAAAAAGTGGTAGTCGGTTAGGTTTTATTCCCAAAAAGGCCGGTGATGCCACTGTTGTTCTTTTTGGTCCGCCCTCGGTAGGTAAATCAGCTCTTTTAAATAAGCTAAGCGGTGCTCGTTCTCGGGTTGAGCCCTGGCCGTTTACGACCTTAAAAGTGATTCCCGGCATGCTGAAATATAAAGGTGCCTATATCCAAATTTTGGATTTGCCGGGCATTATTAGTGGTGCCCATTTAGGAATTGGTCGTGGCCGGGAAGTCTTTTCGGCAGCCCGAATTGCTGACCTTTTGTTACTGGTGGTTGAGTATAAAAAAAGAAAAAAAATTGGCTTAATCCTCAAAGAGTTTAAAAAATTAAGAATTACTGTTCCCATTTTGACGGTGATTAATAAATCAGACCTGGCCGATAAACCACTTCAAAAAACTAAAAAAAATCAAATTTTCGTCAGTGCCAAGACCGGTTTTAATTTAGAAAAGATCAAAGAAATTATTTGGCAAAATTTAAAATTAATGAGGATTTATTTAAAACCCAAAGGAGATCAGCCAGATTTTTCTGAGCCCCTGATTTTAAAAAAAGAGGAAACAGTGGCCGTCGTGGCCAAAAAGCTTTTTCCAACAGGTAAAGCATTTAAACAAGTTGTGCTTTGGGGACCAAGTGCTTGTTTTCCTGGTCAGCAAGTTAGTTTAAATCACTCTTTAAAAGACGAAGATATTTTAACTTTTATTTAGTTAAATAATTAAAAGCGAAGCGAAAAAAAGAAGGAGAACGCCACCGACAATCAAGAAAAACGTTGGTGTTAAAATACCTGTTTCTGGCAATTCAGCAGAGGCTGTTGAGGTTGGCGTCGCCGTGGCGGCGGCGGTCGGTGTAGGAGTTGGAGTTGAGGTGGCCGTTGGTGTTGGTGTCGATGTTACTTGAGCTTTTACTTCTGGCGGGTTTATAAGCAAGAAGAGGCTAAGAAAAATAAGCATTAAAGAAAGAATGGACAGGATCTTTTTACTCATTAATAAAAAGTGTAAACAAATATTTTTTTAATTGCAAGAGGGAAATTAGAGTTGAGTTGTTTCTAAAGTTTCCAAAAGTCGCCGAACTCTTCTCGGAAGACGCTTTTGAGAAATTACTTGTTTAAAAATCCTTTTTACCCTATTTTCATCCAATCCTTTCCTTTTTTTGACCTCTATAAAACACCTAGCAGCAAGCTCTAAAACTTTTTCTTCGGTTGTTCTTGAATCTGCTTCGTCGAAAAAGCGTTCTAGGAGTTCAGAATTCGTATCAAGCTTCTCTGATAAAGGATAAATAAAAGAAGCCATGAGGTGGAGGAGCTCTGCTTCTTGCCCAAGTAATTTAGGTTCTCTTTCTCTTTCCTTCGGCCTAACCCATGAGGCTCGCAATAACCTACTGATTGGCTTTACTTTTTCGTCGTTCAGCCCGTAACCCAGACGAACCAACCCTTCTTGAATTTGTCTAATTTTTTCAGGATTAGCCATTTTTAAAAAACAAAAGCTGCTTTTGGCAGCAGAAGAATTATAACATTATTCTCGTCCTTATCAAAAGAGGGTTTGAGAAGATACCAAAGTGTGCCTGAAAGATGGTGGTAAAAATGCTATAATGAAGCAAAGCCAGCCTAACTACCTCTTCGGGCGTTTTTTGGCTAAAAGGGAGATAAAAATGAAGGTTTTAAAATTTGGGGCTGATTGGTGTTCGGGTTGTTTGGTGATGCGGCCGCGATGGAAAGAGATTGAACAAGAACTGCCTTGGTTAAGGACTGAGTATTATGATTATGATAAAGACAAAGAACTGGTAGAAAGATATGATATTGATCGAGGCAAACTGCCGGTTTTTATTTTTTTGGATAAAAAAGGTGGGGAGATTTTAAGAAAGAACGGCGAACCTTCTAAAAAAGAATTGATGAAAATTATTTTAGAAAACAAAAGTAAATAACCGATGCTAAAAAAGATAGTCAAAGTTTTGATAGTTTTTTTCTTGCTTTTGAGTTTAGTTGGGCCTGTTATGGCCCAAGAAGAAAAGGTCAACATTTATTTTTTCTTCTCTAAAGGTTGTCCTCATTGTGTTCAAGAAGAAGTTTTTTTAGACAATCTTGAGAAAAAATATGATATTGAAGTTAATCGTTTTGAGATTACTACCAGCCGAGATAATGCCAAGTTATTAAGGGAAATAAGTAAACAGTTGTCGATTGATATCTCTGGAGTGCCCCTCACGGCCGTAGGTAAATATCATTTTATAGGTTTTTTAAACGATGAAACTACAGGTAAAGAAATTGAGGCGGCCGTTCAATGCGCCCTGGAAACCCACTGTCCTGACTTGGTTGGGGATGTCATTAATAATTCGAAGAAAACTTCTAAGATTGATGAGCGAAAAGCTATTCCTGAAACAATTAACCTGCCTTTAGTGGGAGAGATAAGAACTGAAAACTTTTCTTTACCTCTTTTTACTTTTGTTATTGCTCTGGTTGATGGGTTTAATCCTTGTGCCATGTGGGTTTTGTTATTTTTAATCAGTTTGCTTTTGGGGATGAAAGATAGAAAAAGGATGTGGCTTTTGGGCTCGGCTTTTATTATTACCTCTGGTTTTGTTTATTTCCTTTTCTTGTCTGCCTGGCTGAATTTGTTTTTGTTTTTAGGTTTTGTTTTTTGGGTCAGAATTCTGATTGGCCTGATCGCTTTGGGTGCGGGCGTTTATGGCATTAGGCATTTTGTGGTTAATAAAGAAGGTGGTTGTGAGACTGTAGGTGATGAAAAAAGACAAAAGATTTTTGAAAAAATGAGAAAAATTACTCAGAAAAAAAGCCTTTTTTTAGCCTTAGGAGGCATGATTTTACTGGCTTTTGCTGTCAATTTAATCGAACTAGTTTGCTCAGCCGGTTTGCCGGCCATTTACACCCAAGTTTTAACTTTAACCAAATTGCCTAGGGGGCAATACTTCCTTTATCTTCTTTTTTATATTTTGATTTTTATGCTGGATGATTTGTTTGTCTTTTTTGTGGCGATGATAACTCTTCAGGCCGTGGGTATTCAAAGCAAATATGCTCGCTGGTCGCGTTTAATCGGTGGCGCGTTAATGTTAATTATTGGCCTTTTGCTTCTTTTTAAGCCAGAATTTTTGATGTTTGGTTAGGTTTTCCGTAAGTCTCTTGACAACTCTCTAAATCAGCTATATAATGGGTATATATTCATAATGTGAACTTGAAAGGAGGTGAAAAACATGCCAGGATTTGATAGAACAGGACCTGTAAGCACCGGCCCACTTACTGGTCGAGGCTTTGGACCTTGTGGTTTGGGTTTGGGCTGGCGTCGCAGATTTGGTGCTGGTCGAGGTTTAGGAAGATATTTTCATTGGCCTTGGCCCAAAACAAAAGAGGAAGAAAAAAAAGCGCTTGAGGAGTATAAAAAAGCTTTAGAGGAAGAATTGGAAGATGTGGGAAAAGAACTGTCTGGTGAGTAAAAATGCCTAGACCAAAAAAGCCTCGCTGCTTACGTTTTAGACCAAATGTTTATTATTTTAAACCAAGAGGAATTCCTTTAAGATTTTTAAATGAAGTTTTGCTATTACCTGAAGAATTAGAAGCTTTAAAACTTCATGAAGTCGACAAACTTGAGCAAAAAGTCGCCGCAAAAAAAATGAAGGTTTCTCAAAGTACTTTCCAACGGATTTTAGCCTCGGCTTACCGCAAAGTCAGCGAGGCTTTGGTCAAGGGTAAAGCAATTAGGATAGAATACGAGAAGTAAATTGATGTTAAAATAGAAAAAGAGATGATTCCGATGGTTGGTGCTTCCGGAGCGGTGGTTGGTCGGTTTACCTTTTATTGCTTATGGCGGCGTGGCATTTTTTGCTCACGCCGGCGGTTTTGCCGCCGGTTGGTTAACAGCCAAAAAAGTTGAAAATGATTAACAAACTTAAATTTTTCGCTATTTTTCTTTTTCTATTTTTACTTTTGCCCAAAAGTATCTTGGCTCAAGAAGAAATTCTTGAAGGAAGAGTAGTTAATATTCTTAAAGAGGATGTGGTGACTCAAGCCGGTCAGCAAAATCTTTATCAGCAATTAAAAGTCGAGATTACTCGGGGCTCTTTAAAAGACAATAAAATTACCGTTGAAGTGGGTGATATTCCTATCGTTGGTCAGCAAAAATACAAAACCGGTGATCAAGTTTTAGTCAGCTACAGCCATGATTTAGAAGGTAATGAAATTTTTTTTCTGACTGAATTTGTCAGAAGACAATGGTTGGGTTGGTTGTTTTTGATTTTTGTCTTGTTGGCCATTTTAATTGGTCGTTGGCGGGGGTTAAGCTCTTTAGTCAGCTTGGGTTTTTCTTTTTTGATTATTTTTAAATTTATTTTGCCCCAAATTTATGCTGGTCAAGATCCGGTTTTAACCGCTGTCTTGGGCTCACTTTTGATTATTCCTCTAACTTTTTATCTTTCTCACGGTTTAAATAAAAAGACAACCGTTGCCGTCTTAAGTACTTTAATCGCTCTGGTTATCACTGGCTTTTTAGCTAAATTTTTTGTTCAGGTCGCCAGGTTAACAGGTTACGCTTCAGAAGAAGCTGCTTTTTTGCAATATGCCAGACAAGGAGCTGTTGATATTAAAGGCCTTTTGCTTGCTGGGATTATTATTGGTACTTTAGGTATTTTGGACGACATTACTGTCGCCCAAGCAGCCATTGTTCAGCAACTTAAGCAGGCTAATAAAAAAATGAAGCCAAAAGAACTTTTTTCTCAAGCGATGAGGGTTGGTCAAGACCATATTGCTTCAATGATTAACACCTTAATTTTGGTTTATACTGGGGCCGCTTTGCCTTTACTTTTGTTGTTTATTGATAACCCTCTGCCTTTTTCACAAGTGATTAATTACGAAATCATTGCCGAAGAAATCATCCGGACTTTAGTCGGCAGCATTGGTCTGATTACCGCTGTCCCCATCACCACCTTCCTTGCCAGTCGGGTAAAGCTTGCTTGACATGAAGTTTCTAAGTTAGTAAAATATTACCAGTATGAAAATAGGAAAAATTGCCAAATCTAATCAGAAAGGACAAATAGTTATTCCTAAAGAAATGAGGGAAGCATTGGGAATTGATGCCAATATGTCTCTAAACTTGATTCTCAGGGGTAATGGAATCTATATTTATCCAGTAGAAGAGGTGATTACTAAGGCAGAAAGAGAAAGTTCCTATCTTAAAATTTTGCAGAAAACACAAGGGACATGGTTTCAAGAAGATTGGGATTCTTTAAAAAAGAAAAGAGGTAAAATTGAGTTAGCTGCTTCCAAAAATAGAAAACAAGCATGGTAATTCTTGATACTAATATTATTATTGACCACTTGCGCCGGCCCCCTAAAAAAATTTCCCTTCTTGTTAAAATTGTTGAAAAAAAGCCTAAGGAGAATTTGGCAATATCAATGATTAGTATTCAGGAACTTTATGAAGGCCGAAGTACAAAGAGTAAAACCAAAGAACAATATTTATTAGCCACAATTGCTCCTCTTAAAATTCTTCCTTATAATTATGAAGTGGCTCAGTTAGCCGGTGAAATAGCTCGAGATTTGAATCAACCAATAGAATTGGCTGATGCAGCTATTGCGGCTACAGCTATTTTAAATGGAACTCAACTTTTTACTTTAAATAAGAGAGATTTTCGCGGAATTAAAAACTTGGAATTGATGTAACACAATTTTCCACTTGACATGATTAAATTCTCCTGATAAACTCCTACATGAAAGGTAGGAGTTTTTAAATGTTTAATTTATCCAAAAAGGTTGATTACGGGTTGGAATTAATGATTTTTTTGGCCAAAAATCGGAATGGGTCGATTTCTTTGCGTGAGATTGCTAAGAAAAGAAAGTTACCTTTTAAATATTTAGAGCAGGTAGCCATTCCTTTGCGCGAGGCAGGTTTGATTGGGGCTAAGGAGGGTCGAAGTGGCGGCTATTATCTTGCTAAAGCCCCAGAAAAAATTTCAGTGGCTGAAGTAGTCGAAGTTTTAGAAGGCCCGGTTAAGGTAGGTGCTTGTTTTAGTTGTCCACAAGCTGCCATGTGTGGCCAAAAAGATGTTTGGTCTGAAGTTGGTGATAAAGTCAGAGAAACTATTAAAGATAAAAAGCTGAGTGATTTAATAAGATGAAGAAAGTTTACTTAGATAATGCCGCCACCACTCCGGTTGACCCGGAGGTTTTTAAAGCAATGAAGCCTTACTATTCTTTAAAGTTTGGCAATGCTTCTGAACCGCATTTTTGGGGGCAAGAGGCCAGGAAAGCAATTGATCAGGCACGCGACCAAGTGGCCAGATTTTTAGGTTGTAAATCAGGTGAAATTATTTTTACTTCGTGTGCGACTGAGTCAATTAATTTAGCTCATAAAGGTTTGGTTGAAGCGTTGAGTCGGCCGAAAGCTCACATTATTATTTCTTCCGTTGAACATAAGGCAGTTTTAGAGACTTGTAAGCATTTGGAAAAATTGGGAATGGCTAAAGTTACGTATCTGCCTGTGGATAAGTATGGTTTGGTTAAAGTAGCTGATGTTGAAAAAGTGATTAAACCAGAAACGGTGCTGGTTTCGGTAATGTATGCCAACAATGAAGTGGGCACAATTGAGCCGATTGAAGAAATTGGTGGATTGATAAAAAAGATTAACAAGACACGCAGACAAAAAGTTTTTTTTCACACTGATGCTACCCAAGGTATTCAGTATTTAGATTGTTATGTGGATAAGTTAGGAGTTGATTTGCTTTCTTTTTCTGGTCATAAAATTTATGCCCCCAAAGGCATTGGTGTTTTGTATCTCAGAAAAGGAACTCCTTTGATAAGGCAGCAAGACGGTGGTTGGCAAGAATATCGTTTAAGAGCCGGTACAGAAAATGTCCCTTATATTGTTGGTTTAGGCAAAGCGATTGAGCTGGTTGTTAAGAATCAAAAATTGGTTGTCAAGCGGCTAAGTGATTTGCGGGATAAATTGGTTAAAGAAGTTTTACAAATTCCAGGAACAAAACTGACTGGTCATCCGACTCAAAAAGCACCTCATATTGCCTCCTTTGTAGTTAAGGGTGTTGAAGGTGAAGCCGTTTTACTTCATTTATCGGATAAAGGTATAGCTGCTTCTTCTGGTTCAGCTTGTACTTCTGGGCTTTTAAAGCCTTCTCATGTTTTAACCGCCATGGGAATTCCCGTCCATCTTTCTCACGGTTCGCTGAGGTTTTCTTTGAGTAAAAGTACCACTGAACAAGAGATTGATTATGCTGTTAAGGTCTTGCCAGCGATTATAAAAAAATTAAGAAAGATGGCGCCAAAAGGAGTTTAAATGGCTGATTTTCAAAGTTTTTATTCTAAAAAAGTGTTGGAGCACATCCGCCATCCCCGGAATTTGGGAGAGATTAAAAATCCAGATGGGATGGCAACAATGGGTAATCCAGTTTGCGGTGATATCATGCGCCTTTTTCTTAAGGTGGAAAAAAAGAAGAGTAAAGAGTATATCAAAGATGTTAAATTTCAAACCCTCGGTTGTGGTGCCGCGATAGCCACTTCTTCGATAATTACCACCATGGTTAAAGGCAAACCACTGGATAAAGCAGAAAAAATTACCAAAAAGGCCATTGCCGAGGCCCTAGGTGGATTACCTCCGGTGAAACTTCATTGTTCTGTTTTAGCCGCTGATGTTTTAAAAAAGGCGATTGAAAACTATCGGAAAAAAGCTAAGTAATAAACGCTAATTTTTTAGCGCTTCCTTTCTAAAAGGTTCCCACTCACGAGAAGAGTTTTGCCATCAATTTTGCCAAGCCAAGAAATATATTTAGAGTCCTGCCAGGTGCGGTCTGGGTAACTCGCAAAAGGAGAAGATTCAACACAGAAAGCGCGAATACGGTCAGTTAAACTTATGAATTGTTCTACATAGGTATCCCATTTTTGAATTATTTCGTCAAATTTTTCAAAGGCGCTCTGCTCTTGGGAAATGATATTAGTTAACTTTTGTCTTAGAGGTGTTCCCTGCATTTCATATAACAATGAAAGGTTATCTGTAAACCAATCGCGGAGGCCCTTGAGAGGTTTGTGCCGTTTTAAAACAAGCAAAAGGATGGATAACTCAAGCCCAATTAGATTTAATTGATAGCCTGGGAATAGAGGTTGTTTTGTTTCTTTAATATAGTCGGGAAAGTTTCCAAATGCACGTCCTAAAACCAAAGATCCCAACCTTACTGCTTGACCGGTCTTTGTACTAGTTTTTTCAATTGGAACTGCCGTGTTGTTTCTTATTTCCTCTATATTCGATTGGTCATAATTTAGAACCTCTTGATAAGCTCGATTTATTTCAGCTTCAATAGTTGCTGCTCCCTCTCTTTTTTCAATTGTTTTCATTAGCCTTATTTTAGCAAATTTTTTCTTATAATAAAAGCTATAAGATATAGTTAGTTGATAATCTTTGTTTTTTTACGGTAATATGGATTAAGAAAGGAGGTGAAAAATGAAAATTAAAAGAAAGGATTGGCGCCAAATTTCTCAGGCTTTGATGATTGGCGCTTTGCTGTCTGTTTTAGCAGCTGCCTGGGGTTTTGTTTACACCGATATAGTTTTGGCTTCCACTCAATGGCTTTTGGTGGCAGCGGTTCTGGCTATTTTTGGTCTTTATACCCAAATGCAGTCTTGAACGAGGATGGGTAACAAGGTATGATGAAGAAGAGATGATTTTTGTTAATTTCAAGACCTACAGACAAGGGACAGGCGAGGCAGCAATTAAGTTAACCCAAATTTGTCAAGCGGTCGAGAAAAAAACTTCAGTTAAGATTTTTCCTGTTGTTCAAACGGTTGATATTTTTCGGGTTGTTGAAGAAATGAATGGCCCAATTTGGGCGCAACATGTGGATGATATTGAATATGGTCAAAACACGGGCCAGGCTTTGCCAGAAGCAATCAAAGCCGCGGGCGCTCAAGGAACTTTACTTAATCACTCCGAAAACAAACTGCCGGTTGAAGTCATTGGTGAAACAATCAAACGTTGCCAGAATTTAAAATTAAAAGTTTTAGTTTGTTCGGGCAACCTTGAGGAGGCAAAGGAGATTGTTGCTTTTAAACCTGATTTTTTGGCCTATGAACCGCCAGAATTAATTGGCAGCCAAACAGCTTCTGTTTCCACAGCTAAGCCAGGAGTCATTAAAAATTTTGTCACGGAGATTAAAAATATTCCTGTTTTAGTCGGTGCCGGCATTCATTCTCAGCAAGATGCTAAAATGGGGCTAAAATTAGGTGCTGTTGGTATTTTAGTCTCCAGTGACGTTGTTTTGGCCCAAAACCCAGAGAAAGAATTGCTTGATTTAGCGGGTGGTTTTTAAAAAGATGGCAAGACAAAAAGTAAGATACAAAATTTGTATTTCCGGCGGGGCTGAAGGAAAAAATGCTCGAAAAGCTTATCCTTTGGCCCGAAAAGTCGGTGAAGAAATTGCCAAAAGGGGCCACGTTTTGATTACTGGTGCTACCAACGGCGTTCCTTATGAAGCCGCCAAGGCGGCTAAAAAAGCCGGTGGTTCCAATATTGGCTTTTCGCCGGCAGGAACTGAAATTGAACATCGACAAAAATTCCGGCTGCCAATGAGTCCTAAAGTTTTTGATCATATTATCTATACTGAAGCGGGCTATGCGGGTCGAAATTTGTTAATGGTTCGGAGTGCTGACGCCACCGTCGTGATTGACGGTCGGATGGGAACTTTAAATGAATTTACGGTGGCTTTTGAAGAAAATGAGATTGCTGGTGTTTTAGAGGGCTCAGGTGGAGTAGCTGATGAGTTGAGACGAGTTGTTAGGGTAGCCGGAAAAGGTCAAAGAAAAGTGATTTTTGATTCAGACCCAGTCAAATTAGTAGAAAAAGTCATTACCAGGATTAAAAAAGAGAGGAAGTAAGAGCTTATGAAACTGCCCGGCGTTAAAAAACAGAATTTAGCTAACAAAAAAGTCCTTTTGCGTACCAATTTTGATGTCCCCTTAACTTCCGACGGTCGGGTGGCCGATGAAACTCGAATTGAAGAGTCATTAGCGACGATCAAATGTCTTCTTTCTCAGAAAGCCGAAATTGTCATTATTTCCCATTTGGATCGGCCTGGTGGCAAATCAGTTCCGGGTCTTTCTCTGAAGTCAGTGGCGGAGAGGTTGAAAGTAATGCTGCCGAAAACAAAAATAGACTTTGCCGAAGGAATTTCAGGTGAAAAGACAAAAAGGATGTTGGAGACTTTAAAACCAGGCGAAATTCTTTTTTTGGAAAATCTTCGTTTTGATCCAGGCGAGGAGGCCAATAATTCAAAATTTGCCCAAAGCCTGGCGGCTCTGGCTGACTTTTATGTTAATGATGCTTTTGCCTGCTCTCATCGTCAGCATGCTTCAATTGTCGGTGTACCTCAATTTTTGCCGGCTGCTTTAGGCTTGGATTTTCTTGAGGAAATCAAGATTTTGGGTAAAGTTTTAAAAAATCCTCAAAGACCAGTAGTGGTGATTCTTGGGGGGGTCAAAAAGAGCAAAATGGAGGCGGCCAAAAAACTGGCTACTTGGGTAGATTATATTTTAGTCGGTGGCGAATTGGTTGAGTATGAAGAGGTTTCCAAAATGATTAGCCGCCACCCAAAAATTTTAGGCAGCTTGGCGAAGCAAGGTGAAGATATAACAATAGAAACAGTCAAAAAGTTCAAAAAAGTCATTGCTCAAGCCAAAACAATTATTTGGACAGGGCCAATGGGTGCTTTTGAAAACCAAAAATTTGAAAAGGGTACTAAAGAGATCGCTCAAGCCGTGGTGGCTAGTGGCGCTTATACTGTTGTCGGTGGTGGCGACACTGAAGCGGCTTTAACGAAATTCGGTTTGGTTAAAAAAGTTGATTATATTTCTTCAGGTGGTGGAGCGATGTTAAGTTTCTTGGCAGACGGAACTTTACCAGGAATTGAGGCGATAAGGAGAAAAAATGATTAGAGTGGCAATTAATGGTTTTGGTCGAATTGGTCGGGTGGCTCTTCGAGTGGCTTTGACCAAATACTTGGATAAAGTCAAAATGGTGGTCATTAACACCTCTGGCTCAATGGATATTGAAGGCTGGGCCTATTTGCTTGAATACGATAGTGTCTATGGCAAGTTTAAGGGGAAAGTGGAGATTGAGAAGAGCTTGTCCGCCAGCCGGTGGAGTGAAGGTGGGGAAATTGGTGTTTTGATAGTTAATCACCAACGAATTCCAGTTTTAGCCCAAAGAGAACCTAAAAAAATTCCTTGGAAAAAATATCAAGTTGATGTGGTGATTGAGTCAACCGGTGTTTTTCGTGACCGCCAATCAGCTTCAGCTCATCTTGAGGGGGGTGCCAAAAAGGTAATTATCTCAGCCCCAGCTGAAAAAGTAAAAACGTTTGTCATGGGCGTTAATGAAGATAGTTATCAGGACAGCCTGATTGTTGATAACGCTTCTTGTACAACCAACTGTGTTGCTCCAGTGACCAAAGTAATGATGGAGAATTTCGGGGTTCAGAAAGCTTCTTTGAGTACGATTCATGCTTACACGGCAGACCAAAGTTTAGTTGATAGTTCTCATCGAGATTTAAGACGGGCGCGGGCGGCGGCGGTTAATATCGTCCTTACTTCAACTGGTGCTGATGAGGCCACGATTGAAGTGATACCAACCCTGAAGGGTTTGTTTGATGGTTTGGCTTACCGGGTACCCGTGGTCTGCGGCTCGGTGGTTGATTTGGCTTTTGTCACTACTAAAAGAACGACAGTCGAAGAAGTTAATAAAGTTTTTAAGAAGGCGGCTCAGGGAAAGCATCGGGGAATTATTGAAGCTTCGAATAAACCCTTAGTTTCTTCTGATGTTATCGGTAATTCGGCATCAGCGGTGGTTGATTTGGGTTTAACCCAGGTGATTGATGGCGATTTGGTAAGAATCGTGGCTTGGTATGATAATGAATGGGCTTATTGTTGTCGGTTAATGGAGTTAGCTCTATGGATAAATCAAAAATAGCCAGCTTTTTGGATTTTGCCAATCATCATCAGGATGCGACCCCTGGTGATATCCAAAAACTTTGTCAAAAAGTTAAGCAATACGGTTTCCATTCTGCTTTTGTTAATCCTTGTTACATCATGCTAGCCAGAGAATATTTAGGTGATCGGGGTGTGGTGGGGACAGTGGTTTCTTTTCCTCTTGGTCAAGATATTAGAGATATCAAAGTGTTGGCAGCTATTGAAGCGACTCGATTTGGTGCTGACGAGTTGGATGTTTCGATGAACGTCGGCCTTTTTAAAGCCAAAAAAGATGAGCAAGTTTTGGAAGAAATGAAAGCAATTGATGGGGCGGTCAGGGGTTTGCGAAAAAACACTCTAGTTAAGTTTATTATCGAAACTGGCTATTTGACTCCAGATGAAATTAAAAAAGCCTCAGAGTTGGTGTTGAAATCCGGGGCTGATTTTGTCAAAACTAACTCAGGTTGGGGGCCGAGAGGTGCCACTTTAAAAGATGTAAAATTAATTAAAACCGCCATAGGCGAAAAAATAAAAATCAAAGTTGCTGGTGGCATTGATACTTACCAAGAAGCGATTGATTTTATCAACGCCGGTGCCAATCGTATTGGCACCTCCCATGCGGTGGAAATTATTAAAGAAACAAAGAAATGACTGCTCAGGAGATTTTGACTAAAGCAAGAAATGAAGGCTACGCTTTAGGCGCTTTTAATGCCGGGAATATTGAGATTGCTAAAGCGGTTGTTCAAGCAGGCCAAGGTAAACAAGCACCGTTAATTATCGAAACCTCAGCCGGTGAAGCCGACCATTTTGGGATGGGAAATTTTTTGGATGTGGTGGAGAATTTTCGGCGAGAAACAAGGTTGCCAATTTTGACAAATTTTGACCATGGTCCGGGGTTGGAAGAATGTCAAAAAGCAATTGAAGCTGGTTATAGCTTGGTTCACTTTGATGGTTCAGAATTGCCTTATGAGGAAAATGTCAAAATCACCAAGGTTTTGGTTGAACAGGCTCACCAAAAGGGTATTTTGATCGAAGCCGAAATTGACAAGATTTTAGGTGAGTCAAGGCACAGTGAAGAACAAGCCGAATCAGTCCAAGCTATGGGTAGTTACACCGATCCGGCTAAGGCAGCTGACTTTGCCAGCCAGACTGGTTGTGATATTTTGGCTGTTTTTGTTGGCAATCTCCATGGCACTTATCCCACCTCACCAAAATTGGACTTGGAGCGTTTGCGAATGATCAGGCAACAAGTCCGCCAGCTGGCGGATTGTTTTTTATCCCTTCATGGTGGTTCGGGGTTGCTGGGTGAAGATATTCAGGCTGCCATTAAATTGGGGGTGGTGAAAGTCAATGTCAACACGGAGTTAAGATTAGCTTTCAAAGAAACCTTAGAAAATGTTTTGAAAGGTTCTGAAGAAGTGGCCATTTATAAAATCATGCCGCCAGTGATAGCCGCGGTTCAAAAAGTGATTGAGGAAAAAATAGAGTTATTTGGTACTTCTGGGAAGGCGGTAACTAATGTTTGATGTTATTTCGATTGGCTCGGCCACCCTTGATGTTTTTATTAAGTCATCTGATTTAAAACTTCTAAAGACAGATGAGGTTTTTACTGGTGAAGCGATTATCGCTCCTTACGGGGCCAAATGTGAAGTGGAGAAATTAGTGATTACTTCCGGTGGAGGTGGTACTAATACAGCGGTTGGTTTTGCCAGATTAGGTGTAAAGGCAGCCGTGTTGGCTCGTTGCGGTTGGGATTTTGCCGGCCGAATGATTAGGAAAGAGTTAAAAAAAGAAAAAGCAGATGATTCTTTATTGATTCAGATTGAAGGGGACCAGACTGACTACTCGACCATTCTGATTGGTCCTGATGGTGGCAGATCCATTTTGGTTTATCGGGGTGGTACTAAGTTGGAAAAATCGGTGATTGATTTTTCTAAATTAAAAACCAGGTGGTTTTATATTTCCTCTCTTGAAGGCAATTTGGATTTACTGAATGAATTGGTGGCTTTTGCCAAGAAAAATAAAATCAAAGTAGCCATTAACCCTGGCCGCCGGGAGATTGGAAAACGGCAGGAATTGCTGCCGATTTTAGAAAAAGTTGATGTTTTGATTGTCAACCGAGAAGAAGCAGCCAAATTAGTAGATGAAGAATTTTTTGACCTCAAGTTATTTAAAAAAGCAGCTTTAGTTTCTCAAGGTATTGTTGTTGTCACCAAGGGCGCTGAAGGGGTTTATCTTTTTGACTCAAAAGACAATCTTTTAGTCAGTGATGGTTTTAAAGTAGAGATGGTTGATGCTACCGGCGCAGGTGATGGTTTTGGTTGCGGCTTTGTGGCAGGATTGGTTAAAGGCTGGAAATTAGAAGATGCTTTAAAATTGGGTATCTCAAATGGAGCTGCGGCCGTGACCGAAATCGGCGCCAAAACTGGTCTTTTATACGAAAGAAATTTCCATAACTGGCTTGAAAAGTCGCTCAAGATGGCCTGGAAAAAGTAAACTTCAAAATCCCCTGCTGAACAAAACCCGAAAAATATGATAAGGTTAGGTTGATGATAAAAATTCGGGAGATTTTTTGTCGGTCGATTCTTTCTAAGAGCAAATTACCTGGTTGTGATTATGTTATTAATCCTTATGTTGGTTGCGCTCATGGTTGTGTTTGGTGCCTTCATCCAGAAACATTAATTTTGACCCTAAAAGGATTCGTTAAAATTATAGATATTTATAATCAAAGGAACAACAAATTTTCCGGGCAGGCCGTTGCTCATAAAGGAAATACCCAGCCAATAAACGACTATTTTAAACATCCATATAATGGAAATTTAGTTAAAATAAGGCCATTTTATTTTGGTTGGCTTAAATTAACTCCAAACCATAAAGTTTTTGCTATTAGAAGAAGAGAATTAGTTTGTTCTTGGAATAGATCCTCAATTTGTTATCCAAAGAGAAAAAACGCATCTATTGATCGAAGGTGGTTTAAAAGGGGAAAAATAAGCTGTAGAATTTGCAATAGAAAAAGAGAAATAAAACCAAAATTAATTCAGGCAGGGGAGCTTGCGAAGGGAGATTTTATTTTAATACCAGTTCCTAGAGAGATTAGGGACATTAAAACAATCCAAGTAGAGAGAGTTTTGAGTAACATTAAAGCATATCACAAAATTGGTAGAAAGTTACCGCCAGAGACTATAAGAAAAATTTTTGATTTAGGAGAAAAAGGACTTTCAACAAGGAAAATTGGAGCAAAACTTAAAATTTCTTCTACAGCAGTTGCTACTTATCTTTCTGGGAAAAGATCAAAGGAACGAGAGTTTGAGGTGGGCATTTTGCAAAAAGGCAATTTTGTTAGGTTTAAAGGAAGTAAGAAAAAAATACCAGCTAGGATTCCTTTAAGCAAAAATTTCATGCGTCTCGTTGGATATTATCTTTCTGAGGGTTGGGTGAGTATCAGTAAGAATCGGCCCAATTCAGCTCAGATTTGTTTTACTTTCAGTGCGAATGAAAAAGATTATATTGCTGATGTTAAAAATTTAACAAGGGAAATTTTTGGGGTTTCACTGAATGAGATATTTAGAGAAAGAGATAAAGCAGTAACTTTATCTTGTGGAATTAATACAGCTGCCTTATTTTTTGCTTCATTATTTGGGAGAGCTTCTACAGATAAGAAAATCCCGTCGGAATTTCTTTTTCTTCCAACTGGGAAACAAAGAGAATTATTAAAAGGTCTTTTCCGTGGTGATGGGACAATTACCAGACGTCCAGAAAGCTCAGCAAGGCCAACATGCTTTATAACAACTTCAGAGGATGTAAAAAATAGTGTTCAATTGATGCTTTTGCGCTGCGGGATTCTTGCGGGAGTATCAATCTCGAAGTTTGGAAAAAAGCGGAAAAATGAGGCCTTCATTATAGCCCCTGCCTCACAATATCAGCAAAAGTTTGCTGATCTCTTTGATATAGGAGCAAGAGTTAAGAATGGCAGAAATTTATACGGAGTTATTGTTGGCAATAAATTCGCGATTGTGCCAATAAGATTGCTTGAAAAGGAAAGGTATAATGGGCCAGTTTTTAATCTTTCTGTTAGAAAGGATCATTCTTATACAGCAAATTTTGTTGCTGTCTCTAATTGTTATGCCCGGTTTATGAAGCGCTATACTGGCCATGATAAGGAAGAGTGGGGTTCATTTGTCGATATTAAAGTCAATGCTCCGGAGGTTTTGATAAAAGACATTAAAAGATTAAAAGCCAAACCCACCATTTTTCTTTCTTCAGTTTGTGATTCTTATCAGCCCGTTGAGGCAAAATACAAAATCACCCGTCAGTGCCTTGAGATTTTGTCTCAATTTTCTTTTCCAATTGCCATTCTCACTCAATCAAAATTGGTTACCAGAGATATTGATTTATTTAAAAAATTCAAAGAAATCGAGGTAGGTATGAGCTTTATCACTATGAATGAAAAGGCAACGAGAATTTTTCAACCGTTGGCGGCTAGTCCGGGAGAAAGAGTCAAGGCTTTAAAAAAACTTCATCAAGCTGGCATTAAAACTTATATTCATGTTGGCCCAATTCTGCCATACTTTACTGATTTTGATGAGATTTTTAGAGCCACCCATCAATATCTTGATTCGGCTATGGCAGAAACTTTAAACACTCGCGGAGAAAATTGGACAAACTTAATTAAGGTTTTATCAAAACATTATCCCCAGCTTTTACCCCAGTTTAAGAAATGGAAATTCAAAGACCTAAATTATTTGGGCCAAATTGGCGTTGATTTTGAAAAAGCAGCCAAAAGATTTAAAATAAAAGTGTCAGGGGTTTATCACCACACTTGAAGTCAAAAGAAGCCGTGGTAGAAAAAGAAAGCCGGTCATTTATCAATTTAGGGATTGTTCTTAATTCTAAAGGGGAAGTTTTGGTGATCAAAAGAAAAAAGGCGGAAAGAGGTAAGGCCGAAGAAATTCTTATTTGGGCCTTTCCTGGTGGCAAACAAAGATATAATGAGTCAAGGAAAGAGTGTGTGGAACGAGAGGTTTTAGCAGAAACAGGCTATAAGATAGAGGCTGAAGGGGAAATTTCTTTAAGAATGCATCCTGAGTTTCCTGTCACTGTTGTTTATCATTTTCGCCAATTAAAAGAATCAAAAGCGGTGAGTGGAACAAAAGAGCCATGGGAGGGTGAGGAAATTAAATGGGTGAAACCAGAAGAAATTAGAAATTTGGTCACTTCGAATCTGGATCCAAAAGTAGCCGAGGAATTAAAGATTTAAATAAATTAAACAAAGAGTTTCAAATATGCCAAAAATTGATAAAGTATCTTGGGGAAAAGTCAAAGTTGACGGCCAAAATTATCATCAAGTTTTAATTGTCGGTGATGAAGTGATGAAGCGGGATAGTGCGAAATTAAGAAACCTTTTTAGCACCACTCATCGAATTGGTGATTGGGAGCAAAAAAAGCTTTTGTCTGAAAATCCGGAAATTATTTTAATTGCCAATGGTTGGAATGGGGTTTTAAAAGTTGGCGAAGAATTTAAAGATAAAGTCAGTCAACAAGGTGTTGAGTTGCGAGTGGTTTTAACACCAAAAGTTCCCAAAGAATACCACAAGCTGTTGGCTGAGAAAAAAAGAGTAAATGTATTGATTCACACCACTTGTTAATTATGGCTCCAGAAAAAATTGAAGACGAAAAATTTCCTTTAAAGCCAATTAAAAAACCTAAAAAGAAAAAACCTTTTAGGCCTGCCGACCGTTGGTTGATTGTTGGCATTTTTCTTTTGACGGTTTTAGCTAGTCTAGTTTTTTATTTTAAGGCCGAAGCCGCCAATTTTTGGCAAAAATTAACCTCGCCACTTATTATTTCCAATGTTTCCAAGAAAGATATTTTTGATCCGACACCCGTCCTGGAAGAAATTGAGAATTTAACTAAAAATTTACGAGGCGTTTATGGAGTTTATGTTTATCGGTTGAATGATGGCCATGAATATGGTGTTTATCAAGAAGAAATTTTTCCGGCTGCATCGCTGATGAAATTGCCGGTGATGTTGGCTCTTTATCAGGAGACAGAGGAAGGAAACTTGACACTTGAAACGCAGTATACCCTCAAAGAAGTTGACAAGCGAGGCGGTGCTGGTACTTTGCAAGGGAAAAAAGCCGGTAGTGTTTATACTTATCGACAATTGGCGGGATTCATGGGGCAGTATTCAGATAACACCGCTTTTAATGTAATAGTTGAAATTTTAGGAGCAGGAAGAATTCAGCAAACCATTGATAATTTAGGAATGACAAAAACTTCTTTTGAAGAATTTGAAACTAGTCCCAAAGATGTGGGTCTTTTTTTCCAAAAACTTTATCAAAGTAACATTGTTAATCATGAACATCGGGATGAAATCCTTGAATTTTTAACCAAAACGACTTTTGAAGACCGAATTCCAGCTGGTGTACCTGAAAACATTCGTGTCGCTCACAAAATCGGCACTGAGCTCGGTAATTATTCTGATGCCGGCATTGTTTTTGCTGACAAACCGTTTGTTTTGGTGATTATCACCAAAAACGCCCGTGAAGCTGAAGCTTTAGAGGTTTTACCTCAAATCACTCAGAAGGTGTGGGAGTTTGAGGTTGGCAGTGAAACTTAGGTTCAGTACCAGGCAGAAAATATTCAATGCGTGTCGGGCAGCCTTCGCAAGGAAGAGTGCCAGTTAAAGAGCAAATTTTGACTGCTTTTAAATCTTCCGGCTTGGGAAATTCTTTGTTAGGTATATCTTGAAGCAAAAAGCTGGTGATTTTGTGCCAAATTGGGGAGGCGCCGGTAATGCCTGAGGCAACATAACTCATCGGGCTGTTGTCGTTATTGCCGACCCAAACAGCCACCAAGAAATCTGGTGTATAACCAATTGTCCAATTGTCTCGCAAATTCTGGGTTGTGCCTGTTTTCACTGCCACATGAGGGCGGTTAGCAATCTTTAAGATAGAATTTGGTCCAAAAGCTGGCGTTCGGGCTTCATTGTCCGTGAGAATATCGGTCAAAATATAAGCGATATTAGACGGCAAAACGCGTTGCGGTGTTGAACCATCATTTGATGTTAAAAATTCCTGATTGTAACTTTTAACCGCCAAAATTGGTTTTAAGTTAACTTTTATGCCTAAATTAGCCAAGGCGCCGTAAACCACCGCCAAATCAACCATCTTGACCTCGCCGCCACCTAAAGTTAAAGATAATCCAAATCTTGATGGTTCTTCCCAAGTAGTGATGCCCATTTCTCTACCTTTCTGAATCATTTTTTCAACCCCTAAAGCGGAAAGAACTTTAACCGCCGGCACATTATAAGAGGAAGCCAGAGCAACTCTTAAGGGAATGTTGCCATGGAAACGGCTATCATAGTTTCTGGGTGAATAAGGTGGTTGGCCGGGTAAACGGTAAGTAATGGGTGTATCTGGAATTATCGTTGCCGCAGTGAAGCCATTTTCTAAAGCAACAGAGTAATTCACTGGTTTAATGGCTGAACCTGGTTGCCGTAAACTTGAAGTCACGTTGACGTTGCCGTCGTTTTTAAGATCAAAATAATCTTTCGAACCAACCATAGCTAAAACTTCACCTGTTTTCGGGAGGGTAACCAAGGCAGCGCCGTTGCCGATTCGAAGATGGGTTAAATTGTTGACTTCTTGACTGACGATTTTTTCTACCTGTTGTTGAATGTTTAAGTCCAGACTGGTAGTTATTTCCAGACCTCCTTCTTCAACCAGACGTTCTCCGTATTTTTTAACCAATATTTCCTTAACATACATAACAAAATGAGGGGCTTTAATGTCGGTTCGCTGAGGGGCAAAGTGAAGTTCTTGGGCAACAGTTTGTTTTTCTTCCTCAGCAGTGATAAAGCCTTCTTGCGTCATCCGGCGTAAGACCAGTTTTTGTCTTTCTTTGGCTTTTTCAGGCTGGGAGCCAAAAGGAGAAAAGCGGGTGGGCGAGACTGGTAGGCCGGCCAACAAGGTTGATTCGGTCAATTTAAGAGCTTGAACTGATTTGCCAAAATACATCTGAGCTGCCTCTTCCACGCCATAGGCTGCCCCGCCATAACCAACTTCATTAAGGTACATTTGTAAAATTTCGTCTTTAGTAAATTTTCGTTCGACCACTAAAGACAAAATCATTTCCTTGATTTTTCTTTTTAAAGTACGCTGCGGACTTAAAAGGGCATTTTTCACCAGTTGTTGGGTAATGGTTGAACCACCATAAAGTTTGTCACCTTTAAGGTTTTTAAAAAGGGCTCGTATGATTCCTTTAAAAGAAAAGCCGCGGTGTTGATAAAATTCAGCGTCTTCAATGGCAATGGTAGCTTGGATTAAACTTAAAGGTACTTCTTTTAAGTTAACCAAAGTTCGGTTTTGATTTCGATAGATTTTGTAAAGCAATTGGCCGTGGCGGTCATAAATTTTGGTTGAGACCACTGGTTCGCGGGTAATGAGATGGTTAGGGTCAGGCAAGTCCTTAATCAACCAAAAATAAAAACCTACTGCTAAAATAATGAGAAAGACCATAACCATGCTTAAAACCAACAATTTTTTTAAAGGTAAAACGACTTTGGGAAATTTAATTTCAGGAAATTTAATTTTAGGTAGTCTGATTCGAGGAAATCTGGTTTGCCTAAGTAGTTTGATAATTTTGAGGATTAGATAGCCAATCCCCAGGAGTAGCCAAAAAACTGGTCGACCGATAACCTCTAAAATTTTGCCAAAAAAACTCAGGGCAGGTAAGTGCTTGAATTGAAGTTTTTTGGCGGAAAAAATCGTCCCTGTCCTTTTGACCGCCATTAGCTTATTTTAGCCTATTTTGAGATTCATTTGAAGGGGCGAATTTTGCGTCTTGACAAATTTTAGCAGTCGTGATATTTTATTGCTAAATTATGGCCGAACTAACTGAGCGACAAATTAAAATTTTAAAAGATATTGTTGAGGAATATATTGAAAGTGCTGAACCAGTTGGTTCAGAAGCCTTGGAAAAGAAACACGAGCTGGGTATTTCACCAGCGACGGTGAGAAACGAAATGGTTAAACTGACCAAGGCGGGCTATTTAAAACAACCTCACACTTCAGCCGGCCGAATTCCTACTAAAGAAGGTTTCAAATTTTATGTTAATCAGTTAATGGAAGAGAAAAAACTCTCGGTGGCCGACGAAGTGGCCGCCAAAGAGAAAGTTTGGGATGCCCGTTTTGATTTTGATCATTTAATGAGGCAAGTTGTTAGGGCTTTGGCCGAAAGGACTCAGGCTTTATCTGTGGCCGCCACCGATCAAGGAGACCTTTACCATGCTGGTTATGCCAATATTCTTCAGATACCTGAATTTTACGATATTGATGTCACCCGGACGGTTTTGTCGCTAATTGACGAAATCAAAGAAGTTCAAAGCCTTTTTAGTAAGTCTTTTGGTGAAGGATCAATTCATTATCTTTTGGGGGATGAGCTGGGTTATGAATTTTTAGAGCCTTGCGGCATGGTTTTTATCAAATTTGAAGCTGGCCCGAAAAAAAGTGGGGCTTTGGGCGTGATTGGACCGAATCGATTGAATTATTCTTTGATTGTTCCCATGGTGCGCTATTTTGGCAGTTTAATTGAGGAATTGGCTCAAAATTTGTAACCATGAAAAAAAAAGCGACCAAAACCAAAGAGCTTGAGGAAAAGTGGAAGAGAGCTTTAGCTGATTATCATAATTTAGAAAGACGAGTAGAAAAAGACAAGCGAGAATTTGTTAAATTTGCCAACACGGTTTTACTTGACAAGCTTTTGGGGGTGTTGGACAGTTTAGAGCAAGCAGAAGTGCACCTTAAAGATAAGGGTTTAAATATGGCTCTTAATCAGTTTCGCAGTGTTTTGCAAACTGAAGGTGTAGTTGAGATTAAAGCTAAAGGTGAAAAGTTTGACGCCGAGACGATGGATTGCGCTGAAGTAGTCAAAGGACCAAAAAATGTTGTCATGAAAGTGATTAATAAAGGTTATAAATTAAATGATCGTGTTTTGCGGCCAGCTAAAGTTAAAGTTGGTCAAGGTGACTTAAAAAGAAAGGATTAAATATGTCAAAAATTATTGGTATTGATTTAGGGACAACTAACTCTTGCGTGGCGGTTATGGAAGCAGGGAAATCAAAAGTGATCCCGACCGCTGAAGGTGAGAATTTGATTCCTTCAGTGGTTGAACCAGTCAAAAACTTAGTCGGTCGGGTGGCCAAACGCCAGATGATTCTTAATCCCGAAAACACGATTTAT
>Ga0307379_10002492_pt1 | contig 27246 bp, 33 predicted proteins | sample UN2MG_FD_202237 | JGI IMG/M metagenome (GOLD analysis project Ga0307379, IMG submission 202237) | Soil microbial communities from Risofladan, Vaasa, Finland - UN-2 | ecosystem: Environmental > Terrestrial > Soil > Coastal area > Acid sulfate soil | place: Finland: Risofladan, Vaasa | collected...
CTCCGTGTTGGCGGAGTGACCGAGGCAGCGGCCAAGGAGCGCCGTGGGCGGATCGAGGATGCGTTGCACGCGGTTCGCGCTGCATTGGACGAGGGCGTGGTTCCCGGCGCGGGAATGGCGTACCTCGCGGCGGCGGAGGTGCTGGAGGAGATCGGGTTCTCAGATGGCGATTTCGGGCAGGGCGAGAGGGTCGTCGTCAAGGCGCTCAGGGAGCCCGTGAGGGCGCTCGTCTCCAACGCGGGCGAGGAGCCGGCCGTGGTCCTGAACGCGCTGAGAGAGGCGGGAGATGGCTCGTACTGGCTCGGATACGATGCTGTGGCCGGAACCATCCGAGATCTGCTAGAGAAGCCACTTTTGGCCGACCCTTTGCGCGTTGTCCGCTCCACAATTGAGGTCGCCGCGTCCGCGGCCTCGACATTGTTGACCGTAGAGGTCGCCATTACGAGTAAGTAGAACCGATGAAGAGACTCAGCCTAGTCCATGCACGCGGAGGTTCGATCACGGCGGACACCGCAGAGGCCCTTCGTCAGCTTGAGATGCGCTGTGCCGACCGCGGCAACCTCCGCTTGCTCGTGAAAACCGTCCCCCTCGGCGGCGTGGACGACCTGCAATGGAGGGAGCGCTTCTCCGAATGGTCGATGAAGCACACGGGACGTTGGGTGAACCTCGTCCTTGAATTCGATGAGCCCGAGGTCGAGAAGGAGAAGGAAGCGATGCACGCTCTCGCCGTGCTCTGGGCTCTCGCCATCCCCTGTGGGTTCACCCCACAACAGCGCTATCCGATCCTCACGCTTGGGGAGTCCATCTTCCACTGTCTCGGACCGTGGCAGATCCTCTACGATCACCTCATGGGCGAGGGTCGGGGCGAGGAGGCGTGGCCCTCGATGTGCGCTGCTGCTCAGGCCGATGTGGGGACGTGGAAGGGCGATCGGGCGACGGAGCGCTTTGTCCAGGCACAGCTTCACCGTGTCGGTGTTAACGTCGGCCCCATCGACGGCCAATTGGCGCACCGTAGCCTGACCGGACTGAAGCGTCTGGGATTGGATTCGATGCCTTTGACCGATGCCGCCGTGCGGCTCGCTGAGATGGGGACGACTCAGCCGAAGCCCCAGGACCGCGCTATTGGCCACATCGTCGTCCCAGGGCAGAATTTGGCTATAGTCTGCTCTGGGCAGGTGTACTCGACCAAGACAGCTACCGGCGCGGCCCTCACAATTGATGGGCCTGGACGAGCCGTCCTCGATCTTACTCCAAAGGGCTGAAGATGACCGACAAGAACGCGATGGCAAACCCTGCCCTGAAGCTCCCCATTGACCTTCGGGCGCAGATGATGGCGGCGATGAACGACGGAGCGCGTGAGTTGTTTCGTCTCTACATGCCTCGGGTACTTGACACCGCGCCCCTCATCGAACGGCAGATCGACAAGGCGTCGAAAGATGCGGGGATCGATCCGAAATACACACGCTGGCTGCTTGGGCGTCCGCACTTGTGGCCCTCTATCGTGGCCTCAGACAAGGGTGTTCTTCTCCTTGCCGCTCGGATTCTGACCAAGGCAGGGGTCACTGTCCCCTACGAGGTCATGGAGCCGTCCACCAACGATCTCGCACAGGACATGGTGTTGTCCGATCTCGCTGACTGGAGTAAGCGCAACCTCCTCCCTCTTTTGCAGAAACACTACATCAAGGCGGGTTGGCCGGTGGCGCGGAAGCACGCGGACACTCTACGGCTTCCGAACGACAGCACACCGGATGCGCAACAAGCTGTTTCCAAGATCAGCCGCTACCTTGAGTACCTGCTGACCGAGAAGCGCATCGGGTCCCCGAATGGGGGCCTCGTGCTGTCTGTCCTCGGTTTCATCATATAGGCGTTCCAAAACCCGGTGGCCGGGGTAAGGGAAGTGCATGGACGACGCGCTCAAGGCGACCTACGAGAAGCTCAAGGGCTATCGCACGGATACCGATCTGACGATCCGTGCCTCCCCCTTCCTCAAGAAGACCTTCACAGGCTTCGATGGGTCCGAGCACCCGCTCTCCCACCGCTACTATCAGGTGCAGGGCATCCTGCATCTGTTCGCCATGAACCGATTCCTGCTCGGCGACGACTGTGGGCTGGGAAAAACACTTCAAGCGATCACCGCGCTCTGTTTCATCTGGGAGAAGCAGCCCGAGCAGAAGGTCATCATCTTGACGAACAAATCGGCCGTCGGTCAGTGGTGCAAGGAATTCGACAAATTCTGCAACATCGAGATGATCACGGTGGTCCAGTGCATCGGATCGCCGAAGAAGCGCACGGCAGCCTACGAGGAATTTGAGGCATCGGAAGGCCCGACCGTCTTGGTCATGGGATACGCGTCGGCCCGCCAGGACATTTCCCAGGTCCAAGACTGGTCCGACTACATCGTCATCTTTGATGAAGCGACCGCGTTCAAGAATCCCAAGACGCAGATTTACAAGGTGGCCCGGCACATGTCCGAGAAGGCTGCCGGCCTCGACCGCGAAACGGGGGAGTGGCACACAGGCCGCGTGTGGGCGTTGACGGCGACGCTGATCAAGAATCACTTGCTGGAGGGCTACGGCATCTACTCCGTGATCGTGCCGGGTCTGTTGGGCACAAGCCGGAACAAATTCATTAACCGCTACTGCGTCACCCGGCTCCAACGGATCAAGGGCAACCGCCAGATCCCGATCATCGTCGGCTACCACCCGTGGGCCATCCCTGAATTTAAGGAGTTGATCGACCCGTACTACTTGGGGCGCCCCAAGCACGAGGTGGCGAAGGAGCTTCCGCCGTTGACGATCAAGCACCGGAAGGTGGGCCTCACAAGGCCGCAGAAGCTCAAGTACGCGGAGGCTATTGCGGGCCTGTTGGAGATCGACAAGACCGGCGAGGAGAAGGAGACGACCAAGCTCACTGCTCTCATCTATTGTCAGCAGATCGTGGATCACCCCGAGTTGATCGACTGCGAAGGAGGCAGCGAAAAGCTCGATACGCTCATCGACCTCCTCACCAGCGGAGATTTTGAGGAGGAGAACGTGATCGTCTACTCGCGTTTCCGCAAGATGGTGGACCTCATGCAGCCCATCTTGGAGAAGAAGGGCGTCAAGACGGTTCGGATCACAGGCAAGGAGAAGGACCAGGAGCGGTTGGACGCGATGGAGGCGTTCCAGAACCCGAAGAACGAGGCGCGGGTCGCGTTGATCACCGACGCCGCCTCCGAGGCGATCAACCTCCAGAGCGCCAAGGCGATCATCTTCTACGACAGCCCGTGGTCGGCGGGTAACTACCTTCAGATCCTCGGCCGCATGATCCGTATCGGGTCGGAGCATGACCGCTGTTATGCCATCCACCTCGCCGCCAAGGGATCGATTGACGAGAAGGTGATCGCCGTCCTCAAGAAGAAGATGAAGCTGATCGAGGCGGTCATGGGCAAGCGGATCAAGGGTGAGGATGACGAAACGATCGTCGCCGCCGAGAACGACATTTCGGACATTTTTGAGGCGATGAAGCAAGACGCCCTCACCTGGCTCAACGGATGAAAATCAAAAACAACAGCGACGAGCCCCTTCGGGTTGCCGACGCCGTGGTCATGCCCGGCCAGATCGGTGAGGTCCGTGGCGACGTGTGGGCTCGGCTCAAAGCGGAGCGGCCTGAGTTCAAGAAGAAGATCGAGTCCCAGGTCTACGAGGAGTTGTTGTTGCTCCCTGGCGACGGCAAGTTTGACTGCCAGTTGTGCTTGGGGCGCGGCGCCATCGTCTCGTCTGGCGCGAACGGCACGCCTACAGCGAAACGCTGCGACTGCGTGAAGTTCAAGGACGTGAAGGCGAACGTGGCGAAGATCTGGCCGCAGTTCGACCTGAACCGCGTCGGCCGACTACCCGAAGGGTCGCGCTCCCCGTTGCAAGACTACGCGAACCGCAACCTGTACGTCACCGCGTCAGAGCCCATCTTCAAAATGCACCTTCGACACACGGCTGTGCGCCAGGGAGCCTTTTGGGGTGCGAGGGTGCATGCCGACGTGTCCTTGTTTGAGGCGTGGTTCTTTACAGCCAAAGCGAAGGGCGCCGAAATCTACGACGTGAATGTGCGAGACACCCCCCTCTCTGAGTACCCGAGCATCCCCGAGATGGTGATCCCACCTGAGCTTCTGATCCTGCTCATGGGGGTCAAGAACAGCCGCAACGTGGCCTCGCCCGAGCTATTGCGCGAGACACTGAAGCTCCGCGATTTCGCGGGGAAGCCGACGTGGGTCGTAGACCAACCAAATCAGATCGTGACGGAGACCCACCACCTGTTCTACTCGGCTGAGAACAAGGACTGGCTGGACGCCTGGAATCACGTCACGCTCGACCTATCGCGCACGAGGGTCCAAGACCCTGATGAGATTCTGGAGAATTTCACCCCGACTGTTGAGCGCAAGGGTGCGGAACCCGGGGGCGCGGTGCAGCCTCCGACACCCACGAGGGCGCCCGGCAAATTCAAAGCCCGCCTGTCCGATCTTCATGGGGCCCATCGCGGCTCTACGACAACCGAAGACCTCGTGGAACCTGCTGACGAGTGGCAGCCTGAGAATAAGCGGGGCAAGAAGCGGTGAAGACGCTCCTCCGCTCTACCTTCCTCTGCAAGCCAGAGGAAAACGCTGATCTGTTTCAGCAGAATTACCTTGCCCTCGCGCAGTCGGGCCTCGGGTTTGAGACGACCGAGGACAACCTCGTGTGGACGTGGGTTCAAGAATTCTTCTTGACCCATAATCACGTCCCGACCCTCACCACGCTCCGCGCTCACTTTGAGCGGGTCAAGGAGATGGAGGTCGTAGATCGGCTGGAGGAGCTTTCCGCCTTCCCGTCGCGCACCCGTGGCGATTTCCTCCGCCACCTGGAGGAGAAAAGCGAGGACCGGAAGATCCGATTGGTCCGTCAGCACCTCAAGACGGCCGCCGAGATCACGGAGACAGGCTACGAGGAGAAGATTCCAGGCCAGAAGGAGAGCAAGAAGCTCTTGGGTGCCGTCGATGCGATGCGCTACCTGATGGAAAAGTCGCACGACATTGTAGCGCCGACGCTCGGGTCACGGCTCAGCGGTGGTGTGCTCGGTGCGACAGAGACCTTCAAGGAACGCTACGCGAGGATCGAAGCCGACCCGCAGTACGGGCGCGGCCAATTCAGTGGCATCCGGCAGCTTGACGATTCGATGGGCGGGCTGAAGAAGGGCGAGCTTTGGACGCACGCCGCATACACCGGCCACATGAAATCGAGTCTTGCAATGGCATGGTGCTACACGCAAGCCGTCTACTACATGACGGACTCCCTCTACTTCTCGCTGGAGATGCCGTGGGAGCAGGTGCAGAACATCCTGTGGGCGATGCACAGCTTCCACGAGAAATTCCGCGAGATTCGGATCAAGCTCAAAATCCAGCCAGCATCCTCCAAGATGAGCGATGGCAGTCCGGTCCACTACGACAAGGGGCTCGACTACCAGAAGATCAAGTACGCGCAGCTTGAGAAACACGAGAAGCAATTCCTGTTCGACTACGTGGAACCGGATCTCAAGGAGGGCGCGGCGACGGGCGAGTACGGTGAGGTGCAGGTCGAAGTTGCAGACCCCGACAAGGCCGATTTCACCGTGCCCGATGCGCGGTCCCGAGCCGAGATCCTATACGCCAAGAACCCCTTTGCGATGATCGTGTTCGATCACATGGGGCTGTTGGCTCCTCGCAAGTGGGTGTCCTCCACCTCGGAGCGCACCAACGAGGTTGTCCGCGATATCAAGAAGATGGCGATGAGCTTCAACCGTGGGCAAGGCATCGCGGTTCTGGGCCTGTTCCAGATGAATCGTGACGGCTTCCGGGCCGCTGAGAAGAACGAGGGCAAGTACAACTCCACGCACTTGGCCTATGCGAACGAGGCGGAGAAATCCTCGGACGTGATCACCGCTTCGTGGATCGATGATGAGCTTCGGTCGGCGGGGAGGTTCTTCATGCAGTGTCTCAAATCTCGTGACCAAGCCCCGTTTGAACGGTTCGGGATCCGGGTAGAGTTTCACTGTCGCCGCCTCCTCACCGATGACTCGGGCGTGGAGATGATTGACGCGAGGGACAGGGCCAAACAGAACGAGGCCCTCGGCAATCAGATTGATCTACTGGACGAGCTATGACCGAGAGTGAGCGCAAGAAACGAAAACTGCCGAAGCACTGCGAGTGCGGGGGCAGGCTCATCTACGTGGCAGCTTTCAGACGCGTGTTCTGCCATTGCGATACCTGTACGCCCGAGGCGCTCGGGTGACTCAGATCGTCTTGCGGACGGGTGACTGCCGTGAGGTGCTCGCGTCGATCCCCGATAACTCGATCGACGTTGTAATTTGCGATCCCCCATACGAGCTAAATTTCCTGGGCCAAAATTGGGACGGCAGCGGCGTCACCTACGACCCCGAGGTTTGGGCCGAAGTGTTTCGGGTGCTCAAGCCGACCGGCGTGATCAAGGCGTTCGGGGGGACGCGGACCTTTCATCGTCTTGCCGTCGCTCTGGAGGTTGCCGGCTTTGAGGGCGTGGGCACCCACCTGGAAGCATGGACCTATGGCAGCGGCTACCCGAAATCTCTCAACGTTGCGAAGGCCCTGCGGAAGATCGAGTCCCCTGCGGCCGAGGTCTGGGAGGGGCATGGCACCGCCCTTAAGCCAGCCTGGGAGCCTGTTTTGGTCGGGAGGAAGCCAGGGTGAGAGCCATAACCCTTGGTCGTAAGCCGTTAGTCAGTACGGTTGTGCAAAACGTGACTGAGCACGGGTGCGGGGCGTTCAATGTGGGCGCGACCCGTGTGGGGTCCGACAACGGCCGCTGGCCATCGAACCTCGTCCTCGCCCACCATCCCGGTTGCAAACAGGGTGGCACCACTATGGTGCCGGGGTACACGATCAACCGCTGGTCTGACGGGGCCAAGCCCTTCGGCGGAGGGGCGGGTCACGAGTACGAGAGTGAGAAAAAACCCGACGAGCATGTAACCGTGTGGGATTGCGCGCGAGGGTGTGGGACGGAAACTTTCAAGGTGCAGGGCCGCTCCTCGGGACACTACATCAAGGGGAGCCGCAAGGTCGGGGCCAAGCACGGGCCTGCCTCGATCCCGATTGACGGTGTTTTGTCTCGGTCCTATGCAGACGCGGGCGAGGCCACTCGCTATTTCAAGCAGATACAGGAAACGAGCACGGGCGAGCTACCGCAGGAATTGATCGACTACTTGGAAAAGATGATCACCCCTCCCGATGGTGAGGTCTTGATCGTGCCGGACGTGTCGGCCGTCAACTGGGCGGAGTACGAGGATGCCCAACTTCACGGGGTCGTTGTCATCGGTACGAAGGCTGACGAGTTCAGCGGCAGCGACACACTCGATCAGATCTGGCGCGTGCTTCGACCTGGGGCTCACGTTGCCATGATTGCACCCGACGAGCAGCAGACAGGGCACACGAACACCTGTGCCCTGGAGGACCGGGGGTTTGAGATCCGCGACTCCATCTTGCTTGTGCAAGAGCCAGGGCGTATCCACTACGTCGCCAAGGCCAGCACGCGAGAGCGGAACGCAGGCATCGCTCCGATCAAGAAGGAGGTCCAGATCGACTGGTGCTACCCCCGAGAGGACACGGACCTGGACGACCTCGCCGATGCCCTGGCCGAGATTCTCGACTCCGAGATTCTTGAGGCCCTTGCTGATGAAGGGGTTGCGAAGGCTGAGATCCCCAAGGAGTTTCGGGACCGCTTCGACACCGTGAAGCTCAACAAGATCATCACCGTGCAAAATGACCATCCAACGCTAAAACCAAAGGCGCTCATGGAGCGGCTCATGGCTGACGTGCCCGAGGGGGCGACAGTGCTTGACCCCTTCATGGGGTGTTATGACGACCAGACGGAGGTACTGACGCGGACAGGGTGGAAACCATTCTCCGCTGTGGGGTTCGGGGACTGGTTCCTAACTCGATGTGGATCGGGCAAAATCGAGTATCAGCTACCTACGGACTTACACCGCTATGCCTACTGCGGCGAAATGGTGCGTGTAAAAAGCCGGAGCACGGATCTCCTTGTCACGCCCAACCACAACATGTGGGGGCTTACTCATGCCGATTTTAACGCAGGCAGGGAGCCCCGCATGGTGCGGGCGGACGCTTTGGACAGATCGGTTTACCGAATTCCATCGGGAGGCCAGTACAAGCCTGAGCACGACCTGTTTGATCGTGCCACGATGTACCTCTTGGGGCTTTACGTCTCAGAGGGGTATCTTGACAGTGATCGGCGCTACCCGAACGTGATCGTGACGCAGAATCAGGGGGAGAATTGGGACCAAATCATGGAGTGGTTGGCTCCTTTTGACCCGACGACGAAAGGCGAGCGCCGTATCTCCATCAGGGTTCCTTGGAGTCTTTACGGGCTCATTTACCAGCATTGCGGCGAATCAAAGTACAACAAGTTTCTGAGCGCAACGGTGTTGTCGAACAAGCATCTGGATGCCTTATTCGACGCGATGGTGCTGGGTGATGGGCACGTCCACAAGAAGCATGAGCAGGTGCAGTATTGGACGGTTAGTCCTCGGCTGGCGGGGGGTTTTCAAGAGCTTTGCGTCAAGCTGGGCTTCGGTTCCACGTTGCGCGTCTTGGACCCCAAAGACTCAGTGATGAGTGATGGGCGAAGGGTGCGAGGAACGACTGAATGCTTCAACATTTGCGTTACCCGATCGGCACATCGAAAGGTGTTGCCAGATAAACACCTCACCACCGAGCTTTATGATGGCGAGGTATTTTGCGTGACGGTCCCGAACCACACCCTCTATGTTCGTCGCAACGGACGCACTACTTGGTGTGGGAACAGCGGGACCACCGGGCTCGCCTGCATAGCGACGAACCACAGCTTCATGGGCATCGACCTTGACGAGCACCACGTCAAGATCGCCAGTGCGCGTGCGCATTACTGGGAGTCGTGTGAACGTCGCCCGTGGTCGGCTGAGATCGACGCCGACGTTGAGCCGGAGGAACAGCCGGATCCCTTTGCCGGGATGTTTGAAGGCTAGGCGGCTTTGGCCTGATCGAGCAGCTTGTTCATGTCCTTGGAGATACCGAGAAGGTCTCGGGCCCAAGTCTTGAAGGAAGCCGTAGCGCGGACGATCTTGTTCCACAGCGAGGACAACATGCCCGCCGTCTTGGAGCCTGCGACGGCCATTGGGGCCGCCTCGACCGAGGTGTTGAACTGTGCAAGCTGCATGAGAACCTTCTGCGTGATCTCCTGTTGGGACAGGTCCCGCAGAGCTTCTTTGAGGAGAGCTTGGAAGCGCTCCTCAAACGCGATGGAGGGAGCCTTGTGGGTCTCGTGCCGGGCAGCGGCCTCTTGGACCTCTTGGACGGAGCCCTTGACCTCCTCGATCTCCTTCAGCAGTTGATCCAGATCCGTCTCCGCCTTCGCCAGCCACTTTTCACGCTGCTTGACGCGGGAGCCTTCGGCGATGCCAGCCTTGTGCTTGGCGATCTTCTCCTTGGCTTCCTCGATCTTGTCTTGCAACGACGAGCAGACCATCTCAGCCTCGATGGCCGAGCGACCAACCGCGGCGATCAGACCCTCGGATTTGAGACGGGCGCGAACCCACTCCTCGATCGCATCACCGCCCTTGATCGGGAATCCTTTGGAGACCCCCTTGCCGCCCATGCCAGTCAGGAACCCTTCGTCCAGGTCGATCCCGAGCTTGGCGCACTTGTTCCGCCAGTACGAGACGCCGGCACCGTAGCTGAAGTGATCTCCCAGCTTTTCGACCACGAGTTTCCAGGCGAGCAGCGCCTTCGGGTCGAGACGACCCGAGTGGACCGCTGCGGCGACGCCGACCGGAGGTCGCATCGACACGTCAGGTGTCCCTGGAGCCCGTGCTTCACGGATAAGGGGGAGAAGCGCGTCCCGAAGCTCGGGCTTCTCATACGCCAGCCTGACAATGGAATTGCGCAGATTCACATCCAAGGCGTTCTATAGCCGGAGTTTCGATCCGATGCTGCACGTCGTTCCAGTAGCATGAAGGAACCATGCCGACGGTGCGGGGGAAACGGCTTCAAGCCGGAGTTTCGACACGTTCAGAGCGGAATCTGCTTCCGTTGCGGCGGGACCCGCGTGGACCCTGGGGTCGCCCCGAGACGCCGGACGATCCGAAACCCTCGTCTTCTCTCGGATGCCGCGCGGGCTCGACTGGTCGCTCTCATGGTTTCGGGAGGGGTTTCGCGCTTTACGCGCCTGACCGATGTGGGCCGGGAGCTTGTGCGAGAGCGTCTCGTTGAGATCGATTTCACCGACGATGGTCGAATTGGGCTCGCCACCGCAACGGATCGGGGCTCTAAGAGCTTCGTACACGCGGTTCGGGCGGGTTTGGTTTCGGCACAGGCGCCGCTGGCGTAAGTAGGAGCATGGTGATCCCCGCACGGACCTTCGCGCTCGATGCCCACACAGGGCAAATGTACGGCGACCAGCCCTACAGCATCCATCTTGACGCCGTGGCGGGCATCGTGCTCCAGCAATTCAAAGCCAATGCGACCGCCTTGGTCAACATGGGCGCTCCCGGGATGGAGGTGGCGGTGAGCGCCGCGTATCTCCACGATGTTGTGGAGGACACCGACGTGACCCTCGATCAGATCGAGGAAATGTACGGCGAGCACATCGCGGATGCCGTCGGGCTTTGCACCGACGAGCCGGGCAAGAATCGGAAGGAGCGGAAGGCGGCGACCTACGCCAAGATCGCCAGCCTCGACCGTGACCGCAACGGGGTCATCATCGGTCTCGTCGTCAAGGCGGCCGACCGTCTGGCCAACCTCAAAGCGTGCGTCGCCAGTCGGAATGACGATCTGCTGTCGATGTACCGCAAGGAGCACGCAGCATTCAGCGAGGCGGTGTGCGTCCCCGGTCTGTGTGACGACCTGTGGGCTCAGATCAACGCGATCGTGGAGGCGGGCTGAGATGCAACACCGAGAAGTATCTTTCCCCGAGGCGGCCAGCATGGGCGACCTGTTTGATGCCATCGAGGGCGTGGACGGGCACAACGAGGACCCCTTTTCCGCCGACCACGTGTCGCTCCCCGGGAGTTCCGTGATCGGATCCTTTTGCAGCGGGCATCGCCTCAAAGCGGAAGCCCGCTACATCCGGGTGAAGCCGAACGCCGCCGTGGTCGATGCGATCCGCTTGCGCGCGCTCACCGACCACGACACTTGGTCCTTCGGGCTCGTGGAGAGGGCCGACGGAATGGTCCTGGTCACGGCGCAGCCCAGCAAAATTCTCAGCAGCCTGTGGCTGGCACTCATCCCAGTGGGCTCGATCCCGAGCCACCTTTTTGAACCGGAGACCTAAATGTCAACAATCGATCTGAGCATGGGAATTAGCTGGCAAGCGAAAGCGACGTTGGCCTACCTGTTCGCAGTGGGAACAGTGTCCATCGGGTGTCAGCGTTGGGAGCCGCGAAGGCTCTGGGGATCACGATCCCTGACTACGAGGATCTGGAGCACTGGGTCTGTGACAGGTGTCTGCGAATCTGTGCTCGGGGAGTCCGCGAAGCCATCGAGTCCATGCCTGTCCCGAATGCACGAGATTACTACTGCCGTTCAGGTGGATTGTTGGTGCAGTCCTCATCAAACCATCCCCATGGAAAGCATTTCTGACCAGAGATACGCGAGGGAAAACCATGGAAGCCGTTGACATCACTACCGCCAACGAGGCCACCCTGATGGATACACAAGAACACTGGCGCGGGGAGTACAGGAGGCACACTGACGCAGGTATGCGTGTGATTGCACTGTGCGAATTACAGCGCATCGAGAACGAGGTCGCCGCACGTCGTGATCTTGGGCTATGGCGCACTGGCGCCTATCCAGGTGTTTCCAAGTTCAAAGAAATCCAAGGGGCCAAGGATGGCGATTGACGTGTTCGTGAAGCCAGGGATGCGGGTGCGAGCGGAGTGGTTCGATGCGCAATTGGCTTGTCTGTCCGGCATGCAGTTAAAGTTGGGCGCGACCCTTGTCGCGGTCGAAGGTGTAGTCGTCGGCGTCCGCGGTGATCATCCGACTCACCCTACGGAGATCGGGTTAGAGATCAGGAAAGACGACGGGAAAACTGCCATGGTCAAGTTGAAGCACGTCAAGGCCGTGCTGACGGATAAAGGATGGGCAACGAGATGACGAAGATTAAAGCGGAAGTCGGCCCAAGCCCAGAGGACAGGCCCGCAGGAGAGAGGCAACCCCATACACGAGCGCAGGGCTCAGCTAGCGTGGGTAACATCCCAAGACCAGGGTCGCCGGAGTACGAGTCTCTTCCGATGCACGCACAGGCCGACTCGTCGGGGGAGAGGAATCCTTCGCGGATGCTGCCCTCTACATCCGGTCCTGGGCGTACTACAACGGGCGAGAGCGTGGCTACTGTTTGGAGGTCCGGCACGAGAACGAGCTTATGCCCGAGCAGGACGCTCTACTTCTGTACTTCGCCGAGGACCGAGGATCCGACGGCCTGTTTGTGCAGGTGGAGCGGGCCGACCTTCCGTTCTCGATGGACCCCTCAAACTACCGCACCGAGGTGGCATACCAGACTCGGTTCTGCACGGACGAGGGAAACGTCGTTGCTGCGGGCGACTACATGATTGATGAGATCGAGAAATTCTACGGACAACAGAAGGCAAAGGCAGCATGATGGGTTTACGACGAGGACACGGAAGCGATTGTGCGGGCCCGGGATTTCTGACCGACGAGGGGGGCAAACTCATCGCGGTCTCACTCGGCGCGGACTACTGCGCCGAGCATGAATGTGGCATCGGGCCACTCCGCGAAGCCTTCGGGCTCGGTGGTGCGGAGCGCGAGACCACTGTCGGCATCGAGCGGTATCAGGTGACGCAGGCGCCCAAGGCCCTGCACCTGATCGAAGGCGAGGGGCACACTTGCCTCCTCTACTACCCCTACTACGAAGAGGGTCGTGACCTTCCCCGCGACCTGACGCCTCGCAAACTCTGGAAGGGCGACGACGACTACGACCCGAAGGACAAGAACAAGGTCGAGTCGTTCGTCTCGGGTTGGTCCGATGGCACCTTCGGAGTTTACGCCCGTGGTGAGGGGCGTGAGTACCTTCGGGAGCTTCATGCCGCCTTCCTTGACGGGGACGCTGCGATCTGGCTCGCGGGGGGCGACAGCCCCTTTGGCCGTTCCGGTTTGATCCTTGGCATCGTTTCACGCGCTCCCGAGGACGCGAAGGAGAACATGGCTGAGGCGCATCGGGCATGGATCCGCCTCGCGGAGACCGAGGAAGCCGTGGAGGCCGAGACCGGCGTGAAGGCCAAGCTCGCGGCTGCGGGCTGCCGGTACTACGCCTGCTCGGCACGACTCCGCGGACCGGAGAGCTTCGCGGACATGCCGACGAAGTACCCGGTCGTTTACTGGCTCAACCCTCAAGACCAGCAGCGTAACCACTATGGGTACGTCTCGGTCGAGGATCTGTTGGCGTGGGCCAAGGGCGAGGGCCCCATTCCGGGGGCCGAGGGTCACTCAGGAATCGAGTGGCACGTCGGACAGGAGCAGGAGCAAGCATGATCCCCTGGTACGACTCACGAGAGGGACTGGAAGCGAAGCTGGAAGAGGGCGTCTCTGGCCTGCGCGAGATCCAAAAGGCTCGTCAAGCCGCGGGCTACGACCGCAAGGAGCGACTGGGCGAGTGGTGCTTGCTCGGTCGGTATCGGCTTGACACCTGCGGTAACTTCATGCGGATTACCGAAGGGGCACCCGCGGACGGTCACTACTTCCGCGACTATGAAGCAGAGCCCAAGATGACCGACGTAATGGACTGGGCAACGACGGGCAAGGTGCAGCCGGGGATGATGACGAGCACGATGGAGGGCACGATTCCACCGGAGGATGAGACGTGTGATCGCTGTGGTGTCGGCTGGAGCACGCTTCGCAGCTTGGAGTCGTACTACCAGACCCGGAACCATGAGGGCTTCCTGCATCGACACAAGGGCTGCCACCGCCTCGCCATCATTGACGAGGAGCGCGAGTACATGATCGGCTTGCTGGACGAAGCCGAGATCCCGTACACGGGCATGGCGATGATCCCGAGTGGCTATCACTCCGATGATCTGTTCTTCGGGCCCTGGTTTGTCGTGCAACTCGCAGAGTACGGGAAGACGAAAGGCGAGCTTGTGATCGGTTGGCGCAAGCGTGTGATCAACATCGACTGGTCGCGTGCTTCCCTCCCTGATGGCACCACCTTGTTTGCTGACGAGGACGTGACCAAGGGTCCGACCATGATCCACGCGTGGGGTAAGAAGCCCGCGATCAGATACCTGCGTTCCCTTTGGCTTGGCGAAGCTCAAAAGGCCCCCGAGAAGGAGTAATTGACCCCATGGGTTTCGGCTCCTTCATGGTCATCCTCGTCGGCGTGGTCGGCGTCCTTCATGGGTTGGAGGAGATCCTTGCCCACCGGGAGCGCATGAAGATACTGACGGTCGGCGAGAAGACGGCCCAAGCCATGCTTCAAGCGGCCCCCGAAGAACGAAGCGCGCTCGCAAAGGAGCTTCTGGAAGCCTACGACGAGGCGGGCCAGTTCGATGCCGACGAATTCAACCGCCGGCTCAAGGAAGCTGAATCCAAATGACCAGCGGGCCGTGGATGGACGACTCCCCCGTGCTGTGCGCCGGGCACCAACGTGTCCTCGTCGTAGGGGCGATCAACAGCTACCGTCGCAGGTGGGGCCGTGTTCTTGAGCGTGACAACCAATTCGTTGCCGAGCAGGGGCCGACGGTTTGGATGCCCCCGTTGAGCCCGATCAAGCTGGATTCGTGCAGCCCGGGAGCGGCAATCGTGGAAGGCGAGGCCGCACACGCTGGGCTCGTCGCCTGGGTGGACTGGCTTGGGGAGGACGTGAAGGTGCGTGCTCTCCGCATCCCCTCTCTGAACGCATGGCGAAGGGTCGCCCCTCACAGAGTCGCACACGCCCTCGTGACGCTCATGCGCGAGGTGAAGGTGCTTGCCCGCGCCGAGTGCCAGGAGCGCGGATGGTGGACGACAAAGTGCCCTGACGGCAAGTTCCACCCTTGCGCGTCAGGAGTGCCAACGAAGATCCCTGATCTGAGGCGATGGGAACACGTTTGGAGGTACGGGAAAGACCCGCACATCGAGACCAAGCTCGTGAGTCCCAAGGACCTCAAGCGCATCGTGGAGCGCGTCACGAACCTCGACACGATGCTGGAAGAGGTGGACCGGCTTTCGGAGTGAAGGCCCGTCGTCGTACTGGAAAAGAGCCATGACCGTTACCGATGTAGAAGCTATCGCCACGCTGCTCCGCCAAGCAGCCGACGCCTATTACAATTCTGACCCGATCATGTCGGACGCCGAGTACGATTCGCTGGAGGACCAGCTACGCGAGGCGGAACCAAAGCATGAATTCCTGAAGCACGTGGGGGCGAAGGCGTCGAGTGGTTGGGAGAAGGCCGCCCACATCGTTCCGATGGGTTCGCTCGACAAGGTGACGGATATCGAGTCCCTCGCTGCTTGGTTTCACAACCGCGAGGGTGCAGTCCTCGATTGGTACACGAACAACCTCCGTGGCGTGGAACAGACGGCGGCGAAAAATACCTTCCGCGATCAGGGTGAGGTCGTCGTCTCGGAGAAATGCGATGGCATCTCGATCAGTCTTCGGTACGAGGATGGTGTGCTCGTCCAGGCGATCACGCGTGGTGACGGCGAAGAGGGCGACGACATTACGCGCAACGTGAAGTTGATGAAGGGGGTCCAACACGAACTCGCCGATTTCTCAGGCCATCTACGCGGCGAGATTGTCCTGTTCCGATCCGATCACGAACAGATCCCCGACTACAAGAACCCTCGCAACGCTGCGAGTGGCATCGCCAAACGGCAGTCGGATCCGAGTCAGTGCAAGTACCTCACCGTGCTTCACTATCGGGCCCTCCGTGACGGAGGCAAGACGATCAAGGACAAAGCCACCGAGTTCAAGTTGCTGGAAGCGCTCGGGTGTACGACGCCCTTCTGGACCGTCGTCCCAGGTCGAGCCGTGAAGATCCAAGAGGTCTACGACGAGTACGTCAGCGGGAAGCGCGAGAGGATCGATTGGGAGATCGATGGCCTCGTGGTCGAGTACAACGTCCCCGACTACATGGACATTCTGGGGGTGTCGAGTGGTAAGCCCAAGGGTGCGGTCGCTCTGAAATTCCCCCACATGGAGGCGGTGACGACCATCCTCGATATCGTGTGGTCGGTCGGCAAGGCGGGTCGGATCACGCCGGTCGCCATCGTGGAGCCTGTGAACCTTGCGGGCGTGACCGTCACCAACCCGAACCTCCACAACATCGCCAAGATCGAGAATCTGGCTGACGACGTGGGCAAGGAATTCCTGGCTCCGGGTGATCAGGTGGTCGTGTCTCGACGCAACGACGTGATCCCCTACATCGAGCGTGCGCTCCTCGGCGGGAAAGGGACGCCCTTTGCGATTCCTGACAAGTGCCCGTGCTGCGACTATCCCACGGAGCGCGAGGGCGCGTACCTCGTGTGTCCGAACGGCTCGTTGTGTTCGGCGCAGAGGGTCGGCACCATCCGCCGTTGGGTTGAGAAGCTCGGGATCAAGCACATCGGATCCAAAGCCATCGAGGCGATGGTCGAGAACGGGGTCAACGAAATCTCCGACCTGTACGCCGTCGTTCAGAACCCAAAGGCGCTCGGGGCAATGGAGGTCGGCGGGAAGAAGCTCGGGCTCTCCTCCGCCAAGAAAATGAAGGCGAACCTGGAGGCTCGGATGGAGCTTTCGATCTCCGAGTTTCTCGGCTCGATGGGCATCCCCCTGTGTGGGCGTTCGACGTGCATGACAATCACCCGGGACAACAGCGTGACGTTGCAGGAGCTACGCGAGGGCTACGACGAGAGCACCCTCTCCGCCATCGACGGCATGGGTGCGAAGCGTGCAAAGGCGTTCTTCAATGGCTTCCATGCTCGTGAGAAGCAGATCGCCAATCTCCTTGCTGCTGGGATCACACTCAAGAAGCCTGTGACCGATGGGGCGCTTCAAGGCAAGACCTTCTGCTTCACGAATTTCCGAGACAAGAAGGCCGAGCAGGCCATCGCCGATGCCGGGGGCGTCGTCAAATCCAGCGTCGGCAAGACGCTGAATTACCTTGTCACGTCCGATCCCTCCGCCACGACCGGCAAAACCAAGAAGGCCCGCGACTACGGCGTCACGATTCTATCCCCCGACGAATTGCGGCTCCTGCTCGCCTAACACGGAACACACCATGACGATCAAACTCGACCCTCTCGGGGGCTCCAACATTTCTGACACCTGCCGCGAAGCGGCTTACATCGCACCGTCTGTGATCTTGTAGAGGATCTCACGCTGATGGGAGTCGAACCCGCCTTCACCGAACATGACGACGCGCGAGCAGTGGCGTTGCGACGACCGGCTCGGAATTCTCGATGAGGAGTGGTGTGGGGCATGCGGGGGCCGGCTCCACCGACTCAAATGCGCCTGCGGGTGGCCCAACGGAGCGGACGCATGACCGACGACATGGAACTCGACGTACCCGGCCTCGGGAAGATCAAGCTCGTGGGGGTCCTAGAATTCAGATGCCCGTGCGGGTTGAAAGTTTGGGAAGGGGGTCTGCCCGCCGACCCTGGAGCGCGAGCCCTTGTCCACAAGGAACCTCGATGCGACGATTTTGAGCGTATGGACCCACCCACCTTCATAGAATTCTGCCGCAAGCGCGTGGTGAACTGATGAGCAAGACTAAACCCCTCCCCCAACGCTTTCCTGACTCCCACTCCACCGCTCGGATCAAGATCTGGAGGCCGACGACCGTCATGGAGGCGGAAGGCCCCTACGACGAGGTTGCGAGCGATCTGCTCTGTATGGTCGCCGCCATCGCCCAGCCGAAGGGCAAGGATCTAAAAGCCATGCGTGAGTGTCTGGCGGTACTGAAACGTGCTCGCCGCTGATTTCTACTTTGCCTTCGCCGACTTGCCCGACGACCTTGGGCAACGATGCGTGGTTGTGACCCCTGCGGAGCTTTGGGAGGCGGAAGGCCGTTGGTCCGATCAATCAGAAGCCGATGAATTCCTGTCTCCGTTGTTTGGGAGGCTCATGGAGTCGGTGTTTGAATTCGACTGTGAGGAGCACGAGGCGAGACGCATCTTGATCAGCATCGGCATGGTCGAGAACGAGGAAATCGCCAAGGATGCGTAGGTTCTGCGAGTGGGTTGCTAAGCGCTTCCCCAAGCGGGTGCTCCACGTCCACGGTGAGCCCTACTTGTGGCGCATCTACATTTGTGGCGACCCGGGTGCGCTTTCACTTTGGCCCGGAGAGGTCAAGCCAACCTTCCCATGGCTGCCCTTCTCCGTGTACCTCCATGCCTTCCTGAAGCCTGATGCGGGGCGTGACCTCCACAACCATCCGTGGGAGAAGGCGTGGTCCCTCATCCTCTCCGGCGGGTACGACGAGGAGCGTCTTGACGACGATGAGATCGTGGAGCGGAGGATGCGGCCAGGGCGTGTGAACCGGATCCGCCGGGAGACCTTTCACCGGGTCGTCCGTCTCTACGCAAACCCCACCTGGACTCTGTTCGTCACGGGCAAATACGCGGGCAGGTGGGGGTTCCGAGACCGGGAAACAGGAAAATTCATACCCTGGAACCGATATGACGACCTCGGCTCTTTTCACTGATCGTTGGCGTAAGCTAGGGCGTGAGCCGTACCAAACGAAGGGCTGACCGGATCCGAGAACAGGTTCCGATCATCCCGATGCTCGGGCACTACAGCTTCGATGGGATCGACCCGACCCACGAGGTCGAGCAACAGTTCAAGTGCCATCTGCACGGCAATGACCAGAAGCCCTCGGCGCGTGTCTATCCCTCGACCAACAGTTTCCACTGTTGGGCGTGTGGCAAATCGCGCGACCCGATCGCCTTGGTCATGGACGCCGAGAACATGGATCTGTACGCGGCGCTTCAAAAGTTGGAGGACGACAACGGCTTTGCGCCGATGCCTTTCGACGCCGAGGAGGAAAAGGGCCCTGCCCTCGCTGATCAGGTGGCGGAAGCGCACCGTTCGACGCGGACCTATGAACAAGAGTGCAACCGCCTCGACCGGATGCTCCGAAATCAGACGACTGACCAAGATCTGCCTATGGACACGGTGCTGTCGTACTGGGAGGCGTTTGATCGGATCCAGTATGGCTGCGAGAACGAGGGCTGGTCCGAGGAGCAAGGAAAGGAGCAGATCGTCAAGCTCCGGCTTCGTCTCATGGAACGCATCGGTAGTATGTAGCGTTGCAAGGGTTTCGACGCATCGACCTTCGCACGTCGTCTTACGGCGACGTGGCTCTCACCATGCCCGTCCCGGTCGGTGACGAGCCGTGGGGTGTTCTGGCGCCACTGCGTTCGACACGATGGGGATCGCTTATCCCGGTGGTGACGGGGGACGCCATGTCCCGAGCCCTTCACGGGAACGCTCAGGAGCTTCTCGGGCAGGTTGGTCGCCCGCCACGCCACCGGGGCAAGCAGCTACCAATGGCCGAGCGGCTCTGCCGCGACCGGCAAAACTGCCTCCTCCACGACGGTAAGGCGTGTTTCGTGGCGTCAGGCAAGCTGCCCGCTTGCTTTGTGGTGGTGGGCCTCCCCGACGGCGCGGTATCGCTGGCCTCCTTCGTCGCTTCGACGTGGGACGAGGGCCGGTATGTTGTCGTGGTCGAGGGCGGTGAATTTGTCCTGTGATGGCGTAGGAGAAATTGATGAGCCTCGATTTTCTGACCTTATCGGAGGAGAGCAAGAAGCCTCAAATCACGCAGTTTGCGTGGATGCACGACTGCAATATGGAGTTGGTCACGACCATCGACCGATTCAAAGAGGTCGTGGACGAGATGATCGAGGCGAAGCACTACGCTCTCGATCTAGAGACCACGGGTCTCGACAACCGCGTCTTCGATGGTCGCACCGTGGATCAGATCGTCGGTGTCTGCATGAGCGGCGACGGCGTGACGGGTTACTACGTCCCCGTCCGTCACCTGGAAGGCGACGTGAATATCGCCGTCCACGATTTTGAGCGAGAGATGCGTCGGCTTGCTGCCGCGGATACCGTGGCGATCTTCCACCGCGGCAAATTCGATCACGAGTTTCTCCAATTCTGCGGCGGCGACCCGATGGGTGAGTGGGACGACCCGACGGCCTGGGAGGACACCTTGATCTTGGGCTACCTCACGGACAGTCGCCAGAAGGTGCTCGGGCTCAAGCACCTGTCCAAGACGCTACTCGACATGGAGATGATCGAGCTAAAGCAGCTTTTCGGGTCTGACCACAAGGGCAAGATGAACTTTGCCATGCTCGACCCGACATGGGACGCCTGCCTTTGGTACGCGGCGAGCGATGCCATCTGTACCTACCGGCTGTGGAAGCACCTGTACGACGGGGTGGTCAACCCTGAAGACGGCGGGCCCTCGCAAGCGACCGTATACCAGATCGAGAAAATGTGCGGCTCGGCTACGCGGTGGATGGAGCGCTGCCGTGTTCACGTCGATCAGGTCAAGGTCGCCGAGCTTACCATTTTGGGTCAGCAGGAGCTTTTCGATTCGATCAAGGGCATCTACGATTTCTGTGCGAACGAGCTTGGCCGAGATATTGCGCCCGCGTGGTGGCGAGTGTTTGCCGAGGGGGTTCGTTACGACGACGACCAAGGTAAGGAGAATCAAGCTGCGGTGTTCGATGCCCAGGACATCGACCACCACCTCAAGATGCAGCTTGACGAGGCGAAGAAGATCGTCACCCACAACAAGAAGCTGCCCCCTCATGCCCAGAGTCGAGAGCTTCTGATTATCACCGAGCACGAGACGGCTCGGGTGAAGAAGACGATCACGGTCAAGCGCAGGGATGAGGAGCGCGAATTCCCGTACCAGTACGACGTAATGAGCGCGACACAGCTTGGAAACCTGTTCTTGGAGATGGGTGTGCCCGGCCTCCGGTTCACCGAGAAGTCGGGTCAGGTAATGACAACGAAGGGCGAGATGGATCGCCTGACCGAAAAGTATGGTGACGAGTTTCCTTTCATGGCGAAGATCAAGCGCTTCCGCGAGGTGCAGAAGGCGTTGAGCCAGTACCTCGTGCCGCTTCGCCGCGACGCGCACCCCTCCGACAACACGATCCGAATCAATTTCAACGGCTGGAAGGTGGACACCGGCCGCTTCGCAGCCCCCGCCGACAAGAATCCGGCGGAGAACGGTGGCACTTCTTTCCCCATGCACGGGACGCCTGCCACCTACGATAAGTCCCGCCCCGAGTGTCTCCGCCGTATCCGTGAGTGCATCATTGCTCGCCCCGGCCGCCTCCTCTGCGCCATCGACTATTCAGGTGTCGAGCTTCGGCTCGTGACGAACCTGAGCCTGGAGCCCAAGTGGCTCAAGGAGTATTTTCGCTGTAGCTCGTGCGACTACAAATTCGACACGGGCGATGGCAAGAGCACACCGGAAGCTCCGCCTCCCTTCTGCCCTCGCTGCGGGTCCGATAAGATCGGCGACCTGCACACGGCGTCGGGCATCGCCTTCTACGGCGCGGACTCCCCAAACAAGCCGGGCTGGAAGCAGAAGCGCCAGAACGCCAAGGGCGCCAACTTTGCCCTCTGCTACGGCGGCTCAGGGCGCGCTGTGCAGCGCTCCATTGGCTGCGACGAGAACGAGGGCTTCCGTATTGCCCGGCAGTTCAACGCGACGTACAAGGGCCTCCAAGTATGGTGGGAGCGGACACGCAAGTACGCCCGTAAGCACGGCTTCGTGATCACGGCCTTCGGTCGTCGCTACCCGGTGCCCGACATTCTCAAGCCGAAATTCGAGAAAACGCCAGACGGCGAGACGCTCAACAACGGGTCCTTCATCGCCAAGGCAGAACGCAACGCAGTGAACGGCCCGATCCAAGGTTCGTCGGCCGACATTACGAAGCTGGCGATGGCCTTGTGTCACCGTGAGTGCAAGAAGCGAGGGTGGCTGGATAAGGTCTACATGACGATCACCATCCACGATGAGCTTGTGTTTGAGATCACCACGGACATTATTGCCGAGGCGTTGCCGATCCTGATGAACCTGATGGCCCGGCCCTCCCCTGTGATCAAGCTGCGATGGCCTGTGCCACTCACGCTCGATTGCGAGATCGGGCACGACTGGACCGTCCCCTGGAACCTTGTCGAGTTCCAGCACGGGAAGAAGCCGTGGCCCGATGCCCTCCGCCCCTACTTCCCCGACACCGTTCCGGCGGTCGCTGTTGCGGAGGGGGACCCCGCCGACGCCGGGGAGGGGGACCCCGCCGACGCCGGGGAGGGGGCCAGCGGTGGAGACCCCGAGGTTACGGGGAAGGGCGGCACATTCAGCGGTGGCGCTCAAGCGCCTCCGAGCCTGGACGAGATGGACCAAGGCAAACACGAAATGCCCATTCGTGGGAAATCGTCGGTCGTGCACCCCAAGGCAAACGTGGACCTCGCTCCCGACCTTGCGAAAGGGGAGCCTTTTGTGTTCACCTTGTCCGCGCCCCTGAGTCACAAGACGGCCCGTAATCTTGCGGAAATCATTGGGGCCTCGCGGATCGGATCACACCCTTTGCAGATCGTCACGCAATCCGGCGAGACTGTCCCAATACCTTCGCCGATCACCGTCAACCCTACCGAATTCACCATCTTGGCCCGACACCGAGGAATCTGAACGATGACCATGAAACCCTGGAAAACCCCACTCCCTGAAGAACCCAAGGAGTACACGCTCCGCTGCACGCACCAAAAGCTCTGGCCTCCCCCGCTCGTCAAGCTCGGGGTGGACATTCGCGCGATGTGGCGGAGCGGGGAGATCGAGCAGCACGACTACCAGCAGGTCGAGACCTGGGAGAAGGTCTGCGGACAGATCAAGATGGGTGAGAAATGCCTGACCTGCCCCTTGGCGAAGGTGGTCCTGCCCGTCCCCGGGCAAGGCCAGAGCGCCGTGAACGTCGAGCCGCTCGGGGATTGGATCAAGAAGCGGGCGGCGCAGCGAGCCAAGGCAGCGCACATCGCCAAGCGGGGACAGTCCCAAGTTTCGCCCGAGCCGGCCCAAGTTTCGCCCGAGCCGGCCCCGGTTGAACCCGGGCCCGACGAGGAAATGGATATCGAGCGGCTGCTGGACGAATAACGGGTAGACTGGAAGGGTGAGCAAGCGGGACACGGATTTTCTGGATGACTGCAACCCGCAGGGGCAGCAGCATTACCTGCCCCCTGCGCAGTTCACCCACACGTTCTGCGCCCGGTGTCGCAATTCCGAGTGCATGCGGGCCAAGTATGCCGACTCGGCGTGGCTGCATCGCATGGAAACACAGCCGGGACTCCTGCTCGATCATCCGATCTTTTCGGATCTCCAGTCAGCCGAACACGCGCGGATCAATGGCCTTGATTTCAAGGACATGTTCGCGGAGGCGATGCGCCTGGAAATCTCAGCCCAGCGTGGCGACTGGTCTCCGGTCGAGCGCATTGGATCCGATGGTGTCAACGAGATCAACCCCGACGCCTCGGGCGTGGACAGTGCCCTCGATGCCCTCGCCGCGCTGAAGGGCAAGAAGCGTAAGCCTCGGTTGCCGGTGCTTCAGTCAGGCGTCGAGTCCCCCGACCAGAGCAGGACGCCGGAGTCCTCCAGGCTCGCTCCCAAGAGCGAGGGGCAGCAAAAGAAGGACCGAGCCCTTGCAGAGATGGCGAGGCGCATGGGTGTCGATGTGGGCGAACAGGCCCCGCCGCCCGCAGCCCCCAAGAGTGAGGAGCCAGCCCCGGCAGCCCCGGCAGCCCCGGCACCACCTCCTGAGCCCGAGAAGGAAGCTGCCGCACAGCCGGTGAAGCAGCCCCCCAAGCCGCAAGGGAACAACCCGTACACGAACACCCCGCTCCCGAACCGTGGGATCATGGTTGACGACTCGCCGCATCCCCAACGGCAAAGTGGTGTGGATCCTTGGGCGCCGAAACCCAAGGAAAATGTTGTGGATCCACACACCACGATCACATTCGGCAAGGGTGAGAAGAAGGATGACTGAGGGCATCTACCTCGTAGACGCCATCGAGGTCGTGTGGGACCACATGAGCATGCTCCGTGAAAAGGGCTGCACGCAGGTCGAGGGCGAGATCACGTCGGTGTGTGGGGAGATAGTCTACGCCTCAGTTCGACTCGTTGCCCCCAAGCCCGCCGATTTCATCACCCTCAATTTCAAGGTGAACGATGACTGACCCGAAGATCGCAGAAGCAATTCGCCGCATGACGGAGAGGCTCAAGGAGCTATCCCCCGAACTAGGCGACCTGATCGCAACCGAACAGATCCTCGCGGGTTCCGAAGATGAGCACATGGCAAAGATCATGTCGCTCGTCACCGACAACCCTGAGCTTGGCAAGAAGATCGAAGAGATTGCTGCCGAGGAGTTCCACGATCTACGCACCCAGAGCTTGGACGAGCCCGAGGTGAAAGAGGCAATCACGGCCCTCAAGACGATGCCGGACCGGCAAGACGCCATCTCCCAGTTCGGGATGACTGAGGAGGATCTGGTGTTCTGGCCCAAAGGCACCTTGCTGCCACAGCTTCACCCGCTGGTGCAGGCGGCGATTGCTGAGCGCCTCCAATTCGACGGTGACATTCCCGAGCTACGAACGGGGTCCATGCCTCTCGACACCATGCCCGCCGTCCCCGTTCAGACGACGGCCCGCTCCCCCGTCGCCATCGGTGCGCAACTGGAGCAGGCCGCTGCTGAGGTGAAGGCCGAACTTGGTCAGGCGCAGTTGGAGAAGGCGGGTCAGATCGAGGTGTTGCACAGGCAGCTTGCATCAAAGCCTGAGCGTGAGGCGTGGGACTCCGCGGGCTCGCTCGTGAAGCAGGACGCACAGCAAGAGATCACGCGCGTCACCGAAGGCCGGGTCGGAGTCCCTGGCTACGAAGCGGGCAAGGCCCCTGCGCTCCGTAAGGTTGAGGAGCCGTGCAACCTCGCAACGATCTCTCCCGAGAAGGCGAAGGAGTACGCGTTCAAAACCCTGGCTTCAACGCAGGGCCGTAAATCCGCCGCCCCTGTGATCGAGAGCTTGATCCAGACCGATCTGAACGCCAGAGGCTACGTGGTGACAACCGCCGCGTGGACCTCGACTCAACCGCTCGCCTGCGCCGAGTGGTGTCAGCAGATCGACGGCGGAAAAGAGGGCACGCAGGCGAATTTCTCGTACATCGACGTGGCCGCCAAGGTGATCGTTGCCCGTCTTCACGCGGAGCTTGCTGGCAGCGTGGAGAATCTCGTACTCCAGGTGCGGCCGGTGAATACCGTCCAAGACCGCCGCGTGGGCTGGGAAGCCCAGGTGGTAAGAACGCAGCTTAGTGAATCGGATCCTCAACGCTACCCTGCTGTGGCGTAAGATAGGAGGCATGGTGGACAGAATGACGGCCTTGAGCACGCTCGCACATTTGATCGAGCACGTCATGGAGACGGGAGAGCACGTCTACGTCGGTGGCGAAGGGGCGGAGGTCTGCTTCCATGAGGGCTTCGGTCTGTACCCTCTGGGGACGACCTGTTCGGGCAACACGATCATCTTGCCCAACGCCGGGAGGTTGACGGTCGGCTCCGATCCGAATGACGTTCCTGACGGTAGTGTGATTTCGTTCCTTGGTGTGACCGGGGACGAGATTTCCAAGTGGCGCAACAAGGCGAAGAAGATCTTGACGTTCGCGGAGGCGAGCTTCACAGGCGCGCGGGCCAGCTAGCCCACAAGCGCTTGTGGACGTTCATCGTTCGCAACGGCTCTCCCTTCAACCTACAGGTTCCGGGCAACCCGAACCTCACGTATCGAGGCGGCCTCGATATTCTCAAAGCGGTCCTCACCGACGAGGGTGCGGACGAGCTTGCAGCCGTCGCCGAGGATAACGGGTGCACCGTCGAGAAGACGGTCGAGGAAGCTGAGATCGCGGAGGAGGAGCGCAAGGCCCTTCTCGGCGTGCAGCGCCAGGACCACGTGTGGCCCTCCGCCAACTGTCCTGAGTGCGCGTGGTTTGATTTGCAGACGGCCAACAACTGCGGGGCCGACGACTGGCCCTCTGAATCGCAGGAGAGCCTCCACGACCACAGCGAGAAGGCACGCAATGACCTTGCGGCCTGCCCTCTCAGCAAGACCGTTCAGATCCGGCTGACCTGACCCCGACAAGGACAAGACATGATCGATCCCGCCACTGAAGTTCTCATCGACCCCCGTCGAATCGATCGCATCGCCCACGCGGCGGAAGCCTCAGATCTGCCTGAGTACGCGAGCGAGTTCTACCGCGAGGTGGCCGACCTGCTGGAAGGGTTCAATCACCTTCGCGCTGCCCGGATCGTGCGGGAGATGGAGCCCCCGAAGCGCGAGTAAGCGCGTCTGCGATCATCTCGACCAGCTTGTCCCGGTCGAGATGGTGGATCTGAACCCGGCCGTGGCCCTCTCCGAGCCATGCGCGGGCCTGCCAACGCTGGACGAGGGTCGCTGCCCTCCGCTGCGCGTCATCGTGCTCCACACTGCTACTGTACGCCGCGTGAGCGCCTCCGAGACGGCCCGGGTCCGAGGAGAGCGCCCAAATTGGAAGCTCTCAGGGCGGCTCTGGTCGAATCTCACGAGATCTGTTGGGATCGCCTGAGCGGAAAGCGCGCAAAAAAGAGGGCGGGGACCATTCCCCGCCCCCAAGGACGAACCAGATGAAAAACTACTCAAACAGCTTCGGGTACAGGCCCGAAAGTTGACGGTGGTAGCGTGAGAGCATTCGCTCGGCGACCCGCTGCTCGTCCTCAGTGGCGAGTGTGGTCATGCGAAGCATCCGTGCCCGGCCAGCGTCGGGCTTGTTGAACCCGGCGTCGTCCTTCGCAACGGCCCCGTCGCAGAGGGAGAGCATGTAGTCGAGGGCCTCGTGAATCAGGGCGACGCGCTCGGTGGTGAGATCGGCCTCGTCGCGTTTCGCCTTCTTGCGCTCACCGCCAAGCCAGTCAGTCACAACGAGGCCCTTGATTTTGATGACCGCCGCAGCTTGCTGCGCACGTTCGATCTTCTCTTGAGCCTCGCGGACCACAGCCATGCGAGCATCGAAATCCTCTTCGGACTCGGCCTGAATCGTCGTGCCGGCCTTGGGCGCCTTCGGCGTGAAGGCTACGGTGTCCTCGATGGCGCCTTGGACGAGCTTGATCTTCTCCTCCAGAAGCTCTTGGACGCGAGCGTCAAGCGGGTGGTCGGAGACCA
>Ga0307379_10002493_pt1 | contig 27246 bp, 21 predicted proteins | sample UN2MG_FD_202237 | JGI IMG/M metagenome (GOLD analysis project Ga0307379, IMG submission 202237) | Soil microbial communities from Risofladan, Vaasa, Finland - UN-2 | ecosystem: Environmental > Terrestrial > Soil > Coastal area > Acid sulfate soil | place: Finland: Risofladan, Vaasa | collected...
TCTGTCCTATGCAGAGAACCAGCAGTCTGCACTGTTCGTCAGGCACTCCAAGAACGTGTCTGTACGCCTTCAGGATGCGATTGCACTGCTTGGATGGGCCAATGAGTCCACCGAGGCAACCTTTGCCATTTACAGGGCACTGGCAGAAACCAAACTGGATGCAGACACTGCCTTCAAGGTGTTCAATAATATTGCCACCTACCACTGCGGATGGACGGAAGAGAGTCCACGGATCGTAGAGGCCACTGACCAGATGATGCACCTGTTCCGCAATGGTGCAGGCAATGGTGGCGTAACGGCATTCGATGCCCTCAACGGAGTGACTGACTGGGTAGATCACCAGAGGGTGTTCGCAGAGGGTGAGGATATGCAGGAACGCAAGTTCATGTACTCCACCTCCGGACAGGGTGCCACCATCAAACGCAAGGCAGTTAAGATGCTCAAAGCATATGCTGACACTAATAGCATATACGCCTAGTTCTGTAGGTTGCCCTCTCCGGAGGGCACCGTACAGCACTAAAGCTGTAGTTATAATATCAATACAAGGAAAAGAATATGAATACAGAATTCACAATTGGAATCAGAGAGGATGGGGAAAGCCCATCACCACGATTGCTTCTAGCTCGCATCGATATCGAGAACAAGGACAGGGAGATCTATCAGGATGCCCTCGAGTCGGTAGAGAGGCTATTCCACTGCATCGATACAGATGATAATACAACTATAGTTCCCGTTGCCATGAGCATCAGTGAACTGTTGGCACTGGAGACAATGAACCTGCCTAATGAGTTTACTGTCAACATCTGGAGCAAGGTCAACCTGACTCACTGGCAGAAGACAAAGGATGCCATCAGGATCTCAGGTACTGTCACCATTGATACCAACCAAAGGTTCAAGGAGGTTGCTGATAAGCTTCCTGAGATCGTTGTTTTCTCATCCGGTGACGGTGCTCACCGTGGATTGTCCGACTGGTATCCTGAGAAGGAAAAGGCACTGCAATCTTCCCTGAAGCAGGGACTGCCATTCACCACAGGTTGGTATGCATCGAAACATGAGATTGCCAGTGCACGGATCTCCTCCGATGGAATTCGCCTGATGGTCGAGGCATCCGTTACGGATGATTTCGATACCAACGGTTACGACTTCATTATCGAGAAGCATACAGATGATCTGGAGAGGGTTCACAGGCTTGTTAATGCTGTATGGGACTCTGCTGTACTTGCCCAGAAGGAGAACAGCTACGTGGACATGTATGCAGTCGGTCACGTTAATGATGATGGCAGTCGTAAGGATTGGATCGAAACCTATCTGGTGGATACCAGTGATATTGGTGATGATGAGGTTCCCGGTGACTGCTACCACAAGTGGGGATGGCAGGGTGATACGGATCTTCCTGAGGAGGTGAAGGAAGCATTCGAGAATGAGTTGAAGACAGGTAATATGCCATACACCTTCAGTGAGTTCATCATGGAGAAACTGGGTGACTAGTCCTCATCCTGCCCACTGGTGACAGCAGTGGGTAGCATTCAGGATTAACCTGTAGTTAAATAACAAATACAAGGAATACAAAATGAACAAAATATTAATTGAATTAAGTGATAAGGTTCTGGAAATCAGGGGGGCAACAAAGGACACAATGGTTATCAAAACCGGACCAAATGAAAGTCTTTCACTGGACGTAAAGACCATTGAATTTCTGGGGAAGGTGATCCTTATCCCAGACTGGGTATCAGGAACTGAAATCATTGATTGTGATGGGTATCTGTCCACATATATAGGACCGAATCCATGTGGAACAAAAGCAGTTGTAGCGGTCAGACATACTAATGAATATGTTGAAATGCACTGGAGTGATATTTCTTCCCGTGAAGAAGTTGAAGGACCAGACCGCAATCAGGAAGCAGTGAATGCCGCTTTCCCAGAATGATTTGTAATTAACAATTAAGGAGAAAATATTATGAATAGATTACCACATGCAGTCATCGTGACTAATCCAGATGGATCATACAGTGTACGCTTCGAGGACATTGATCGGAAGTTCGGTCACTTTGATAACAAGCGTAAAGCTGAACGTCTGATAAAGATCAACGGTTACAAAGTAGTGGACACACTACTACAACCACAGTGCGGAGGATAATATCATGAGTAAGATAAAACCAGAAACAGATACCAACATCCGGAAGCAGATTCAGGCACTGTTCAATATGAACTCCAGTGATATGGAGATTGCCAGATACCTTGGTCTATCAATCTATAAGGTACGTGCGACCAGAGGTGACATGGGCCTGAGCAAAAGCACGGCACCCAAGCATCGGGTAACAGGTGGATTCGACAAGACAGGTATTCCTACAGTCAAAAAGAATCCAACGAACTCCTCCTCCAAGGTAGACAAGTTCTTGGTCTTCAGGGCATTCCTAGATCAGGACGGCAATAAGAACATGGCATCCATTGCCAGACAGTTCAATTGCTCAAGGTCATACGTCTCGAAGGTGATCATGGAAGCAAGGGAAGCAGGACTGATTCTATCAACGAACCGGTTCTATAAACACGACCACAGGAAACTGGTCAGGGAGGTGTTAAAAAATACCAATGGCTAATTTCACTGAACGTCAGGCACGTCTTGTTCTCAGGGTGATTAAAGAAGTAACGGCAAGGAAAAGGTGCGGTCAGGATTTCTCCGGATTAGCCTCACATTGTGGGGTATCCGTGGAGGAAAAAGACATAGCAATCCGATCCGCTAAAATAGAACAAGTAATCGATCCATCGCATCGGTATCGTACCGATTTGTAAAAATTATAAGCTTGACACTATTAGCATATCTGATAGTATGTACTTCTAACATTAATACAAGGAATAAGGAAATATGAACGAAAATATGAAAGAGATAAAGAAACTGGCCCGTGATTTTGCAGAGGGTGATCAACTGCTTATTCGTGGGTGCTGGTGGACAATCCACAAGCTTACCAAGTATGGTGAATATGATCATTCATGGATAGTTCACGTTCGCAGACCGTGGGAGGGACGAGTGATCAAGGATTCATTCGTCATCGACAAGCTGGAAGAGTGGACAGTGAAGGTGAAGATTCTACCTCCATACCAAGTGGGAACATTCAGGGATGCTGGGCTGAAAGCCAAGTGGACCAAGAGGAGAAGTGGCAGACCTGTGATTGCCGTGTATCATGACAAGCACGACTCATGGTACATCATCGACAAAAACCTATGGGAGTTCATGTGCAATGCTCCTGAAGGACTGAAGGTCGGGTTCAAAATGGGAACCCTGATTAGCGACATATTCTCAATCCCAGCATAAGGAAAAGAAGAAGCATGAAATACCTATACGAAGCATGGCCCAACAGTAAGGACAAGAAGATGCCACGGGTATCGGTGTGTAAGATCCATCCGAGAACTGGAGAGATTGTGAAAACCAGAGTCTTCAGTTACAGGAGATCCAAGAAGTGGTGGAACATCCACCGGTTCTTTTTTAACGGTAAATTAAAAATTTAAGTTAGCCGCTTATTCGTTACAGCAGGGGAGTGTCCGGAAGGATGCTCCCCTTTTTATTATATGATAAGTTCGTCCGGTTTCTTCTTGGACTTGATGAGCAGGGCAGACCTTTCAAGTCTTTCACTTATATCAGACTGCTCCTTGCGTACCTCTATTTGCTCCCTGAGGAGGTTTGCACACCTTGCCCTAGCCTCTTCCTCCAATATCTCAGCAAAGGTCATTGTAAGACCTTCTCCGACATTGTGCCTGAGAAGACAGATCCTCCTGAAGTTATCGGTTGCCGCACTCTCCAGAAAATATCTCTCAAGCTTGGTGTCCATCCCGTATCTCCCATTCCTGCTCAAGGAAATGATCAACCTCGTAAACAAACCCACGGATAGTCTCAGGTTGGTAAGCTGTGAAAAAAACGAAATCGTAATTGGACAGCAGATAGGAATAAAAATCATATCTAAGGATCACGGTGTACCTTGGCACATCTGCTCCTTTAACCCTGTCCAGTTCCATCACTAGTTTTCTGTATGCACCTTCATTCATATTATTTATTCTTTCCTACAGAAATTCCTAAGGAAAAGACAACATCAGTCAAGGTGTAAACGTGAGCATAAAACTAGTCCTGTTCTTCTTCACCGGGGATCTGGTAATCACTCCATCCCATTAATCGAAGGAGAGGATACTCAGCTTCACCCTCACCCACCTCTTCGGCAGCTTTAAAGAAGTCCATCACCTGACCATATGGAATACCGTAACCACGGAAGACATTCTCAAGAACTTCATTAACACCGTCCCAGTATTCCCCACTATCTTCAGCATTCAATGCTTGGGATAATCCTTTAAGTCCATCCTCAACTACCTGTAATGCCGGGATGTTGGTATCCAGCAACCATGACTGATCCTTGTTACCAAGTGTGGCGATAAACCCTTCGATAAAATCACCTACGATGAAGAGCGAGTTGAGATTACCAATCAGCAGTGCATTGCCCTGTCTTCTCCAGAACTCATTGACTGCATCATCATCATCACCCCACATCCCAATGAATGCAGATCCAATGGCAGTATAAATTTGTGGCATTAACACATGGAAAATGAACACCGTCTTTGCCATCTGGCCTGTGGTAATTCTACGCCTTCCTTCAGCATCCTTCGTTGACCATGCACGGATGGCATTAGCAACATTGCGATGATACTGGATTGGTGTTGTCATGTACTGGGTGAACATCTTCTGAACACCCGGACCACGTTGATAATATCCAAGTGAAAAAATATTACTGTCCTGCTGCTGACGTGCAGTTGTTTCCGAGAACCTTCTCGCAGCTTCTTTCTTTGCTAACCGATCAGCTTCTTCTGGCGATTTCTTATCTGCCTCGGCTTTAGCATAAGTCTGGTCATAGGTATATTGATACAGTGGCCAGCCACCAACAAGGATAGCACCAAGGTCACCGTATCTGGTCAAAAACATCCACTGGTCCCTACGGGTCCGGATGTCTGCAATACCACGATTAGTACCCTGCTGGGCAATCTGTCTTAATTCACGATCATATGAATTACTGATTCGATCCTGAATGTAAGGCAAATCGATTAATGTCTGGGCATTTTTAATTGGATGCTTCCAGAATTCTTTTTCATAAGCAAACCACTCACCAACCGGCATATCATTCATGTATGCAGGAGCAGATCCAAGTTGCTTGAAGAAGACAGGAACCCGTAGGGCAAGACTACCAACAGTGGTTCCACGAACGAATTTTGCAACCATGTCATCGATCTGTGCCCTTCTCATCCCGTTGTTCAGGATGTCGCCTATCATATCATCGAGGAGCACATTCATTTCATTGCCACCGGTACGTTGGCGAATTGCTCTTCGCATCTTTTGATTTCTAAAGACTGTATTGATGTCGTTTGCAACAGCAGCAAATTCAAAGTAATGATTCATCTGGTAGACGTGCTGCTTGAAAATATCGTTTGCACCCTTGAAGTGAAGTTCATTCGTATTTTTAGTACGCATGATCATAGACCTGTTCGTCACGCTATGGCCCCTGAAATCCTTCATGTTCAGTGTCTCAAGTGAACCCTCATCAACCTTCCCCTCAACGTACCTGATGATAGGAGAATAGTTATCTAAGATCTCGATAATATAATTATCATTATCGGCAACAACCTGACGAAGTTCCTGACCATACTTTTTGTACTCATTCAGAAGGAACGTACCAACCATCTTACCGTCATCACCAATGAATGTTTCAACCTTTTTAATGGTTTCATCATTGATCCCCATTTTCTCAAATGATGGTGCTAGAGTTTTGTCATGCCACTGCATCCACATGGTTATACCCTGCCACTTGTTGAGTGGGACTATCTTATCTGTAGTACCTTGATGATTGTATTTTATACCATGATCTTTTGATGTGACTTCCCAAGCTTGTGCCGTATCTAGCATTGCCTTTTTTCCACCCCTTACACCATTCAGCTGAAGAACTCTTTCCATCACGGAACCTAACTTGTTAATGGCAAGACTGTTTCTCCTGTTCGCTTTGATTCGTGCATCGAAGACACGACTGGAGAATGTATCATGCAACCATCCTGAGAATCTTCCTTCAGTGGTATCGAGTGAATCAATCAGCATCTCCAGACTGTCCTGCTTCCGGTTAGCATACCGATCCATATCACGAAGGACTTTCTTAACTGTTTTCTTGGTATCTTCTATATCTTTAAGGAAATTATCACCAAGGATTTCCTCACCCTTCATTAGAATACCCTCGAATTTTTCTAGAAGCATTTGCCGGTGCTGTTCCTGTATGGCTATCCTATCCTTAACACGAGATCTTCCTTCGTTTAGAATGTACTCTGCTTCCTGTCTGGCCAGACGCATTTGCTCACCATCAAAATCTTTACTGTTATCAGAATTTAATTTACCTCCAAATATTTGTAGAAGGAATGCATCCTCCCTTTGCTCAGGTGTGACTTGAGGTATAGTTCCATCTGCATTCTCCGGTGGATTAGTGATCGCCTCTGCCTTGTTCAGTGCATCGACCAGTGGCATCTCAGCATACCTCTTAATGGTATCGAATATTGCATATTCCTTCGGCTTTTTCCTGTTCTTGAGAACACGCCTTAGTAATTTATCAATAGCACCACGGTTCTGTTGGATAGTGTAATCATCCATTATCTTATCCAGTCGCTCGGATGCTCTATTCAAATACTTCTGCTGAGTTTCCTCTCCCTTCTTCTGGACCAATGTTTTATAGCCCCTGAATTTACCCTGAATATTAAACGGCAACTCTTTTACCAATGCTTCAAGATCGGCAATAGCAGTTTCCACATTGGCACGTTCCTGCCCCTTCTTCTGGATAATTTTTATTCTCTTCTTGGTTTCATTGGCAAGCTTGGTTGCTGCTCGTACCTTTTCCCGCTCGATACGTTGCTCATGCTTTAACTTGAGTGCTACAATATTCTCCTCCCTCTTTGCGATAGCATCCTTCATCTGCTCTCTGGCTTTTACTAACCGTTCCTTCGAGTCGTCCTTCGCTTTCTGGATTCTTGCATTATATTTTTCAACCGCTTGCTCCATACGAGCATCAAAGTTTTTCTGATTCTTATCGATCTTCGCATTGAAGTTTTTCTTGGCAGCTTCATACCGCTCTTCGTATCCGGTCTTCTCCTTTTCAAGCTGACGCTTCAGACGTTCTATCTTCTTCTGCTGTGGAGTAAGTTTCTTCCACGCTTCACTTTTCTCTTCAGCTTCAATCCGGAGCCGCTCACGTATGTGGTTCTCCAGTAATTTGATGTCAGACTCAGACAGTCCAACCGTATCACTTACATAGGCATCTGTAGCAGGTGCATTGAACCGATTTACATCATTGTCAATTGCGGATAATTCATCACGCATCTTTCCAACAAGATTGTTAGTACTATCAAAATTTGCGTTTCCAGTCTTCGCATACTGGATCAAATCATTACCGTATGCCATTGCAACCTGCTTACCCAGATCACCCAGAACAGTGACTGGCTGATTATGTATACGATGACTCTCGACATACTGTGGTATGGCTTCAAGCAATTCATTGCGAATCTTCTTAATTTCAGCTTCAACATCTGCTGTTCTTTTCTTTGCAGCAGAATACGCATCACGGGCATCCATCTGCGAAAGCTCTGGGATAGATTTCGTTATCCGGAAAATTGCCGACTCACGCACACCACTTTCCACCTCTTCTGCGAGTGACATTCTACCCTCACCCTGCATTCTTTCTACTGTACTTAACTTTTCATCCACATTACCCAACGCATTTTTCCTCTGAGCACGGTGGGATAAATCTCCAAGATGTTCGAGTAAGTGTGTAATCGTTCCAGTTATATCATTTTTACCAAGACTTCGCACTACACGATTCATCGTAGTCTCTGGATGACCACGTTGAGTAGCTGCCGCATTCTCAATAGCTTCATCCGTTGGCTTTGATACCTTCTGGCCGGTCTGCTGTGGTGCCTGAGAATCAGTACGAATCTTCGGAGCCATCTCAGCAATGACTTTATCGACTGCTGCCATTGCCTCTGCCTCGGTAAGGTCAACAAAATCTATTTGTGTGAACTGGGTCTTGCCCTTTGGTGCCGGTGGCAATTTATACCCCCAACTCTCCAAGGTTTGTCTCGATATAGTTGCTTCTTCTTCGGTATATTTACGGTATCCATTCGGATTGATGATGTCCCACATCTCAATACCGTCCTTCGTGTAATTGTATCGTGCCTGTGGAGCACCCTCTGGTACAACAACACCGGGAGTGGGCTGGACTTGACCTGCGTCCCTGCGAAGACTAGGTGAAGCTTCCTCACCAGCTTCTACCTCATTCATCCTTCGTTTTAATTCATTCTCAAGCAACCGTACCTCTGCCTCGGAAAACTCCCATGTTACCGGAGTTGCTTCTGGATTTTTCTTTAGAACATAATCCTTATGTTCCTGCTGCATCGTATGAATCGATTCAGCTATCATTTTATCAATAGCTTCTGCTGCTTCCTGTTCAGTCGGATCAGTAAAGTTTAAAGGAGATGGTCGTTTGAGTGGATCAAGGATCTTGTACTCTGGCCTTTCTCTCAACGGAGTGAGCCTGTTCACCTCAGGCTCGGTTTCATTGGGATCAACAAAAGTTGCAGCTTCTTCTTCACGCTTATCAAAATCAAGCGAATCCAGCAATTCGGTATTCGATTGGGTAACGTCAAACAACTCCTTAATACGACCAGCAAATTCTTTCTCCTTCTCGTTGAGTTCAGCTTCTTTTTTAAAATCCACCTCAGGTATCTGCGGAATAATAAACTCATACTCAGTCTGTGCCAGTTCCTGTAATGATAGGATCTCACCTTCTTTGGTAATTCCTTCTTCAGGTAAAGTAGACTTCAGCTTGAACAGGGGAACCAATTCACCATCAGCTGCGGCAACAGGCTCACCGGTTTCCGGGTCACGATAGTATCCAGCAAACTCCAGATCCGGACCTTTTTCCTTACCAGCATTAAGGATACCCATTGGTTCCATATATCCTGCTTCGACCATTGGAGCGTATCCAGTGGTAGTAACACCACCACCCATCATTAAACCAAGACTATAACCACTGAGAGCTTCAACGAATCTCCGCTTTAAGGCATCACCAGTAAGAACCTTACGTCCTTCATCATAAGAAATTGATGCAATGAAATCCTCCCATGCACCCTGTGTTGGCTCCGTTGCCGCTTCTTCAAGACCAGAAATCTGTGACTGGATAGCTACCTTCTTAGCGAAGTCCTTGAAAGACATCTTCCCGAATCTTCCAATGTTTTTCAGGACATCATTAGCAATACGTTCAAAACCAAATGCACGTTCAAGCAATGCTTGACCAGCAGCACTGGCACTGAGTGTTAAGATATGTTCTTCTGGTTTGAACTCTTCACCACGTCCTTCAACAGCTTGCCTTGCATCATCTTCTGTGAATGCGTACATGCTCGACTGCATCATGCCAATACCAAGTGGACCCATTGCTGCCATGGCTAAGTAACCGGGAGCCATGCCTGCACTCCTTATGAATTGTCCCATCGTTGAATTAGCAAACTCAGGATCAATATCCCAACTCTTTTTTCTCTCTTCTTTTAATTCCCTCCAAAAATCAGAATATTCAAGGTGCTTTTCACCCAACTGCCACATGAAGTCGTCTTTCAACTTTTCATCAATATTCTTCATGGTAAAATCTTGTATCTTCTTGGCAGTATTAGTCTGATCTCCTGTCAAGCCGTACTTTTCTTCCATCCATGCAGCAGCTTCATCTCTTCTGTTTTTTAGAAGTTCAATTGTATCTGGCGTAGTATATTCCTGATAGATCGGATTGTTTGGTTCCAGACCATTTTCAATTCTATTCAGGTGATCATCGATCTCCCGTACCTGACGTGCTCGTGCTTCTAGTGGAGTCTTAACATTAGAACTTAAACGACTGATAGCATTAGCCTTAGCTGTTGCACCATACTGGCCATGAAGACCTTGCCCAAGTCCCTGTGCCAATTCCTCTCCAGCAGAAGCTAGGGTCTTGGCAGCATTGGCTATTGTTGATTTCTCGTTATAGATTGCAGATCCATAAAGTGAATGAACAATTTCTGGTGGAGCCTGTTGTACTGTTGATTTTGATGTCCTGAAAGTTGGACCAGCTGGCTGATTATCTGTAATGAAAGGTTCATTACTGGAAAATTCGGCAAACGGGTCGTACGACTGAGTTACCAATGGAGGTTGAACAACATCATCTGCTCCAGCAAAGACAGGTTTACCTTCTTTCATCCTACTCTTTGCGTGATCCTCTGCCAACCGAACAATATCCTCCCTTTGCCTTGGATCTCCTCCACCCAGCAGGTATGCTTTCTGCTCATCATTAAGGGTTGGAACCAAGGTTGGTATCTGTGTTTCCTTACCATCAAACTCGACACCAATACTTATCTCGGTTGATACTCTGCCAGTATCATCCTGCATAGGAAGTTCACCAAGGAATCCGGTTCCCTTTTCGGTTCCATCGGCACGTTTACCATACCCCTCATCTTTCTGTGCAAATTCAGCAAACGGGTCGTATGGTGATTTCTTTTCTACAGTTTCCTCCTCTTCCTCATCCACTGCAAATTGTGCAAATGGATCGTATGAAGGTGGTTGTTCTGTAGCAGTACCACTTTCAAATAACTCAGCAAACGGATCATATGATGCCATACTTACTTATCTTCCAGCTTATAAACATTCAAGAAGAAGTCAGCAGAACCTTTACCGAAATATCCATCAAAAACTTCAGCTATTGATCTTGCATCTTCACTATTGTCATACTTGGGATTTCCTTGCTCATCAAGAATGGGTTCACCTGTATTTGGATCTCTTAATATTCTTCTGGTCGCATATTCAGAATCAACTAATTTACCAACACTGAAATCCATATTCTGCACCATCTTAGGATCTGATGTCATTACGATTCTAGCAAACTTGAGTTTTGCGTTCTCCTTTTCCTTCTCACTAAGTCTCCCACTGAATATACTATCTAATAACCCAATTCGTTTCCACCCCTCACCCGGATCAAGTTTCCCATCAATCATTAGACTAAAGTTATCAATAGCTTTTCCTTGCGATTCAGTAACTTCAAATTCAGTAGCCCCAATCTTTCGTTTCGATTGACGTTCAGCACCGATCATCGATACCAACCTCTCGTTCATGGCATCACGAAGTTTTGGATCAACAGAGTCGAGTAAGAGTTCTCTCTCAGTTTTCTGTCTCCGATCAACCATCTTCCTCTCATACTTATCATAAAGGATAGTAAATGGACCCTTATCTTGTATTTCATACCGGTCATCGAATTTCTTGAGATCAACACGCCTCTTCAGCTTGTATCCCCATTCCTTATTCTGGTACTGCTCAACATTTGCTTTCCCAGCTTCAATAAGATCAAATGCATCATCGATGCTTTGTGCTTCAAGCTTCTCCTTATTAGCTATTTCTTTAGCAGTGAGTCCTTCCCCAGCATCTGCCACCCGGAGGTCGGAAAGTTTAATTTCATTGTCCATGATCCGTGACTTCTTTTCAACTTCGCTAGCAACAGATTCGTCTACTCCTTCCAGAACCTCTGGGTTAACCATGTTGCCATCTTTCCACTGAACTTGTGTAACAAGCGAGTCCACAATTTGAGTGCGTTCTCTTGTAGCTAAACTTAGCTGGGCATCTTTAAGCTTTGCCTCATTGGTTAAATCTTCGAGTCTAAACTTCTGGGCATTTCTTTCTGCATCCTGTCGCACGTCTGGACCAACTGACCAATCCAACATTTTGCCACGTTGAGGTAGGTTACCACCTTCAGGTACTTGATATGGGCCAATAACCTTACCCGTTTCATCAAGTCTAACTGTCGGTGTAAGTCTCTTAACTGTACCTTCCCTAAAATCGTTTGTATACCGGTAGTCACTGGCACGTTTAGCCGAACCAGACGCAGCAACAGCAGCCTCTGCTTGCATCTCTGCCAGACGCAGACGTGTTCTATTAGCATCAATCTCTTCCTTCATCGCAGCGACATAACCCTTGTCGGATTCATCGAGTTTACCAAGTGCCTCTTTATCACCGAATGCAGCAAGACGGATATTGCCCTGCCTTTCCACTTCTTTTTCTTTAAGCTTCTGGTCACCAACCTGTTTTCCAAAACTGCTTAGTCCTTGCCCTAGTCCACGAAGGTCTACTGGGTTCACCCTAAAGTCCACCTCTGTGCGTGGCATCTGACTTAATCGGAATCCTCCTGTATTTATTGCCATTGTTGTTCTCCCATATTATGCAGCACGAACTGCAACTGACTCTATTTTCCGGTCCATGTACCACTTGATCAACGGTTTCATCGTTGGATCATTACTCAGGTGTTCTGCAAAACGTTCACCATTCTTTGCGTACCAAACAAAGAGTTCATCGTCTGAGCGACCAATAAGCCACTTGCGGAATTCCTTCCACTTATCATCACTGTCATAGACTTCCCGTGCAACCCAGCACCCAATGAACCCACCTGCCGTGCTCATGAGATCACCAAAAAGTCCAAGCTGAGATGACTTGGCACCAGAGGCAGCGTTCAGCTGGGCAACGTCTGCCTGTGAGCGGATTGTGTTGGCCTGATTGATGTCACCAACAATGAAGTCTGCCAATGAACCCGGATCAAGTCCAGCCATAGGCCGGTCAATTCCCTGAGTGAATTGTGCGGCTCCCATCTTGTTGGCAAACTCACGATTACGGAAGTCGCTCAGTGCACCTGTGGCACCAAGTTTGAACTGACGATTGTAGTTTCCTATATTAGCTGCCAGTCCCTGCTGTCCGATGTTGGTTTGCTCCTGCTGTGTACCAAGATTAGCTGCCCTGTCCTGCCTGCGATCAAACAGATCGAGACTAGTCAGTCCTAAATCTCTAGCTGCAATGTCACGTCCCATGCCTCCCATGGTTCCTGCTCCTGCTGTTCTTCCTGCTGCCATTCTCGCAACAAGATTCTGTACATCCTGCGGAAGTGCATAGCCAAGATCCAGTTCACGTAATGCCTCTTCACGGGCACGATCTAACAGTACGCTGTTCTGCAACTCTGGCATAGCCATATCAGAACCGGTCAATTGCTGTAACAGCATGTCGATGTCTTGAGATCCACCGGCACGGATGCTATCGAGCAGTGCAGCCATGGACTCATCACGGGCAGCTGCTGTCATGGGATCTAACTCCCGTTCCAGTGCATCACTGCCATAGGCATTCCTACGTGCTTGATCTTCTACTGTTCCAATCAAGTAGTTCGGATCGAGTCTCTCGATGTCAGTCTGGATCTGGGGCACGTCAAAAATTCCCAGCGGATCAAGGCCAAGGAATGCACCAGATTCCAAGAACGTGCCCTGCAATGGGTCAGTACTATAGAAGTTTGAACCGGGAGAATACTGCTCACGGGTTCCCGTAGCAGTCGGTGTGATCCTTCTGGAACCTCCGGTGTTCAGCCTATTAAGACGTGCAGTGAGGCCAAGGCCAAGGTCTTCACCGAGATCGCCTGCACCCATGCCAGTGTTCGATGCTGGATCAATATACTTTTTTCCTTTGCTTACATTAAATGGCATAATTATCTCCTATTGAATCTTCCTTATAACGTGGTAGGCAATTGATTTTTGGTGAAGGCTGATTGCGTCTCCGTCCCCGGTAGACCCAGTGTCCAGTAATCCCTTCTCCGTCCCCGGAGCACCTTCGATATTGGTGCCCTGACTGGAAGAGTAATTGTCTGAAAAGTATTTGTCCATTGGGTGAATGTGCGGTGGTAGTTGACCTTTTGTGAGGTACAGGGTATCTGCACCGTAAGTGCTTCCGGGGTCTTTAGTCAACACGGTTGTATCATCCCACACCTCTGAAGGTTTGGCACCAACCAGTGTACGTCCAGCAGCAACAGTTTCCTCATCCCAGCCGGGATTCTTCCCAAGGATAGTTCCAAATGTACCAGCTGCAAAGTCGGCATTAGTTCCGATCAATGTACCGTTTGTCATTTTGATGTCACCGACACCACCTGAAAGAGTCTTCCATATGGTAGCAATTGGATCAAAAATAATCATCTGTCCAATACCGGTATGATATACCTGCTCCCACTCATAGTTCCATCCGGTTGTCACAACTGGACTACCTGTACCATTCTGACTGGTAGACAGAATTCCACTAACTGATCTGGGATTGAACCCTGCACTGGCAGGTGCGTTCAAGACATTGTCCCATTCTATCTGCTTCTTTCCCGCAACTGTTGGCTCGAATAAAGCATCGATCTCATCAGGTGTGTATGAGTTCGGTTCCCACGCAGCAGTCGTTGAGTTGTATGTGTGAACTCCGAGTGGCTTTCCTGCACTGTTCGTCTTGAACCATACATCATAAACTCCCTCAGAAGGAGCAGCAACACCCACGAAATATCTAAGCTGAATCTGATTCAGCGTGAGCGGAACGTATGTAGCAGCAGTTGCTGACCATACCCACAACTCATAGCCACTATCACCACTCTTCGGGTCAGTGACCTCCTTGAACCATGGACCATCGTCACTGGTCGGCATTGCACCACCAATATTGAATGTTGTGATGGTAGTTGGAAGATACACCAGCAAACGTTTTGCCAGTTCTTCTGCATACTGCTGTCGGCTTTCACCGACCGGCTTTGGGGCAAGCGTCCCTACATCAACGAGTAATTGTACTAAATTATCTGATGCCATATCAATATCTCCTTATTTGGTGTGCCACTCATCGACACCACCATTTTCATAACCATAAAATTCTGCATTTGTACCAGCAGCTACCGATACTGCTGCATCAGCTACTCCACCATTAATTGTTCCACCTGTATTCGGGAACACATCCATAGCATTCGCCCCATCGTTCTTCACTATGATATGAACGAACGGATACCGAGGAACTAATGAGTATCCTTCCTCTGCCAGAATCGGCAAAGTTGCAGCGTCACCGATGTTGGCAACCGTGGAATACTGATTGAACATCTTCGAGATCAATCCATCCCCTTGTCCGGACCCAACGTCAGCGATCAATGCAGTGGCCATAGATCCCCTCAGATAGCTTTTGGTCATCACATCCGAGTCGAAGTATGCCTTGTCCCTTACAAACGTCTCTCCGTTGAGATCAGTGACCCCTGTGAATTCGAGATCGATTGGTTCATTCCCAGCTGCTGGAGCAGTCTTGTTCCCGATGATACCAGATGTTGTCAATGTTTCGGACCCAGTGCCCATAACCATATTATGAGCAACGAGAATAACACCAAGCAGGGATGCTTGAATAGCATCGGTCTTGATTGTGCCACCAGCCATATCGAGTGTGGCAGCAGCATTAAGGGTGAGATTACCATTGGATATAATAATATCCCCAGCGGTCAGTGTAAGGTCACCACTGGCCATGAGCAGATCACCTGCACCAAGGGTCAGGGTGCCACCACCGGAATTAATGTTACCACCTGCTGTGATAACATCGCCACCGGTTGTCAGTAGGTCATTGTTGTTGAGGTCAAGATCAGCACTGATCGTAAGTGTCCCGGTAATTACAACAGTACCAGTTCCAAGACCCTTTAAAATGAGATCCTGATTGGCATCCACACCTCCCGGCTGAAGGGTAACAGATCCTGCTCCCGTTACACTTCCAACACCTTCGACATAATTGTCTGATGTGCCATCAAGTGTCGTGACGTTGATAGTGTTCTGGATCAGGGTGGTAAGGTCTGCCATCGTCCATCTCTTTTCGATCTCGACACCAAGTACTAATCCATACCCAACAATGTAATCACCAACCAGTGGTGAGAGTGAGTTATTAAAAGTTGGAAATTCTTGTCCCATAATTTTCTCCCTATGCTGAAATCCTTCTCATTTGAGATCCTGAAATTAGATACATTGGATCACCTGCAATTGTAAGCATCGTGCCTTCGTTGATCTCACCAGCAAGCGTATGCGGTGAATTAATAATCTGTAAGTCACCCGTACTATACGGATACCCTGCTTCGATATAGTCTGCACCACTGGGGGCTACTGCAAACGAGAACACACGATCATACCACTGAGACTTATACTCAGGTGCTATTGCTCTGGTTCTTACGTTTAAAATGTGTCTGAAATTAGGCATCTATTTAACTATATATTGGTAATAGTGTGTCTGTTGGGGTCAAAGTATCCTCTGGTCCGGTTGGCTCAAATGCTGCAAGTTCAATGTAATCCTGTCCATCTCCCAGCACTGCCTCGTTGTAATACTTCGGATGAGTAGCTTTGTTTCCAAAATCGTAGTAGTGATACAGAAGGTCAGTCAGGAATCCACCAGTGAACTTTGCGGTTGTGGCAAAGTCTGCAATATCAAGGCCAGCACAATTATTGAAGATGGTTTCAAAGTCCTCCTGATTAATTGGACTTACTGCTGATACAGCAGGAGTGGTCCAAACGCATAGTTGCCCTATACGTCCATGAATAGCACCTGTCCCTTTAGCTGTTTGGGCAAAGAAATTATGCGTTCCGAGAGGTGTCCCTGTTCGCCAGTCAGTATAATTCTTCATCCCCTCAACGAGTTCAGAATTACAAACACCAGAAAATCCATACTGACCACCAATTGTTACACAATGCCCGATGAAATTAAGAATATCAAATGGGTCATAGCCAAACTTAACCCCAATATGGTAACAGTCACCATCAGCAGTTGCAGGTAATCCGGGTGCTGCTCTCTTCCACCGCTTTAAAGTTCCAGTAAAAGTACCCTGTAATATCGTCTCTAAGAACCATCCTGTTCCATCATGATACAGCTTACTATACACCCAATAATCTGTGCCTCCAATATTTACCTGCTGATTGTATTCCCAGAGAGTTCCAAGTTCATCTATATGTGTCCACCAGCAATAACCAACCGAGTGACCACCGATAATATCCATGTTCAATGGATGAGCACGGGCTGCATCTGTGTCCCATTTAATGACATCAGTGCCATCGGTTTCCAAGAAATCAACCAACGGATCAAGGACATCCGGGCAACAGTTATATACTGGAGGTGGTGGAGTAGGATCTGGATCTTCCCATGGTTGTTCCCCCGGAAGAGTCACATCACCATTATCGTTACACAGATAATTATTGGCATCAGCTTCCACGCTTGCAGCACACTCTGCTCTTGCATCCGCTTCCTCTTGGCTGATCACACCGGTACGACTTACAGTTGCCAATGCAGTTATCTCCTCATCCGTAGCACACTCTGCTGTGTCTGTTTTTTCTGATTCAAATTCAGTAGCACAATTAGGAATATCATCTCTATCAGTGGTTGTGGCTCCAGCAGCTGTGACGATCTTGTCGCCTGTTTCATCATCCGGGCAGTCTGGCTCATAGTCGGATGGAGTGCCTGCTTCTTCCATGATCATCTGGAATCCCTGAATACCAAGACTGCCTGTCCATAAGAACTGGAGACTGAACGCAGTCCCAATGTCATTTGGAGATTCAGTCTCTACTCCACACTCGTTGCAACCGTCCTGATCAATAGCGAGATACTCAGTATTAACCCGTCTGTTCTGTGGAAGGAAGTCGATGAATTCATCCGTGTATCCGTCCATTACAGACCCCTGACTGGAAATGAACTTATGGTTCATCACCTCGTTGTATGGTCCATGCTCTGACGCAACCCTCACCGATAAAAAGCTTTCACCTTCAAGTCCGTCAAGGAAGAGTCTCGCATTCTTAAATTTCTTCAGGTTCTTGGAATCATTATTATACCGACCTGTCTCCAGCATGCAGGTGATGGCACACCCATTGTCATTACGATCAGCATCGAACGCTTCCCAGATTCTGGTAATATTGTCCTCGTCATATGAGAGGGCGAAAATTCTCTGTCTTCCCTCAACCTTGGCAGTTGCCCATTCAATAGGACGGATGCCTGTCCAGAATCCATCCCATGCTGCCTGTCCTTCAGGAGTATTCAACTGATCGAGTACCCATGTATGACGATTATAAATGTCTCCGGATGGAACCGAGAACATGACATAGTTTTCAAATACAGCAGAACATACACGATCAAGTGTTGGACTCAGGTAAGCCTTGGATATAGCCATTTGGTTATCCACGTACTGGAACTTGGATTCGTTGAACGTCTGAAGTGCAAAGTCTAGATTTACTACACCGTATTCAGAGAACCACCAAGTCATCCCAAAACTCTTTACTATGCTTTTCCCGCTCACACATCCGATAGTGTATTCAGTTCTCTGGAAGTCATTTGTCTCAGCCCACTTAGTCCTATCCCTGATCTGGGCCTGAAGCTGTGTCATCGTATCACTGGTGAATACCACCAGAGGACTGCCTGCGTATGGCTGAACCGCACCCGTAACTGTTCCGGGGAAGAGAAAAGCACGAGCCTCACTAAGGTACTGAGTCTCCGTAAATTTTAGCGGGTTTCCAATGTCAGAGGCGAATCCCTGATTGTCACGAAATACCCATAGGCGATCATTTGACCATGACATCCATAGGCCCAGCGGGGTTTCGTCCTTACCCTCTTCTGTAAACTCTCCGGAACTCCTGATTGGATTTAGGTGTCTGGAAATTGTGCCGTCCCAAAATGCTGATCTGGTTCTTCCATCCTGCATCAATAGAACATTCAATGGCTTTGCCAGAAATACAAAGTTTCCGTCAGCATCATAGGTGGTGGTCTGCTCACATTTCGTGAAGACAACATGCAGGCTCCGGGGTGAGAAACGAATGTTCGGCAGTGCATAATACTGAGTGAACGGATACTTCGATGCGTACACATATCCATTAACTGCGAACACGAAGAAGCTGACCCCATCGCTATTGGTAAAAAAAATACTCCCCTGTGGGTGACCACTGGGTCCGTTGAACACGGATCTGAAACCGGGACGTGTACGTTGAATACCACCACGGCTGATGGTGTTCATTCCCTGAAAAGCGACATTAGACTGCAACGACTCAGGATCTATCCCTGAGTTTACTCCAGCCCATTGTCCAATATTTCCAATACCTCCGGGCATTAGCAGTAGCACCCTCCTCGTCCACGACCTCTGCCTGAACGTAATCTCTCGTTATTGTTGGATGAAAAATCCTTAATCTGTGGCCCAATATCATTCCGGTTCTTCTTTGCGGATTCACCAGAATTAAGAAGACTGACAGCCTTGTCTTCAAGTGGTTGGCCAGCACCAACGTTTGCCTCATGGTAGAACCTGACAGCCTTCAGTTGCAGCAACAGGGCAGTCACATTGTCAAACGGGATAAAGTCATTCTGACTCTGCACCCTCAGGTTCTTCCTGCGGTAATGCAGGTTAATGCAGGATTCTTTCGGAAACCGGTATTTGCGGTAACGGGGTGCTACCTCATCGGGGTAGTAATTACCAAGCATCGTTGGCTCACTATCATCATCCCAACAGTCTGGGAATGACCACAATGCAACCATCCCATCAGTCTGTGGCTTGATAATCTTATCGATCTTCTTCACTACCCGTGGATCTGGATAGGGAGGTGGATCTTCTGTGGTGATTGCCACTCGTATCCCCTTCACCTGTTTGCCACTGACCGGATCGATGTGAAAGAGTTCCTTGTCCATCCAGTCGTATCCCTGAACGATCATTTCCTTTCCACTATCCGATTCCAACTCAGGTACAGCAACGAGAAGTGAGGGTTCCGGAACGCACCGGAAGGTGGATGTGATACCGACTTCATCATGGAAGTTCATGTACCCATCAATGCGAGAGTACTCACCCATGCCATTGATGTGGTGGATGTACCACATGTCTCTGGCCCAAGTGGGGTAACCGTTGATGTTGGCACCCAAGATCTTCTCCACTTCACGGGGCATGACAAGATAGCCATCGAAAGCACATAATGTCATATGGCCAACCATCCAGTCCCAATCCCCCTTGTCCGAGAGAATGGTAACAGCCTCAGTAATAGCCTCGTACAGCTTTGCCTCATCGCACTTGCCGTAACCTTTACTGCCTTTTGCGGCAGACCATATTTCCGATACTAACATGGATTAATCCTCCATTGCTTCATCAAGCATTTCGCCAAATTCTTTTACCTCTTTTTTGTCAGGCAGTGGTGCCATTGAGAGGACATCGTAAGAGCAACTATAGCCATCATCATCCTTACTGATAGATCTCTTACGCAACTTCACCTTGGCATAGAACTCATCATCCACGTCCTTGCCGTCAGTCGCTTTCATTTTGTTAATGTGCAGAGTCGGGTAGTGAACCTTATCCTCAGAATCTGGTTCCCCACAACAAACTTCTCCACTACCGTATTTGTATCCTAGATCAATTTCTTTCATAGTGTTTTACTTTCGTGTTCCGATTATACCACATATCTTCTCAAAGGGATTATTCCCAGTGTCCTTTCGGGCACTTCTCCTGTATCAAGGTTGCCTTGCCGGGGGTTCCAACGATGCTCTTCATGATGTAACAGCCACATACTTGGCATCGATCTTGGTGGGGCATGTACTTGTCAGAGGGGCAATTCTGGCAAATCTTTACCCGCTCCATGACCATCTGAGCAGAAGAGAATACCGGCCTGCCCTTCACATATGCACGGATAGCACGACCAGCTGCCTTAAAGACTCCAGTCGCCATGGCTATTGCGTTTGCATCTGCTGCTTTTCTACATCCTCCGCAAGCCATAATCAATATCCTTTAAACAATTGCTACCCATGAGTTAGTACCGTCCTTGAACAGTCTTCCAGCCTTGTACTGACCAGCAAGTACCACATCAGATTCTCCACCACCCAATTCAGCAATGCCGTTGATGCTCACGCCTACTGCACCACGGATCGTAACAGCCCCTGCACCGATCTGTACGGCTTCAAGGATGGCTGAGTACCCAGCAGCCTGTGGAAATGCCACTGAAGCTGCCAGAGGTAGCGTCATGACGATTGCTGCTATATTGGACAGGGTAACAATCTTGCCCTGATCGGTCAGGACAGGTGTGTACGTGGTCCCTGTCTGGGCATTGATCAGCTTGACAGATCCGGGGTTGACCAACTCCAGTGCAGTCTCGCCAACGGCAATACTTGGAACTTTAAATTTCTCACCAGTGAGAGATGAAGGCGTGTCGGTCAGTCCGGTCCATTCCGTTATCCCAGATCCACCAGCACCTGATCCAGCAGTTGTATTCGGCATGAATCCACGAAGATCCTGATAGGAGTTACCACCATTATAGGTAAAGACTGCTCCACTCTTCCTTATGGTAAAACGACCAATCAGGAATCCAACTCCACGTAATTCAACCGGGATAGTATAGTCGGAATATCCCGCAGCATCAGACTGTGCGTCCACTTCAGAATTGTATGATCCATTAGGAAGATTACACATCAGGTGAGAGACTTCACCTGTCTTATTGATCACTCCCCAGACTACCAGACTGAACCACTTATTGTTGAGTGTCACGTTCTGGGAATCCACAGTAAGATCATTGAGATTAGTTGTGGTGCGATACGGGGATGCGAAATCATTTACCACATGAATGTCATCTGCTGGCATCTGCTGTGCCGGGTATGTCTGCTTGTGCATCTGGTAGATAATACCAGAAGTAGTTCCGAAATATACATTGGCAGTAGTGCCTGTAAGGGATGCTGCTGCACCACTGTCCCACTGCGATTCGAGTTGTCTGATCCGCTCACCCATATGACTGAGGTGCCCGTTGCCTCCTTCGGACATGATCTCATCATTGATGTTCTGATTCCTCAGTGCCCCATCAGTTCCGGTGGTAGCAGCACTCCGCAACAATACCTGAGCAATCTTGATATGCTCGGTTGCTGGCCAACCAACAATCGAAACAGTAAGTGCCTTCGTAGACCCAAGAATATAAACGTAGTTTGTCTGGGGAGTTACATCTGTTCCAGCAGTCAGGACAATTGTAGCAGCAGGTGAGGTATCAAATGTATAGAACCCACTGGATAAAAGCAGGGTTAGATCTGTACTTGACCCTGATGGTTCGAGTGATCCGGTAACAACTCCACCAGCTTCTGTGATCCTGAAGTCAAATGCCTCACGGCAAGTACCGTTCCAGAAGTTATGGGTAGTGTCGGAGACATTGGTGGTGACAGAAACTACAATGATTCCGTCAGTGGCATCACTTACCAGACATCCACCAAGTTTGATTTCATAGTCTGGGAACGATGGACGAACATTGGTGATTCCACCGGGAACCGTTGGGGAGAGGAATAGATCATCACCCGGAGCAAACCCACTGGTATCAATTCCAACCAATCGACCATATCTTGTGCATAATCCAACTTCTCCGATTGGAATATCCATCGTGGCAATCGTAATGGTTCCCTCGCATCTGCAAAAACAATCAGCCTGTGCCAGTTCAGGTGTCGGGATGACTTCGGTTCCAACCAACGTTCCTGCCTTTGGACGAACGACCTGTCCATTATCGATCTGTACACCAGTGTCGTTGTAGTACAGCAGGTACTGCTCCTGTCCAATTTGGAGAACCGGACCCAGAGTTGAGTCAATATTGAAGGTATAGAAATCCTCGTTCCATGAGAACCTGTAATTTTCAACACTTGAGATGTCCATCTGCCAGTCACCGACATTTACAGAGGCAACCATTTCAACCATAGAACCTGCTGGAAGAACAAAGATAGTCTCACCATCGGCATAATCCACACCGTTCACTGTTCGTGTTCCACCCGATGCCTTGAACGTCAATGCCTGTGATCCCCCTGAACGAGTAATCCATATTCTTGATCCTGTCCCAGCAGAAGCATCCGGAACCAATATCTCTGTTCCGCTAAAGATAAGATTATACCACCCGTACCATGTAAGATCAATAAGAGCACCACCAGCCTTCAACTGAGTACCAAGTCTTCCACCCGTATTGTAATCACCAGCAGCCAGATCAACAAGCAGCCCACGTTCTATTGCGGTGAGGATCTTCTTTGTTGTTCCTTCATCCATGTTGTCCATGTCGAATGCATCAGCTTTCTTTGCAGTCGGGTCATAGACTACCTTGGTCATATCACCACCAGCATCCTCACCGATCTTACGGTTCAGATTATAGAGTGCCTTAACAACATTCTCCGTGATGGAATTCTGCTTCCCAGCAACAGGATTATTCCCGGTGTCCTTAACTAATTTCGCCAGATTTAATCCGTCTGATTCGTATTCGCTATATGGCATGATTGTTATTCCTCGTTATTATCCATAAAGTTTAAACCCTTACTGCGGCCACAAGAGCATTAAATGCATTATTAAGCATTGTCTGTTCGGCAGAAGTTAATGCTTGGGAAAGGAAACCTCCATGGAAAGCCAAACCTGTGGTATCATATTTATAATCAAATAGTGCATCCGTAATTGCTAAACTACCGGGAGTGTTTGAATGTAATACCGTGTTATTCCGATACAGCTTAACTACTCCAGCTTCTGTATTGACAATATGCATACCAGTTGCTCTTGCACCGCCAATAGACCACGGACGAAAATTCCCTATCGCATAAAAATAACTGTCTCCAGAGCCACTTCCCATTGCGAAATTAGAGCTATTGAGTGTCCCTACATACTTTAGCCCAGTCCCGGTGGCGGGGATATTGGAGTGATAAATTCCAAACGCAGCACCGTTGGTTGAAAACCTAGCGGTCAGGTCAGAAATTCCTGTTCGCACCCGAGTAGTTGTAGCACCTATGCCAGCAGTCAGAGAATAGCTTAATGTACCACCACTAGACATCTCAGTACTTCCCCCAATTATCGGAACCTTGCAACCTGCTATACCTTCAGATAGAGGGAAATAAAGATGCTCCATCTTTCCTATGACGGATGATCCGATAGAAGCAAAGAACGCATCTAGGGCAACTAACGATGCTTCTGATACTGCTCCACCAGCATTTGAGACATTGAGGGCATAGCTTTCTGTTTCAGCACTATAACTCTGTTTGGTTGCCTGAATTAAACTTGTTTCAATTCCATCACCACCAGCAAATAAATAATCAACATCTGGCTGTCCACCAGCATAGTCATAAACCAACAATTGATCTATTTCTCCTGCCCAATAGACGTTTCCGACACCGCCTAATCTTGTTACAACACTAGCCGGGGTATACATAGTCATCCCTGTTAAATCGGTTTCTCCGAGATAAACACCATCAGCCCAGAAGCGAAGATATTCTCCCTGCTTTACCGAGACATACAGATGTGCATAGGTGTCTACAACCACACTTCCGCCAGACACGTTCGGAAATCCACTTACCGTATTACGAACACCTGCATACCATTGGTCTAGGGAACTTTTCCCAATGGCTAAATTTCTTTCGCTGGTACTGGTAGTGGCTGTGTTACATTGAGCAAGAGCAAACTTGGTTGCGCCCATAGAACCAGACCTTGGGCGAACCCACATCGAAACTGAGAAATCTGGATAGGTTGTATGGAGGCCCATGTGTCCTGTGCCAGCGGCTCCTCCCTGATTCGTTTCAACAATCTTTAGCAAGCGTATATAGAAAACATCGCCACCAAAAGCTATGCCAGTCGTAGCACCATTATCCGAGCCATAAAAATGCAAACTGGAAGGTCCACTTGTCGCTTGCCACGATACTTTCTTCCATGTATCAGGAGTTGGAATTTCATTCCGAAGTGTACTACTAACGCTCTTATAGGCATAGACACCATCCACATTAGTATTGGATGAAGGGACATAAATCTCAGCCCTATAATTAGCATAAGTAGCCGCACCAAAAGCAACCCCAACACCTTTATATCCACTGGTTGGCGCACCACAAGTAACCTTGAGAACATTGGAATATCCACCAAAGGTTACCACTTCAGCAGTAGCTTGATTCTCGGTCCAATCAGCAAGGTCAATTGCTGGTTCCATATCATAGGATACAGAAGCAACATTAGCAAGATTGGCAAACAATGTACCACTATTATAGAAACAGCCGTCACCAAGTTTCGGGATAATGCCTCCTCCAAGCTCGCCAATCGTACTACTTGAATCTGTACGAACAAATGCTAAATCGGTATCATCTACAAGATTATCATCTAAGAAGTAAGGGTAATTAAAATCATATCCGTATATTGCACCTGTCCAGTAATCTGCTACTTGTCCACCAATAGCCTCAAAACCACTGATTACAATATTCTGCCCTGAGTCGGTAGATTTAAATTTGGGCCTGAGTGCGTTAAGACCATTGGTTTTCTTGGTGCGGATCACAACAACCTTTACCCCAGTACTGGTAAAGATCGCTTGAGCACCAGATCTGATTCCACCCGTAACCTTAGTCACTACTCCATTGTCAACAGCATCGCCTGCGTCTACCCCAGACTCATCGACACTAAAGGTTAGAGAACCAGCAGAGATCGTATCAATATTAAAAGTATACTGCACAGTGTCCCCGTCCAAACCACTAACATCCTCTGGAATAATTGCAACGGAAGCACCATCTGATTCAGCAGTGAATCCACTACTGCCATCAGCTACAAATGATGTCCATCCTGCACCAGTGGAAGCTGACTCCGCCCAATCCTCTGTGAATGGAATACCTCCACCGCCACCACCCTGACTAACTATTCCATGTATTAAATTATGCATTATTCAGCCAATCCCTGAGCGGCAATCATTGAGTTCACAATCCCCTCTCTTGTAGCTTGGTCATGCCAACCAGCCACGGTTAAATCGTACATAGCAACTGATCCCATATCATAGTCGGCATAAAACGATCCAGCCCAAGCATCACCCCTTACCCCGAATTTTGGGTCATGGGTCGAATCAATATATGTGCCGACTGGTGCTGCACCGCCAACAATAGTTGTTTCTTCTATGCCGTTACGGAAGAATTTAACCGAACTAGGACTGTCAATCTCGAATGAGAATATATTCCATCCTGAACTGGATAGCGGCTCAAAGGTTGCATACTTATCATAATACTGACCATTGATACTATTGCGTACAAAGAACTCCATTCGGCCAATCCCAGCCGTCTCATATAATTGCAACCTATACCCGCCAGAAGTCCCGCCATCAGTGGACATTAGGTAAATTACCTTAGCACTTGGAAATGAATCAACCTTAACAGCAAAGTACATTGCCAGCTTGTTACCTGTTGCCAACTTAAAACGATTTGTCCCGTTATTCCTAACTTCCATCCCGTCACCATCCTCAAAGTGACAGGCAAGGTTCGCAACCTGTACGCTTGAACGTACTAATTTTGCTGAACCCGTAAATGCCCCCGGTTGTATTGTGTATCCAGCACCTGTCCTATCCAAGAAATTATTAACATCACCGAATGTTCCCGTAGCAGTCATGTAAGCTGCAATCGTACCATCTGCAATTTCCACTGGGGTTCCGTATATCTGTGGTCCACCGTTGCGATTAAAATGGGATACTTGGCCAATTGCACCAGCAAATGGATCTAATCCACCATCTGCATTGCCGTTGTTTTGATCGTCACCGCCAAGTGCGTCAGCAAAACCCCAGACACCAATTGAATTTAAACCATAGTCAGTAACAAAATCAGATGAAGCGGCTGGCTGCTCTAAGTCCGTTGCTTTGAATTTGGATACCTTAACATTACCTGCTGCTGAATTGTATCTAAATTTTGGCTTCATCTTCAGGGCTTTGCCCATACGGATTTTCACCTTCTTTGTTCCGGGTGTGGTGAACGTAGATTTCTTATTCCCATTAACTCCACCTGTAACCTCAACTACAACACCAACATCTTCATTATCTTCTGTAACATCAGGACCATAATCTGTGGAAAATTCCAGTGTGCCAGCAGATAGCGTATCAATATCAAATTCATATTCTATTGTTGCATCTTCGATCTGTGGAGTAATATCCTCTGGTATTAATGCCACAGAAGCACCGTCACTGGTTCCTGTAAATCCATCAGAACCATCAGCAACGAAAGAAGTCCAATCTTCACCAACAGTGGCAGATTCTGCCCAATCCTCTGTGAATGGAATACCTCCACCACCACCACCCTGACTAACTATTCCGTGCAGCAGGTTATTCATTACGCCCCTCCGATTACTCTCCAGACATCCGTACTGCTTTGGTAAATACTCATTGCCTTCCACTGACCTTGTGAAACTACGTCAGACTCGCCACCACCAGCTTCTGTGTTGCCGTTCAACTCAACACCAGATTCACCACGCAGAGTAGTGAGTCCAGCATCTACCTGAAGGACGGTTAGCGGTACGTAGAGAGGAAGGTCAAGGGTAGCGTTAAGCGGAATTGTTATGACGTTCGGATTGGCATTACCTATCTCAATCACCGAATTCTTAACTACATCACCCC